>MAAC01009622.1_pt1 | contig 78589 bp, 71 predicted proteins | sample 1115981 | NCBI WGS metagenome assembly MAAC01 (sample SAMN04961126, study PRJNA320927) | seawater metagenome | isolation source: sample BD02T64 sea water enriched with oil for 64 days | place: USA:Gulf of Mexico | collected 2013-07-27
CAGAAAGCGGGGTTCTGTCATTAGTTGGCTGAAGGCGGTGGCGCGAATGGGCGCGAGCCAGTGAATTACCGCCAGGCAATAAATAACGCTACTTAGTAGCCACAGTAGGGCGAGTAGGTTGTTGTTCATTAGCGGTTTGACCGGCGTGGCCTGTGCGGCTAGGGCTGTGACGAGTTGCTGGTGGCTACTCATAGGGCTCGGCCTCCAATAGTTTTTTCAGTTGTTTAATGGCGCGATGGACGCGGACCTTGAGGGTGACTTCCGTTACCCCAAGCTGAACCGCGGCCTCTTTACAACTCAGGCCAATGATTTTGGTAAGTGTCAGGGCCTCGCGGTGTTGGGGTTTTAAGGCCTTAAACAAACAACCTTCAAGCAGGGAGGCATCCTCTGCTGCCTGTATTTGATCTTCGGCACAAGTATTATCTTGTATCTGACTTTCTAGCATTTTCCGATAAGATTTTTGCCGGCGCATACCATCGATGGTTTGATGACGGATGATGGCGAACAGCCAGGGCCGTATTGGTCGTTGCGGATTGTAGGTGTGACGACCCTGATGGATGGCGATCAGGATGTCCTGTACCCAATCGTCGATACTTTGATGGTGGCCGATACGCGAGCGCAAATAGCCTTCAATAAAAGCGCAGAGCTCACTCAGTAGCGTTTCATAATCTCGTTCGTTGCCGCCTTGCGCAGCCGCCATTAGGCTGGACCAGCGCTGCTCGTCTTGCTGAAATTGTATGTTTGTCATAGACAAGTCATTGCACTAACAATCACTAGGGTAGCGCGTTTTCGTACAGAGCACAGCCTGAAAAACAGATTTGCAGGCTGTGCTTACACTTTATCTAGCGTATTTTGGTGACCGTGATTTTGGCCACGTTGTTATTCCAGTCGTAGCGTTGGGGCTTGAGAACGTCGTCGCCCAAATCGTGAAAGCCATTGCCGATATGGACATAACCTTCGTCGGCCACCACAAAGTGGGCCGGGGATGTTGGCACAATCCTGGTCGTTGTATTCGCTACCGGCGTCGTAACCGGGCGCCAGGAAGCTCTTGGTGCCGCGACGCGGCAGGTTCACGCCATTCAGGGCAAAGAAGGTATCGTTAGTGGGCAGTAGCATGGCGACAACAGTCAATAAGCCACGACCGGGGTTGCTCTGGATAGTGATTGATGTGGTTTCACCCGGCATCAGCAAAACGCCGTTGGTGGTTACAGCGTCTGCAAAACCGTCGGCAAGGGCGCTTAAGGGTGCAGTATCACCGCCCTCGGCGAGTTGTGCTAATTCATCACTGGCCGCCTCGCCAAGGGTGAACAGGGGGTTTGCTCTGCGGTGGGTATACACCAGTTGGGGGGTAAATGCCTGACCGGGTGTGAGGTTGGTAATGTCGACCTGGTAGGTATGACCGCGGGCGCCGGCCTGGGCGGCAAGGCTGACGCTGAGGCAGAGTAATAGGCTGTACATAATTTTTAACATGGTGTTCGTCCTTTTTAATATTGGCTTGATGTGCACACTAATACGCAGCGCGAAGGTGAAAAGTTACAGGCCTTTTATTTTTTTTTTCTTGTTGTGCTAATGTGCCGCAAAATAGTTGGGCGAGAAGCCAGGGGTCGATCATGAAATTACTACATACCATGTTGCGCGTCGGAAATTTGGACAAATCCATTGCATTCTATACGCAATTACTGGGCATGGAGCTGTTGCGTAAAAAGGACTTTCCGGAAGGTCGTTTTACCCTGGCCTTTTTGGGCTATGGCTCGGAGCAAGAAAATACCGTGCTTGAACTAACCCATAATTGGGGCGTCAGTAGCTATGAGCACGGTGGTGCCTATGGCCATATCGCCATCGGTGTAGAAGATGTTTATCTAACCTGCGAACAAATAAAAAGCCAGGGCGGTGCGGTGGTTAGAGAGGCCGGGCCGATGTTGCACGGCAGCACGGTACTGGCCTTTGTTGAAGATCCGGATGGTTATAAAATTGAATTGCTATCGCTGAAGGATTCTTGAAGGGGCTCGTTGAAGCCTAGCCTGCTTCATCCAAAACCAGTGCCGGGGCGCCGGCCTTTGTTCGTAGCCAGTTGAGGCCGCCGAGGATTGCTGGCTTGGCGACTAGCTTGCGCTCAAGATTAAACTTGCCGGGATAATCCATTAGTAATAAGCCCATGGCGATGGTGAGTAGGCCTTGGCCGGGAATAAACAGCATAATAAAGCCACCGACAAGTAGCACCCAGCCGAACAGGTTCTTAGTCACGACGATGATGAGTCGCAGCACGGGGTGGCTTGGTTTTAATGGTACAAGCTGTCGCTTGTGGTGGCAGAAATAGTCAGTGGGAATGCGTGCCACCAGCCAGGGTAGTGCCAGTAAGCTAATGACAAAAGTCAGGGCCGAAATAATCGCCAGCCAGGTAAACAGGCTCTGATATGCTGCCAGCCAGGCCATCAATCGGCGCTGAGTGCATAGGGCAATTCGGCGATGCGAACTGAATTGCTGACACCATCGATAATCAGCGTTAAGGCCGCGGCCTGATCTTCATGTAATACCGCCAACATTTCAGAGCCAGCGCCATCTGCCGGCGCCGCCATCAGCACCTTACCGACGAGTTTGTTATCAGCGCTGGCGTGAATGTCTGCGCCCACTGGCGGTGGCTCGGTAGCATCAATTATTACTCGGTAAGTACGGCGCTTGAGTTTGCCGAGGTATTGCATGCGGGCGACAATTTCTTGCCCCGTGTAACAACCCTTTTTAAAATTCACCGCGCCCGTCGCCTGCAGGTTGAGCATCTGAGGCACAAATTGTTCACGCGTCGGGGCTTGCACTTGGGCCAGCCCGGCGCGAATCGATTGCAGTTGCCAATAGGCGTTGCCCGTTGGTGTGCAGGTGGTGGCAAGCTTTTGCCAAAGGGCTTCGCCAGCGTCAATGCTGACCACGAGCAGGAACTGCTGAGGCGAGATGCGCAGTAGTAGGCAGGCTTCATCAATGCAGAGCTGGTTAACCGCCATGGGAATTTTGTCAAACAGCGACTCGAGTGCAGATTCGCAGTCGGGGCCACTCACGCCGAGTAGACGATGGGCCTCACTGGCATTGCTTAAGTCGGTTTTGAAAAAGGCGGCGTACTTACCGACGTCGCTGAGGGTTGTCTCGACAAGAGGGCGATGCATCACCAGCAGTAGGCTATCAGCCTCGGGCACAATGGCTTGATAAGAGGTGAGCATTCTGCCCTTGGGGCTGCAAATAGCACCGGGTAGGCTGGTGTTCGCGTCGAGCTGGAGGGTGTCGCTGGTGCTTTGCCCCTGTAAAAAGCGCTGGCTGTCGGGGCCTTGCAGAGCGAGTATACCGAGGTTGGAGAGGTCGCAGAGCGCAGCCTTGCGCTCTGGATAATTCAGCGCCGATTCGCCAAAAGAGCTGGCGATTCCGCCGCTGAGGGTGGCACCTTGTCGGCTGAGAAAGTTAAGCCAGTCGTTCGTTGTGGTGGGGTCTTGGGTATCGGCCATTTTGCTTCGCTATTTAGATGGGTAGTTGTACAGGCTTGCATTATAATGCCACCGGCAATTTAGATGTGAATTGCTTTATCGATGATCAATCAGTGGCTGAACGTACTATGGATAAAAACCGTCTCTTTTGGGCAAGCCGTCGCGGCATGCTGGAGCTGGATATTATATTGCAGACTTTTCTCGAAGCGGCCTATGACCAACTGCAGCCTGCAGAGCAGTTGCTGTATCAAGACTTGCTCGGCTGTGAAGATCAGGATTTGTTTGCCTGGTTAATGGGTCGAGATATCCCAGAGGACAAAAACACGGCAAGTATTATTGCCATTATTCGTGCCAGTCAGCGTGCTCCCGTCCCTTGAGTTCGATTTTAAACAAGGTGCTGGCGCCCAGCAGCTAAAAATTCAGCGCCTGCAAGGTCTGTTTGTCGTGCCGATTGCCGGGTTTGTTTTGCTCTTAAGTGAAGATAGCGTTTATTGTGCTCTGCTCGAGTTAACGCTGTTGCTGGTGTTCTTGCGTGCCCGTCAAGGTGTCGCTAGCGCCGCTGTTGTCGAAGGCTTGGTGATAAAGCCTAAAAGTACTGAGGCTTTAATTCATGGTCGTCAGTGCCTTTTATCGGCCTGCGCCATAGAGTATTCCTGCAGCTGGTTGACGGTATTTCGGATGACGACGGCGCAACAGAGCTACCGCAGCTGGATTTCACCCAGCTTACTCGGTGACGAAAAATACCGCCAACTGATCGCTTTGCTCAAGGCCAAGCCCCTGCTAATAACGCCCAGCACAGTGACAGGTTGACGAGCCTATCGCTGCTTGTTAGGTATTTGAACCGTACTCACGCTGAATCTCTCATTCTTTGCGCCATTGATGAATACACATCATTGAGTTCACTTATCTCTGCTCTGAATATTACGGCTAACATTCACGAAGCTCTCACGAAACTCTCTGAGGCACATAGCTAGCCAGTTATGCGAGAACCTGCCGTTAATTTTTACTGACAATAATATCCTGGCCGGCAAAGTTCATCGGTACCAAAATCGTGTCCTTGGCGACGGCGGATAGCTGCGGATGGTCGAGGGTGTAGTGCAGGCCTCGGCTCTCTTTGCGCAGCATGGCGGAGCGAATGATTAATTCGGCAACCTTGGCGAGGTTGCGCAACTCGAGGAGGTCGCGGCTGATCTTGTAGTTGCTGTAGTACTCCTGAATTTCCCGTTGCAGTAGGCGCACGCGATTTTCTGCGCGCTCCAAGCGCTTGCGGGTGCGCACGATGCCCACGTAGTCCCACATAAAGCGCCGTAGCTCATCCCAGTTATGGGAGATCACCACATCCTCATCGGAATAGGTCACCCGCGAGGAATCCCACTCCTTGGTGTAGCTCGGTTCGGGTATGTCGCCGATCTGTTCGCGAATGCTACTGGCGGCGGCGCGGGCAAATACCAGGCATTCGAGTAGGGAATTACTGGCCATGCGGTTGGCCCCGTGCAAGCCGGTAAAGGCGCACTCGCCAATGGCGTAGAGATTGTTGAGGTCGGTGCGACCCTGTTTATCGGTGACAATACCGCCACAGGTGTAGTGGGCGGCGGGCACAATGGGAATGCGCTCGCGGGTGATGTCGATACCAAATTCCAGGCACTGAGCCTTCACTGTGGGGAAGTGACTGTCGATAAAGTCGGCGGGCTTGTGGCTGATGTCCAGGTAGAGACAGTCACAACCGAGGCGCTTCATTTCGTGATCGATGGCGCGGGCGACGATGTCCCGGGGCGCCAGTTCCCCCTTCGGGTGAAAGTCGAACATAAAGCGTTTGCCATCGGGTAACAGCAAGTGAGCGCCTTCACCGCGCAGGGCCTCGGAGACTAAAAAGGCCTTAGCCTTGGGGTGGAACAGGCAGGTTGGATGGAATTGATTGAATTCCATATTGGCGACGCGACAGCCGCGACGCCAGGCAGCGGCTATGCCATCGCCACTGGCACCATCGGCATTGCTAGTATAGAGGTAGACCTTGCTGGCACCGCCAGTGGCAAGAATGACTACTTTTGCTTGAAACAAGCAGACCCGGTCGTGCTTGGTATCGAGAGCATAGGCGCCATTGCAGCGAAAGCTGCGGGAATCGGCGTCGGCCTGAGTCGTTAGATCGACCACCACGTGCTGCTCAAAGATATCAATGTTTTGCGAGCTTATGACCTTCTCAGCGAGAGTGCTAGACAGCGCCTGGCCGGTGGCGTCGGTGCTGTGGAGAATACGGCGGTGGCTGTGACCACCTTCCTGGGTTAAGTGGTAATCGCTATTTTCTTGATTGCGACTAAATTCCATGCCCTCATCGATCAGCCACTGCAGGGCGTCGGGCCCCTGTTCGGCGGTGTGCCGTACCACGCTCTCATGGCAAAGGCCGGCGCCGGCATTGAGGGTGTCGGCAACATGGGCGTCGATGCTGTCGTCTTCACTAAAGACAGCGGCGATACCGCCCTGGGCAAGCCAGGTCGAACCGGTTTGTAAGTGATCTTTACTGAGTAGGGCAACGCGATGGCGGGGGGCCAGATGCAGGGCAAGCGTCATCCCTGCGGCGCCACTGCCGATAATAAGAACTTCGTATTGATACGTTTTTTTCACGTTGGTATTTTCATGGTGGATTTTTCAGTGAAGGCAATGGGTCAGGGTGCTGGGCACCGCTACAGCTACGAGGAGGGCGACATGATAGTATAGCGCTCAATAAAAGCCCACCGACTCGGTGACTTGCCGCGAACCAAATGGATTTTTAGCGGTCAGCAAGTGGGGTATTGCATCAGGCACAATTAGCTGGAGAGAGAATGGCGGCCAACAGTGAAACAAACTCGGACAAGCAGCTCGTTGCTCGCGTACAAAAAGGAGATAAACGCGCTTTCGATTTGTTGGTGATTAAGTATCAGCACAAGGTGGCGGCCATCGTCAGTCGCTACATTTACGACCGAGAAGAAGTCAAAGATATCGTTCAGGAGGCCTTTATTAAGGCCTATCGAGCGATTGGTTCCTTTCGCGGGGATAGTCAGTTTTATACCTGGCTCTATCGCATCGCCGTCAACACCGCAAAGAATTTTCTGGTTTCGCGTAGCCGCCGCCCCCCCGCCAGTGATGTCGATGTGGCGGATGCCGAGTATTTTGATGGTGCCGGTAACTTGCGAGATGTAGCGTCACCCGAGAACATGGCTTTTCGCGATGAGTTGCAGGGGATTGTCGACCGAGCCATTCAGGGCTTGCCCGAAGATTTACGCACCGCAGTCACCTTGCGGGAAATGGAAAGCTTGAGCTATGAAGATATCTCGGCAGTCATGGATTGCCCAGTGGGTACGGTTCGCTCGCGTATCTTCAGAGCCCGGGAGGCGATTGATAAACAAGTCAAAGCACTGATGGATGGCCGTCTCTAGTCTTGCCGCCGACAAGTATAAAAGGCATTGTTCGGGAACCTTTTTATCCGAGCCAAGTCTGATAGTTGACATCCGCCAGCCTGTATTATTGGCGATGGTGTTATTGATTTTGTACTTAAGTGGTCAGTAGTTCTTTGGTGAGCGTTGGTCGGTTAATAATATGACAGTTAGTAAGGGCGGTATTGTCTTATGAATGAGCAGCTTGACGGTAAAATGCGGGAGACACTCTCGGCGTTGATGGATGACGAGGCTTCAGAGTTGGAGCTTCACCGGGTCATGCGCGAGACAAGTGCGGATGAGATGCTTCACGATACCTGGTCGCGCTATCACCTCGTGGCGAGTGCGATGCGCAAAGAACTGCCTGTCGACTTCGTTGATTCCTCGGCGCAGTTGCGCGCGGCTATCAATATGGCACTGGTTAGTGAGCCGGTGCCAAAGCGTTCTGGGCAGTGGCCCCAGGCCTTAGGGCGCGTTGCTATAGCGGCAAGTGTTGCCGTGCTCGCCATTTTTGGAGCCCAGCAATACCAAGTGTTTGAACCCTCGGTTGCGATGCCCCATATTGCCCTGAATAGCTCGCAAGGTAGCGTTCAAAGCATGCCGGCGAAGGCTAAAGAGGCTGGCCCGCAATTTCAATTGCCTTCAGGCTTCGAGGTTCCTCAAGCCACGGCTCGTACGGCCAGTACGGGGAGCTACAATATTCCTCGGCCCAGCCAAATTGCAAACCAGCCGAGTGTCCACAGAGTTGAAACCGATAAGCAGATCAACGCTTATATGCAACGTTTAATGTCTCAGCGGGGCGAGCGTAACTTTCGTCATGCGAGCCCCGTTTTTCTGCCGGCTCAGCACGGTATGCAGCAAGACTTTGAAAAATAATTCCCGCCAGCGCGGTTTCTCTTTAGCGCCCCAGCCTTTGTTGGTACATGGGCTTGGCTTGCCTATGCCCTGGCAGCTCTTTCCTTGATCGAGGAGTCGGTGCAAGTTCTCAGCGTCGATGGTGATTACTTATGGGTTGAGGGTGTGCAGCGCTCGGCCTGCGGATCCTGTTCTGCCCAGCGAGGTTGTGGACAAAGTCTATTGGCGAAAATGACTCAGCGCTCTACACACCTTCGAATTGCTCTCGACGGCAGGGATGGCGGTTCTTTTCAGGTGGGTCAATATGTCACCATCGGCATCGCCGACCACGTTGTGGTGCGGGGTTCGCTGCTGGTTTATGTGTTACCTCTGCTATTGTTGCTGCTGGGCATTGGACTGGGTGAACGTATTTTTGGTAATGAGTTGGCGGGTCTGGTGGCTGGGCTGCTAGCCTTGTTGGCGGGTGGCTGCATTGCGGCGGGTGTATTGAATGCCCGTGCTAACCGGTCAAGGCTACAGGCGTGCTTGCTGGATGGTTGAACGTGGTGTTTTTTAACTGGGCTTTAATTTAGCGATAGTTGATCCGCTGTAATAGTTGAGCCCTTGTCACTGAGTAGATGATAAAAATTAAAACCCGAAAAGGATTCTAGATAATGACGCGAGCGCTTATCGCTTTTTATTGTGTATTTGTCTGTGTGCTGAGCGTCCATGCGCAGTTGCCTGATTTTACTCAGCTGATCGAAGAAAACTCCCCCGCTGTCGTTAAAATTACCGCGCAGGAGGGTAGTGCTGGCCGGCGTCGGGAAACTATCCCTCAGGGCAAAGTGCCCGAGGCCCTGCGTGATTTATTCAACCAGCGTCGCGGTCAAGAGCGCAAGGCTCGCTCCATGGGCTCGGGGTTTATTATCTCCACCGACGGCTATATTCTCACCAACCACCACGTGGTAGGTGCCGCGAAACAGATCACCGTGCGCCTCAATGATAGAAGAGAATACGATGCCAAAGTTATCGGGCTCGACCCAAGGTCTGATCTGGCCCTACTTAAAGTTGAGGAGAGTGATTTGCCGATGGTGCATTTTGCCGAGCCCGATAAATTGAAGGTAGGGGAGTGGGTGGTGGCTATTGGCTCCCCCTTTGGTCTCGACTATTCGGCCAGCATGGGTATTGTCAGCGCTATTGGCCGCAGTATTCCCACCGCTCGGGGCGAGGACTACGTGCCCTTTATACAAACCGACGTGGCCATTAATCCCGGTAACTCGGGTGGGCCGCTGTTTAATCTAGCCGGTGAAGTGGTGGGCATTAATTCTCAAATCTATACCCGCTCGGGCGGCTCAATTGGGCTCTCCTTTGCGATTCCTGTCAGTGTCGCCCTGGAAGTGGTCTCACAGCTGAAAGAAAAGGGCCGTGTCGATAGAGGTTGGCTGGGGGTTTATATTCAGGATGTGGACAAGAATTTGGCTCAATCCCTCGGTTTAGAAAAGCCTCAGGGCGCGCTGTTGGCTCAGCTGGAAGCCAATGGCCCGGCCGCTAAGGCTGGCTTGAAGGCAGGTGATGTGGTGATTCGCTTTAACAACCAGGCGGTGGTTGAGGCCAGTGACTTACCGCATATCGTCGGACTTTTGGCGGCGGGTAAGAAGGTGGATGCCAAGGTCATACGCCGTGGCAAAGAAAAAGTCATTGTTGTCGAGGTCGGTGCCCGCGAGGGGGAGAGCCGGGTGGCGAGCAATAGTGGTGGTGATTTGCTGGGTTTGGAGCTGAAAGAGCTTGATGACGCGGCGCTTGGAAAGCTTCGTTTGTCGGGTGGTATCGTGGTGGCAAAAGTCTACCCGCAGTCGCCGGGCGCCGATGCGGGTCTACAGGCGGGCGATGTGTTGGTGCAGTTGGGTTACCAAACACTGGTCGATATAGACGATTATGAGGCGATACTTAAACAGTTGCCAACGAGCACACCGGTTGCCCTGCGCTTTTTCCGTCGTGGCCGTTCAATTTTTCGCACCATTGAAATTAACTAATCCCACGCTGGGACGCAGCGGGTCGGGGATGAACGTGGAACACTCGATGAGCTTCATAGCTTACAGGGGCGAAATACGCTAGAATTCGCGTCGCTCAAATTCCCCCTCGCTATGGATTTTATACGCCTGTGTCTGACCTCAATCATATTCGCAATTTTTCGATCATCGCCCACATCGACCACGGTAAGTCGACCATTGCCGACCGCTTTATTCAGTTTTGTGGTGGCCTTAGTGAGCGGGAGATGGACAGCCAGGTCCTCGACTCGATGGATATCGAGCGTGAGCGTGGCATTACCATTAAAGCCCAGAGCGTCACGCTCAGTTACACCGCCGTCGATGGTCAAGTCTATCAACTGAATTTTATTGATACGCCCGGTCATGTCGACTTTAGTTATGAGGTGTCACGATCCCTCGCGGCGTGCGAGGGTGCACTCTTGGTGGTCGATGCTGCACAGGGTGTTGAAGCGCAGTCGGTGGCGAACTGCTACACGGCGATTGCCCAGGGCCTGGAAGTGATCCCCGTACTGAATAAAATGGACTTGCCCCAGGCCGAGCCAGAGCGAGTGTGCCGGGAAATCGAGGATATTATTGGCATCGATGCGTCCGATGCTGTGCTGTGCAGTGCTAAAAGTGGCCTCGGCATACAGGATATTCTCGAGCAATTAGTGGCGGAAATCCCGCCTCCCCAGGGTGATATCGATGCACCCCTACAAGCGCTGATTATTGACTCCTGGTTTGATACGTATTTGGGCGTGGTCTCCCTGGTAAGGGTCACGCAGGGTACCTTGCGTCGCCGCGATAAGGTTGTCACTAAAAGTATTGGTAAGACTCATATTGCCGATAGTATTGGTGTTTTTACCCCTAAGCGTAAAGAAACGGATACCTTGAAGGCCGGTGAAGTAGGGTTTGTGGTCGCGGGTATTAAGGATATTCACGGCGCGCCGGTTGGCGACACCATCACCCACGCCAGCACTCCGGAGGTGGATTCACTGCCGGGCTTTCAGAAGGTCAATCCGCAGGTATATGCGGGAATGTTCCCGATTAACTCGGAAGATTTCGAGGGTTTTCGCGAGGCATTGGCGAAGCTGACGCTCAACGATGCATCACTTTTCTACGAACCCGAAAGTTCTGATGCCCTGGGTTTTGGTTTTCGTTGTGGTTTTCTCGGCATGCTGCATATGGAGATTATTCAGGAGCGACTGGAGCGCGAGTACAACCTTGATTTAATCAGCACCGCACCGACGGTTGTCTACGAGGTGCTACACAATAATGGCGAGCTGCTTTATATTTCCAACCCCTCCAATCTTCCCGATCCCGGCGCCATTGCTGAAATGCGCGAGCCTCTGTGTGAGGCCAATATCTTGGTGCCCAAGGATTATGTTGGCAATGTGATATCGCTGTGTGTGGAAAAGCGGGGCGTGCAGAAGGATATGCAGTTCACCGGTGATCAGGTTTCGCTGACCTATGAAATGCCCATGGCCGATGTGGTGATGGACTTTTTTGATCGCTTAAAGTCGGTGAGTCGTGGTTTCGCCTCCCTGGATTACAACTTCAAGCGCTTTCAAGCGGCTCCCCTAGTGCGCCTCGATATCTTAATTAATGGCGAAAAGGTCGATGCCCTTGCCTTAATCGTGCATCGCGATAATGCCCAGCAAAAAGGCCGCTTGATTACTGAGAAAATGAAGGAGTTGGTGCCACGGCAAATGTTCGACGTGGCCATACAGGCTGCTCTTGGCGGGCATATTATTGCCCGTACCTCCGTTAAAGCCCTGCGTAAAAACGTCACGGCAAAGTGTTACGGTGGCGATATTTCCCGCAAGAAAAAGCTACTGGCCAAGCAGAAAGCCGGTAAAAAACGTATGAAACAGGTGGGCTCTGTGGAAATTCCCCAGGAAGCCTTCCTTGCAGTACTAAAAACGGATAATTAATATGGATTTTGATTTCCCACTAATTCTGGTTGTACTCACGGCATTAGCTGGCTTTATGTGGCTAGCGGATCGTCTCTACCTGTCGAAACAGCGTGAAGAAAAGGCAGTGCCACCCTGGTATATCGAATCTACGGCGCCATTTTTCCCAGTGCTTCTGGTGGTTCTGGTGCTGCGTTCTTTTATCGTCGAACCCTTTCAAATCCCCTCCGGCTCGATGATTCCAACCCTGAAAATTGGCGATTTTATTCTGGTCAATAAGTTTGCCTACGGCCTTCGCTTGCCCGTCAGTGGCACCAAAGTGCTCTCTCTGGGGGAGCCCGAGCGCGGTGACGTTATGGTGTTTTTTCCGCCCAACGACAAACGTTATTTTATTAAGCGAGTGGTCGGTTTAGCCGGCGATGACATACGTGTTATCAACAATGTGCTGTTTGTGAATGGCGAAAAAATGCCGCAATCGACACTCGACAATGCCGAACCTTATTTTGTTGAAAAAAGTCGAGTAGAAACCAGTTCGGCGAGTAATGCACAGGTGATGATGGAGCAGCTAACGGGTGTTGATCACCTCATTCGCAAGCACCAAACACCGGGGCCCTATGGGCGAAATTTTAGTACCATCGTGCCTGAAGGCCACTATTTTATGATGGGTGATAACCGCGATAATAGTAGCGATAGTCGCAGGTGGGGGCCGGTGCCAGAGGAAAACGTGGTCGGCAAGGCCTTTGCTATATGGATGCACTGGGAGAAAGTGCTAAGTATTCCCAGTTTTGATACAGTGGGGCGCATACGTTAAAACGAGTGGGGATATAGAGTGATCAGTCATCATAAGCAGCGCGGCTTATCGGCACTGGGTGTTTTGTTAGTGTTGACCATTGGCGGATTTTTTCTCACGATTGCAACGACGATTGGCCCGCTCTATCTCGATAATTCCTTTGTTAATGCCGCCATACAGTCTTTGGCCAGCGAGCCGATCCACAAGCTTAGTGATTCGAAAATACGCCGCCGTTTACAGGATTCTTTTACGATCAACAATATTCGTGATGTGAATGCCAAGGACACGGTGATTGAGCGCAAAAAAACGGCCACCACGGTGAGCCTAGATTATGAGCGACGCGTACATCTTCTCGCCAATGTCGATGTCGTCGTCGTGTTTAAGAATACTTACGATACTTCCGCCCGCTAATTTATGACCGGTGTTGCTTCTTGGTAAATATTTCTCTACGTCGTTTTGTTAATCGCCTCGGTCATAGCTTTACTGACCCGGCGCTACTTGAGCAAGCCCTGACCCACCGCAGTTTTGGTTCGACCAACAATGAGCGGCTTGAGTTTCTCGGTGATGCCGTACTGGGTATGGTTGTTAGTGAAATGCTCTACCGCCATTTTCCAGCGGCCAGCGAAGGAGATTTAAGTCGTTTGCGGTCCGTACTAGTGAAGGGCGAGGCCCTGGCAAAAATGGCGCGGGCCATTGACTTAGGCGATCAACTGCGGCTTGGTTCCGGTGAATTGAAAAGTGGTGGGTTTCGCCGCGACTCCATCTTAGCGGGTGCTTACGAAGCTGTAATTGGCGCTGTTTTGCTCGATGCAGGCTTTGATACCTGCCGTGAATGTCTTGTCAGTTGGTTTCAACCCCTTATAGAGGGCTTATCTCTGGGCGATGAGCACAAGGATCCAAAGTCCCTCTTGCAGGAATATTTGCAGGGCAAGGGTGCGGCATTACCCGATTACAAACTCCTTAATGTTAGCGGTGAAGGCCATGCCCAGCATTTCGAGGTGCAATGTTGTCTCGCCGGGCTGAGTACTGATTATCGTGGTGCCGCCAGCAGTCGACGCAAGGCAGAGCAGGCGGCGGCGACAGTGGCGCTGAATGAATTGAAAATTCAAAGTAATATATCCGGCAAAGGGCGGTGATCCAATGGTAGAAGAGCAAGCTCAGCAACGTTGTGGCTATGTGGCGATCGTTGGTCGCCCGAATGTGGGCAAGTCGACCTTGCTCAACCACATACTTGGTTTAAAGCTGAGTATTACCTCTCGCAAGCCACAAACCACCCGTCACAATGTCTTAGGCATTAAAACCTCGGATGATTGCCAGCTGATCTTTGTCGATACCCCAGGTATTCATACCGATCAAGATAAAGCCATTAACCGTTATATGAATAAAGCGGCGCAAACCGCGATTCGAGATGTCGATGTCATTATCTTTGTCGTCGACCGGTTGTTGTGGACAGATGCCGATAAAGTGGTTGCAGAGAAACTCAGGGGCTCGACTTCACCGGTCATTGTCGCGATTAATAAAGTCGATCGAATAGACGACCGCGCTGAGCTTTTACCGCATATTGAGACTCTGCAGCAGTTGATGCCAAAGGCAGAAATTATTCCCGTTTCTGCCCTGCAAAAGAAAAACCTCGATGTGCTGGAACAGCAAATAACTGAGCATATTCCCGAAGCTGGTTTTTTGTTTCCCGATGACCAAATTACCGACCGTTCTGAGCGCTTCCTCGCGGCTGAATTGGTGCGCGAAAAAATCACTCGTCAACTGGGTGCGGAACTGCCCTATCAAATTACTGTTGAAATCGAAGCCTTCGAAATGAAGGGGCATATACGCCACATCAACGCGCTCATTTTGGTGGAGCGGGAGGGGCAAAAGAAAATCATCATTGGTGAAAAGGGCAAGCGCTTAAAAAGTATTGGCCAGGCTGCTCGCATCGATATGGAGCGCCTGTTTGGTAGCAAGGTGATGTTGACCCTGTGGGTGAAGGTGCGCAGTGGTTGGTCAGATGATGAGCGCGCGCTGCGCAGCCTCGGCTATCAGGATTAACGATCTTGTGGGGCAAGCCTGATGAGGTCGCCACCGAGCTTTGTCGGCTGCTAGCCTTGTGACAATGCTTGTTAACGGCGACCAAGCAAACTCTTACATCTTGCACACGCGAAATTATCGTGAAAGTAGCCAGTTAGTGGATTTTTTTTCACGGGACTTTGGCCGTTTGCGTGCAGTAACGAAGGGTGGGCGGGGCAAGAGGAAGGTGGGCGGCCATCAACTCCAGGCCTTTACGCCACTATTTTTGTCTTGGCGGGGCAAGGGTGACCTGAAAAATCTGACGGGGATTGAAGCGGCGGCGAGCAGTGTTACCTTACGCGGTGAAATGTTGTATATCGGCTTATACCTCAATGAATTGCTGCTGCGTTTACTACCCGAGTATGTGCCTCACGAGATTTTGTTTGATAGTTATGGTGAGCTTATCGTGGCGCTCGGCAGCGGTGCCGATCCCGAACCCCTGTTGCGCCGCTTTGAATTATTGCTGTTGAACGAACTGGGTTATGGCCTCGATCTCACCACTGAACATATAGAAGGTCATCCCGTGGTCGCCGGTGAGTACTATCAATTAAGCCCTGATCAGGGCTTAATTCGCATCGATACTGTATTAGGTCGACAACAAGAACTTGGTTTTTCCGGTGAGCATTTATTGGCGATCGCGGAGAATGACTATCGTTCGCGCGACGTTAGGCGTTGTGCGAAACGGCTATTGCGCGGCGCCTTGCAGGCTCAGCTCGGTGGCCGCCCGCTGTTGAGTCGGCAGTTATTTCGCCAAGCGAATGCTCTTCGGGGCACGGCTCAGGGCATTTAAGGGTGGAGAAGTGATGGTAGTGGGTATCGGCAGTGATCTAGTGCATATTAGTCGAATAGAGGCTGTACTCGAACGTCGGGGTGAGGCCTTTGCAAAGCGAATATTACGCGCCGAGGAGTTATTGTTTTTTTCTCAAAAAAAAACCAGTCGTCAGCGTGCTGTCTTTTTGGCGAAGCGCTTTGCCGCCAAAGAAGCGTTGAGTAAGGCGTTGAAAACGGGCATTGGTAAAGTTTCCTGGCAGCATATTTTGGTGAATAATACTGCTAGTGGTGCTCCAGAAATCACTTTGTTTGACCATGCTCTCGATGTTTGTAGGGCCCTTGGTGCGGCAACGATTCACCTCAGTCTGTCAGATGAGCAAGATATGGCGTTAGCCTTTGTGGTTTTGAGTGACTAATGGAGGGGGCTTGATCTGCCCCGACTCAGCGAGAGCGGTGTTTGTTAGCTGCGTGTTTCAGGTATGTGCGTAACGCCGGTTGATATAGCCAAGCCGTCTTAAGCCTTCGTCAGATTCAATCGATAGTAGGGGCCAGCGGGCTTAAAATAGAATTTTTTTGAGTGAGTAGAACGCTAATATGGAATATCCGACCATAGAGTCCTGCATTGGTAATACGCCGCTGGTGCGCTTACAGCGTCTAAGTGCTGGGCACAACAATACAATACTACTGAAACTCGAAGGCAATAATCCTGCGGGCTCAGTTAAGGACCGTCCGGCCTTGAGTATGATTGCCCATGCCGAAAGTAGGGGCGCCATCAAGCCCGGAGATACGCTGATCGAGGCAACCAGCGGTAATACCGGTATCGCCCTAGCGATGGTGGCGGCGATTAAGGGCTATCGAATGATTTTGATTATGCCCGACCATATGACCGAAGAGCGTAAGGAGGCGATGTTAGCCTACGGGGCTGACTTGATTTTAGTCAGCCAGAAGGAGGGCATGGAGGGCGCGCGCGATCTCGCCTTAAAAATGCAAGAGGATGGCAAGGGCCTTGTGCTCGATCAGTTTAATAATGCCGATAACCCCCGTGCCCATATTGAAGGCACGGGGCCTGAAATTTGGCAACAAACAGATGGTACTGTTACGCATTTTGTTGCAGCTATGGGCACAACGGGTACCATTATGGGTGTCTCACAAGCCTTAAAAACGCTTAATAAAGATATTCAGATTGTCGGCCTGCAACCGGCAGAGGGTGCCAGTATCCCCGGTATCCGTCGTTGGCCCGCGGCCTACCTCCCGGGTATTTTTGATGCGGCCAGTATCGATAGAACACTGGATATCGGCCAGCGTGAAGCCGAGGATACGATGCGCGATTTGGCCCGTAAAGAGGGCGTGTTTTGTGGTGTTTCATCCGGTGGAGCTGTCGCAGGTGCTTTGCGGCTGGGGAGCGAGTTGGAAAATGCCATCATTGTTGTTTCGATCTCTGATCGCGGTGATCGCTATCTCTCCTCGGGGCTATTCAGTGCCCAATAGCCTCCTTACTATCATGCCTTCAATCTAGGAGCGGCCCTTGGTGCAAGTCCGAGAAATTCATGCCACCCTGGCACAGGGCCCTGAGGACCTGAACCTTTGGCTTGATAAAATAGTCGATAAATGTCAATTGGATGGGCCTTCCCGCCAGCGACTTCGACAGGCCGCCGATCTCGCTAAACAGACGGAGGTCAGTGCTTCATTAGTGGGTGAATCGGTTTTTCGTGGCAGTATTTTGCAAATGGGCCTTGAAATAGCCGATATTCTCTCCGACTTGCGAATGGATTGCGAGGGCCTGCAGGCGGGGATCTTGTATCGTGCGGTGCGCGAGGGGAAACTCGATATTAATGTGGTGCGCGATAAGTTCGGCGACACCGTCGCAACATTAATTGGCAACGTCTTGCGTATGGCGGTGATCAGTGGTTTGCGCAATGATTCGGTGGCAAATGTACTGGGCCAAGACGCCACACAGCAGGCCAATAAAGTTAGAGAAATGCTGGTTTCGATGATTGATGACGTGCGAGTTGCGCTGATTAAACTGGCCGAGCGCACCTGTGCCATCCGCATGGTTAAAACGGCCTCCGAGGAAAAACGCAGGCAGGTTGCCAGAGAGATTTTTGACGTTTATGCGCCTCTGGCTGATCGACTGGGTATCGGGCAGTTAAAGTGGGAACTTGAAGATCTGGCTTTTCGTTATCTTGAGGCGGATGAGTACCAGCAAATCGCTCGTTTACTGGATGAGCGGCGCATCGATCGCCAGCAATATATCGAAACGGCCATCGCCACCATTCAAGGCGAGCTGGACAACATCGACAAGCGCAATGAGGTGACCGGGCGGGCAAAACACATATACAGTATTTGGCGCAAGATGCATCGTAAAGATATTGGCTTCTCGCAGGTTTACGATATTCGAGCGATTAGGGTGTTAGTGCCAAGCGTTAGCGACTGCTATGCAGTATTGGGCATCGTGCACAGCAAGTGGCGCAATATTCCCAATGAGTTTGATGACTACATCGCCTCACCCAAGGAAAATGGCTATCAATCGTTGCATACGGCGGTGATTGGTCCTGGGCGAAAAGTGGTAGAAATTCAGATTCGCACCTACGAAATGCACGACGAGTCTGAGCTGGGTATCTGTGCACATTGGCAGTATAAGGCCGGCGATAGTACTGCTGCTGACGAAAATTACGAAGGTAAAATCGCCTGGCTGAGACAGGTTTTGGAGTGGCATGAAAATCTAGATGATTTTATCGAGCTCGAAGGTAGTGTTGAACAGGTCTATGTATTCACTCCCGATGGCCACATCATCGACTTGCCGATGGGTGCAACCCCGATTGATTTTGCCTACCGGGTGCATACCCAAATTGGTCATCGCTGTCGTGGGGCAAAAGTTAATGGTGATATTGTTAGCTTAAATGCGACATTAAAAACCGGTGATCAGGTTGAAATAATTACGGGTCAAAGCGATGCGCCCCGCCACGATTGGCTGGTCAAATCACTGGGCTATTTACAGACGACGCGGGCCAGGGCTAGAGTTCAACAGTGGTTTCGGGCACAAAATCGCGAGCAAAACATCGAGGCTGGACAGCGTCTGCTCGAGCGTGAGTTTCGCCATCTGGGTATTGATTTGGCACAGCTGGAGACGATCGCCGGCCAGTTTAATAAACAGGGCGTCGAGGGCCTATATGCCGCGATTGGCGCCGGTAATATCAGTACCAGTGAGATTGTTCGAGCCTCCCAGGGCCGTCTGGTAGTAGCGGGGCGCCCTGCGCCATCGCCCCAGTCAAATGCTAGCCGCTATGCTGACTCGGCATTTTATATTTACGGTGTGGGTGATTTGTTGACGCGGGTAGCGCTCTGCTGCGAACCACAACCGGGGGATGACATCATCGGTTATTTAACCGCCAAGCGTGGCGTGACGATACATCGTACCGATTGTGAGGCCCTACAGAGTTTGCAGATTGAAGAGCCTCGCCGAGTATTAAAAGTCACCTGGGGTGGCGAGCCACGACAGCGTTATCCGGTAATGATACAAGTGAGTTCTTACGATAGAACCGGTTTATTACACGACATCACTGGCTTGATTGATAGGGAAGGCCTGTTTATCGGTAGTTTAAAAAGTGTAGATACAGACCAAGGTTTGATACAGACCGAGTTTTCTACCGAAGTGGTGAGCATCGAAGAGCTGAGCCTACTGCTTAGCAAATTATGTCAAATTGATAATGTCGTTGATGCCTGCCGTCTCGTCGAAGAGGAGGCCGCCGGTGAGGGCTGAAAATACGGCGTACACGCTTGAAAATTTGCTTTATTTAATGGCGCGTCTGCGCAATCCGGATACCGGCTGTCCCTGGGATGTTGAGCAGGATTTCCAGAGTATTGTGCCCCACACCCTTGAAGAGACCTACGAGGTGGTGGATGCCATCGAGCGGGGTGATTTTTCGCACTTGCGCGAAGAACTCGGTGATTTGTTGTTTCAAGTGGTTTTTTATAGTCAGCTGGCAAAAGAGCAGGAGCTGTTCGATTTCGACGAAATTATTGATCAGCTCACGGCCAAATTACTGAGGCGCCACCCTCATGTGTTTCCAGAAGGTACTTTGCACAGCGAGCGGGCAAGCGCTTGTACGCCTGCGGAAGCAGCGATCCGCAGTACCTGGGAGCAAGCAAAAGCCAAAGACCGCTTTGATAAGGGCGAATTTGAGCGTTTAGCTGATATCCCCTTGGCCTTGCCAGCGCTAAGCCGTGCACTGAAATTACAAAAACGCGCGGCCAACCACGGTTTTGATTGGCCAGATTACCGGCCCGTTTTAGATAAAATTGATGAAGAGCTCGCCGAATTGCGCGAGGCCATTGATTTTAATGACGCGCAGCATGTGGACGAAGAGCTTGGCGATTTGATTTTTGCCTGTGTTAATTTGGGCCGTCATCGGGGGATTGACCTGGAAGCCTGTCTGCGACGAGCCAACCTGAAATTCGCCACTCGCTTTCGTGCCATGGAGGTAATAGCCGACAATAATAGCCTCGATTTTGAAGCATTGAGCTTGGCAGAGAAAAATGAGCTATGGCTGCAGGTCAAAAGTATGGAAAAGACATCTGTTAGTTAGCGCTTCGTTGTTATTCCAGTGACTTGTAGAAAACCCTCATTCAGTGTAAGGTTCGGCTTTTTTTTTGGTGCCGTAATACCTTAATCAGTTGAAAAAACACCGGGATAACTGGCCAGCCCATGCCGGTGACCTGCGCTGTAATTTACTATTCGGTACCTACCCGCAAATCGGAGAACATTAATGCGATTAATACTGCTAGGCCCACCCGGCGCTGGAAAAGGAACCCAGGCACAATATATTGCCAAAAAATACGGCATCCCTCAAATTTCGACGGGTGACATGCTGCGAGCCGCCGTTAAAGCCGGCACCGAGCTGGGCTTAAAAGCCAAAGATATTATGGCCTCGGGTGGTTTGGTTTCCGATGAGCTAATTATTGACCTCGTCAAAGAGCGTATTCAGCAGGCCGATTGCGTCAATGGTTTTCTGTTTGACGGTTTTCCCCGTACCATTCCACAAGCACAAGCACTGGTCGATGCCAGTATAGCGATTGACGTGGTTCTGGAAATTAGCGTTGCCGATAATGAAATAGTATCTCGCTTGAGTGGTCGGCGTGTTCACGAGGGTTCCGGTCGCGTCTACCATGTCGCCCATAATCCACCCAAAAAAGAAGGTAGCGATGACGTTACGGGTGAGGCATTGATTCAGCGTGTCGACGATAGTGAAGACACGGTGCGCAACCGTTTGAAGGTGTATCACGAGCAAACCGAACCGTTGGTTGCCTTTTATGAGGCACTTTTGCAGGCCGGAGACAAGCCGGCACCGCGCAATACTCGTGTTGATGGTGTTGGTGCACTCGATGATGTGCAAAGTCGTATTACGGCAGCTCTAGCATAGGCTCGACCTATTTAGCTGCAACTGGCCTGTTGTTGGCGATAGCCAGTTGTAAGGGTCGGGGGCGATATTCTGATTGTTATAGAGCTGGCGCGAGTAAATAATAGAAAGCACATTCGTTGTCGGAGCAATCCTTGGCAAGAGAAAAAACTGCTGTCATTTTAGTTAATCTCGGTACACCGGCGGCGCCTAATGCCCGCTCGGTGGCTCGTTATTTACGTGAATTTCTCTCTGACCCCCGAGTGGTTGAGGTGCCTCGCTTACTTTGGTGGGGGCTGCTAAATCTTCTTATCGTGCCCTTGCGCTGCCGTAAAGTGAGTGAAAACTATCGTTCTATTTGGTTGGATGAGGGTTCGCCGCTCAAAGTTATTACTGAAAGGCAGGTGGCGGCTTTACAGCGGGTTCTCGATGAATGCAGTGCCGGGCAATTTATTACTACCTATGCCATGAGTTATGGCGATCAATCTCTGGCAGAGTCAGTGCGTGAGTTGAATGACCAGGGCATCAATAAAATAATAGTCCTACCGCTATTTCCGCAATATTCCGCCAGTACCACTGCCGTGGTTTACGACCAGCTTGGTGAGCTGCTAAAGGACTATCGCCATATACCGGATATCCGTATTGCCCACCATTATTATGACAGCTCCAGTTATATCGATGCCCTTGCTGATTCCGTCGAAAAACATTGGCAGGCCAATGGGCGTGCCGAGTGTTTGTTAATGTCTTTTCATGGCATCCCAAAAAAATACGTGGCGGCAGGTGATCCCTATTACCGACAATGTCAGGAAACGGCCCAGGCACTGGCGCTACGTCTTGGCTTGTCTTCTCAGCAGTGGGCCTATAGCTTTCAATCACGTTTTGGTCGGCTGGAATGGATAAAGCCTTATACCGACGTCGTTTTGCAATCGTGGGCGGGTCGAGGTCTCGACAGTGTCGATGTTATTTGCCCGGCCTTTTCCAGTGATTGCCTGGAAACACTGGAAGAAATTGACCAGCTTAATCGTCAGTTGTTTTTAGGCGCTGGGGGTAAGCAATTTTCAATGATCCCCTGTTTAAACGACTCGCCTTTACATATTAAAATGTTAAAAGATCTTGTTTATTCGCGACTTTGAATGTCGATAAAAAACAATTCCAGCGCTGCCGTTTCAATGTGGCCTTATCCTTGTTTATTTCCCCAGTCCTGCGCTCTTGTCTACTTTGTCTCAAATAATAAAACAATGAAAATTTTGATGTCGTGATGCCTTGTTTCAGAGGGTGTTTTGTGGACAGTCAAATGTTTATCAACTAAAATTCGCATACTTGGATATACCTTGTTTTTTAGATATTCCTTGTGTTTTTAATTTATTGTCTTAAATGATTATTTCGGGAGCATTTATATGCCACGCCCTGCAAGCAAAAAGAAGTCCGCAAAGCCGGCAGCAAAAAGCACTGTTGCCAGTACCGGGTCAGCTGCGGAAAAAGTATTGGAAAAAGCACTTAAGCAGCTGGATGCTCAAAGCGGGAAGTTAAGTATTGCTAGGGATAAGCTTCGTCAGAAAAGAGAGAACACAGCCAAAAATGCCACGGCGGCCAACACCGCTGCACTCGATAAGGCCTATGCGGCTGTCACGACTCAGTCTGTCGCCCTGACTGAGCTGGCGAATACGGTTCGTTTAGCGAAGGCTGACGTGCGTATTGAAACGGTTATGAAGAAGGTTGAGGGCGCTAAAGTGGCGTTACAGCTGAAACAAGCGAACGTTACCGAGAAAATGGCCGAGCAAGCAGCTTCGGATCTAAAAGCTGCGGTCGCTAAATTTGAACAGCGTTGGTTAAAGCAGCGTGCTCAGGCGAATGGTAAAAAACTTAAATTGGCAGCGGCGCGTTCGCGCATCAAGATCAAAAGCCTTGAGAAAAAAGCTAAGGTTGAAGCCACGGCGATCAGTAAGCGTGCCAAAAAGCTCAGTGCTGTACCTGTAGCGACCCCCGGTCGCCCCGGTCGGCCTGCGGGATCTGTTGCCAAAACAGTGAAGGCGGGAGCGGCTCCTAAACGTAGAGGGCGTCCCGCGAAAGCCGTGACGGCAACTGCGGCTTCAGAACCTAAGCGTAGGGGTAGACCAGCCAAAGCTGTGCCGGCAGTCGCCGCTTCAGAACCTAAGCGTAGGGGTAGACCAGCCAAAGCTGTGCCGGCAGTCGCCGCTACAGCGCCTAAGCGCAGAGGCAGGCCCCCTGCTAAAGTGGCAGCAACAGCAGCAACAGCTGCCGCAGAACCTAAGCGCAGGGGCCGGCCACCAAAGGCTGTAGTTGCTGTTAAAAAAGTCGCTTCCAGTGCGACCGTTAAAAGCGCCGATGCACCTAAAAAGCGCGGTCGGCCAGCAAAAGCTGCAGCAACAACGAGCACTCCGGACAGTGCTCCAAAAAGGCGTGGTCGTCCACCGAAGGCTAAGTCAGCCTAAGCCTGATTAAGTCTCGATAGAAGATCCCCCTTTAATGGGGGATTTTTTTTAGCACGCTTTCTTCTAATGTGATAAACCCTTGGTCAAATGTTTATAATTGAATAGATCTTCTATTTTGTCGGTGGTTATCGGCGTAGAGGGCAACTTTTGATGTACCCCTTTAATTAAGGCCCTTTTTAAGTCCGAATTTTATGGTAACTATTCTCTCAATTGATACCTCTGGGGCCTGTTGTTCCGTTGCCTTGAGTATCGATGACAAACACTTTCTACGACGCACCAATACACCAAGGGAGCATGCTCGCCTGGTACTACCAATGGTGGATGAGCTCCTCACCGAGGCTGCCATTCAACTCTCGTGTCTTGATGCCATCGCATTTACCCACGGCCCAGGCTCTTTTACGGGTTTGCGTATTGGCTTCGGTGTGGTGCAAGGTTTAGCTTTTGGTGCCGAGTTACCGGTTATTGCACTTTCAAGTCTTCAGGTGATGGCGCAACGAGCTATGCGGCAGGAAAACCTCTCCAGCGATAGTATTATTATTCCCGCTATTGATGCCCGTATGGGTGAGCTGTACTGGGGGCTTTATAGCCAAAGCAACGGTCTTGCCAAGGCCCTTACTCCCGATGCACTGTGCCCGCAGCAGGAATTGTCGCTGCCCTTTTTTGAAGATCAATCATCGAACATGACACTTGTTGGTGTTGGTGATGGATGGCAGTACCAGCCGGAGTTGCGCCGGGGCAATGATGTCATCAAACCTAGTGTCGTCTACCAGAATACGGGCCCGGATGCCGAAGACATCCTCACCCTGGCGAAGGTGGCCTTACAAGAGGGGCGGGTCAGCGCCATTGAAAATGTCGAGCCGGTTTATCTACGCAACACGATTAGCTGGAAAAAACGTCAACGCTTAAATCCTTAAGCAGCCTAATGAGATGTTCATAAGGGATTAATGTATGGAAACAATCCAGGTATTTTTTTTGGCGCTGATTCAGGGCCTGACGGAGTATTTGCCAATTTCTAGCTCTGCTCACTTAATTTTGCCATCGCAGCTATTGGGCTGGCCGGATCAGGGCCTGGCCTTTGATGTGGCCGTGCATATTGGCTCGCTACTGGCGGTTTGCAGCTATTTTCGAAAAGAGTTACAAGTTATTTTTAGCAGTTGCTGGGCGCAGTTATTTCACGGCCAAGCCAATGAACACAGTCGCTTGGGCTGGCTGCTGATATTCGCTACCTTTCCCGTGGGTCTTGCCGGTTTATTGTTCGGCGATTTTATTGAGGAGCACCTGCGCTCAATAATGGTGATAGCCTTAACGACGATTGTCTTCGGTTTATTACTTGGCGTGGTCGATAAAAAGGGCTCCCAGCAATTGACCATGGCGCAAATGAATTGGCGTTCCGCGATGTTAATAGGTCTGTCCCAGGCCTTGGCCCTGATACCCGGTACCTCGCGGTCTGGCATTACCATTACGGCGGCTTTGGCCCTGGGCTACGACCGCCAAGCGGCGGCTCGTTTTTCCTTTCTTTTAGCCATCCCGGTGATTATTCTCAGTGGCGCTTATAAAGGGCTGCAGCTCGTCGGTGAGCCTAATACTGTCGCCTGGGGCGATATCTTTCTCGGCATTGGCCTTTCAGCGGTGACTGCATTTGCCTGCATCCATTTTTTCCTCGCCCTGGTTAATCGTATCGGCATGATGCCTTTTGTATGGTATCGGCTTATTCTCGGTGGGTATTTATGTACTTTGTTAGTCAATGGGAGTTAGCACAATGACGCAAAAAGTAGCCTTTCTCGGTCTTGGGGTAATGGGTTACCCGATGGCGGGTCATTTATCTCGCAAGGGCTTTGTGGTGACGGTTTACAATCGAACGCCAGCACGAGCCGAAGATTGGATTAAAGAATATTCTGGAAAAATGGCTTTGACACCTGCAGAGGCGGCATTAGATGCCGATATTGTCTTTGCCTGTGTTGGCCGGGATGAGGATGTACGGGCCGTCACTATCGGTCGCGAGGGGGCCTTCGAAACATTACGTAAAGGCGCTGTTTTTGTTGATCACACCACTGCTTCGGCGGCACTGGCCCGTGAGTTGGATCAGGCGTGCCAGCAGCGCGGCTGCCACTTTATCGATGCGCCGGTTTCCGGTGGCCAGCAGGGTGCCGAGAATGGCCGTTTAACCGTTATGTGTGGTGGCGAAGCCACTGTGTTTAGCAGGGTGACCCCGGTTATTGAAAGCTATGCACAAACCGTAAAATTATTGGGTCCACCGGGTAGCGGGCAATTATGCAAGATGGTCAATCAGGTGTGTATTGCCGGTTTGGTACAGGGGCTCGCAGAAGGCCTGCATTTTGCCGAAACCGCTGGCCTCGATGCCAGCAAGGTGATTGAAGTGATTTCTAAGGGGGCGGCACAATCCTGGCAAATGGAAAACCGTTATCAAACCATGTTGGCGAATGAGTTCGAACATGGCTTTGCCGTCGACTGGATGCGTAAAGATCTTGATATCGTTTTACAGGAAGCGCGACGCAACGGCTCGCAATTGCCGGTGACGGCATTAGTCGACCAATTCTATGCCGACATTCAAGTGGCGGGAGGAGGGCGCTGGGATACCTCCAGTTTGTTGACGCGTCTAAAGAGTCCAGCGAAACCCGATAAAAAATAGGCTTAGGTATCCGTAAAGTGAATAATCAAGATAGTTTTAATGATCAATTATTAGCCTTTTTAAAGGCCAGTCCCAGCCCCTTCCATGCCGTTGAGCAAATGGCCGCAAGGCTCGATGAGGCCGGTTTTGAATATCTTGCCGAGCAAGAGAGCTGGTCAATAGAAGCCGGTGGGCGCTACTACAGCACCCGTAATGACTCATCCATTATTGCCTTTAGCGCCGGAGATTTTAGCCAGGGTATACGCATGGTCGGTGCGCACACCGATAGCCCCTGTTTAATGGTGAAACCGCAGCCGGAAAAAGCGCAAGATTATCTGCAGCTCGGTGTCGAGGTTTACGGTGGCGCGCTGTTAAACCCTTGGTTTGACCGAGACCTGTCTTTGGCTGGGCGAGTGATTTATCGCGATAAGGCCAGTGGCGAGTTAAAACAAAGCTTGCTCGATTTTGGCCGGGCGATAGCGACCATTCCCAGTTTGGCAATCCATCTCGATCGCGAAGCGAATAAAAACCGCACGGTGAATCCACAAACCGATATTCCGCCCATATTGTGTACTCTTCATGGGCAGCGCAGCCGCGATTTTCGCGAGTCCTTGGCGATTGAGCTATTAGCGCAAAACCCCGAGCTTGGGGATGATGAGCAGGCCATCGAAGTGCTCGACTACGAGCTGTGTTTTTACGACGCTCAGCCCCCGGCAATTATTGGTTTGCATAACGATTTTATTGCCTCGGCTCGGCTCGACAATTTACTCAGTTGTTTTACCGGTTTACAGGCGCTCTTGTCTAGCGCTGAAGGGCAGGCCTGCATGCTGGTTTGTAGCGATCACGAGGAGGTGGGCAGTGCCTCCGCTTGCGGTGCTCAGGGGCCGATGTTGGCATCTTTACTTGAGCGTTTACTGCCTGATGTCGGTGAACGCACGCGCTGTCTGGCACGCTCCTTTATGGTGTCGGCGGACAATGCCCACGGCATACACCCGAATTACGCCAGCAAACACGATGCCAATCACGGTCCACTACTGAACGCAGGGCCGGTAATTAAAATTAATGCCAATCAGCGCTATGCCACCAACAGCATAACGGCGGCGCTTTTCCGTGACTTATGTCAGCAGGCCAATGTGCCCGTACAAAGCTTTGTCACCCGTACAGACCTAGGTTGCGGTAGCACCATCGGCCCCATTACTGCCAGTGGAATTGGTGTGCCGACCCTCGATGTTGGTGTGCCAACTTTTGCTATGCATTCGATAAGAGAGCTGGCCGGCAGCGATGACGCCTGGTCGCTGTTTAAGGTGTTGCGCCTACTTTATCAACAGACGGAAGCGGTTTCTATCTAGCGGCAGTTTGATCAAAATCACGATAGTAATCTTACGCTTTTCATTCAAAAATAAGGAATCAATAATGCGATTAGCAGGAAAAGTAGCACTCATCACCGGAGCCGGTGGCCCGATGGGTATGGGTGTGGCAAAGCGCTTCGCCGAAGAGGGCGCCTCACTGATTATGAGCGATATTTCAGGTACCCGGCTGGCGCAAGGTGTCGAGGAGGTGGAGCCTTCTCTCGTCCCCGGTGCGTCGATTTATTCTCAAAAAGGTAGTGTCTTGGTGGAGGCCGAAGTCGATGCCCTGCTCGAAGGCGCCCTCAAGCAATTCGAGCAAGTCGATATTATTATCAATGTTGTGGGGGGCTTATTTCTCGATGCTCGCTATACGCCGGTGCTGGAAGTACAGGAAGAGCGATGGGATATGTGTTTCACCGTTAATATGAAGGGTATTTTCTACCTTACCCGCAAGTTGGCGCCGGGTATGCTGGGGCGCAATTACGGTAAGATTGTCAATGTCTCCTCTGTTGAATACTGCGGGGCAGCGGGCCATGCTGACTACGCCGCAGCCAAAGCCGGGGTCACGTCTTTAACCCGCAGTCTGGCCGAAGAGCTGGCACCCAATATCAATGTCAATTGCATCGCTCCGGGCATTATCCGCACGCTGGCCATTCGCGATGTCGGCGAGGATGTGGCGAAGGAATTTACTGAGAAAAACCTGCTCAAGCGTATGGGCGAGCCGGAAGATATTGCCAATACCGCACTGTTTCTGGCAAGTGACGAATCTAGCTATATCACTGGTGTCACCATTCCTGTCTCTGGCGGACTCTGGCCAGCACTTTAATGTTTGTCGCGCTGTAGCGCGTCGATTTATCGGCCGCACCTGTTTGCAGGGCGGTCGATAAATCGACTTCTACAGTCAGCAGTTTGAGTTTGTCGAAGACATTTCCCCTTCTTTCTATCCCTCAAATCTATCGCTTCGTACTATCGCTACTTATTGTTGTCGATAGAGTAGTGCGAGCGCAGCAATTTCGTTAAAATACGCCGTTTTTAGGCGGCGCAATCCAATGCTTGAAGTTAACCCGATCAGAAATACACTGGCCGACCTGCAAGCGCGAACTGACGTGCTCAGGGGGTATCTTTGACTATGTCGAGAAGAAAGACCGCCTCACTGAAGTAGAACTGGAACTCGCCGCCCCCGAAGTATGGAATGAACCCGCCCGCGCTCAGGCCCTGGGTAAAGAGCGCTCCTCTCTTGAGTTAGTGGTCGAGACCATTGAATCCCTCGACAGCGGCGTCGCGGAAAATAGCGAGCTACTCGAGATGGCTGCCGAAGAGGACGATGCCGACACTCTCGCCGATGTCGAATCTGAAATCGCCAGCTTGACCGCACGCCTCGAAATACTGGAATTCCGCCGCATGTTTTCCGGCGAGATGGATGCCAACAGTGCCTATCTTGATATTCAGTCCGGTTCCGGCGGCACCGAAGCTCAGGACTGGGCCGAAATGCTATTGCGTATGTACTTGCGCTGGGGTGATCAAAAAGGCTTTAAGGTCGAGCTGATTGAAGCCTCTGCCGGTGATGTCGCCGGCATCAAAAGTGCCACTGTACACTTTCAAGGTGACTATGCCTTCGGTTGGTTGCGCACCGAGACCGGTGTACATCGCCTCGTTCGAAAATCGCCCTTTGACTCGGGGAGTCGCCGCCACACGTCTTTTTCTGCCGTTTTTGTCTCGCCTGAAATCGACGATGATATTGAAATTGAAGTCAGTAAAAGCGATGTGCGTGAAGATACCTACCGCGCCAGTGGTGCCGGTGGCCAGCACGTTAACAAAACCGACTCGGCGGTACGTTTGACCCACCTGCCTACGGGCACGGTGGTGCAGTGTCAGAACCAGCGCTCTCAGCATCAAAACCGCGACAACTGCTGGAAAATGCTGAAAGCGAAGCTGTATGAGCTGGAAGAATTACGCCGTAGAGAGAGTGCCCAGGTGGTGGAAGACAATAAATCGGATATCGGTTGGGGCAGTCAGATTCGTTCCTACGTGCTCGATGATTCGCGTATTAAAGACCTGCGCACCAATATTGAAACCCACAATACCCAGCAAATGCTCGATGGCGACATCGATAAATTTCTCGAAGCCAGTTTGAAGGCGGGGCTTTAAGCCGCTGTTTACAATTAATTAGCGAATTTTTCACTCCAACACCTACGACCAAACCTCGGAATATCCCCATGAGTAAAGAACAAAGCCAGCCCGTCGATGAAAACAAGCTGATTGCCGAGCGCCGTAGCAAACTGGCAGCGATCCGTGAGAAGGGCCAGGCCTTTCCCAATGACTTTCGCCGCGAAGACTTTGCCAATAAGCTTCAGGAAGAATTTGCAGAGCAGACGAAAGCAGAGCTAGAAACGCTAGGCCACCAAACCAGTGTCGCGGGCCGTATTATGGCTAAACGCGGCCCCTTTATGGTGTTGCAAGATGTCTCGGGTTCTATTCAACTCTACGCCGATAAAAGCACGCAACAGGATATTCGCGAGCGTTGGGGTAACTGGGATGTCGGTGACTTGGTCGGGGTGCGGGGCACACTGCAGCGCTCCGGGCGCGGCGACCTCTACGTCAATCTCGAGGAATATGACCTGCTGACGAAGTCACTGCGACCGCTACCGGAAAAATTCCACGGTCTTGCCGATCAGGAAATCCGTTATCGCCAGCGCTATGTCGATTTAATCGTCAATGAAGAGTCACGTAATGTCTTTCGTCTACGCTCAAAAATTGTCGACTTTATTCGCCACTACCTGAGTCAGCGTGACTTTATGGAAGTTGAAACGCCGATGATGCAGCTCATCCCCGGCGGCGCCACGGCCCGGCCCTTTGAGACCTTTCACAATGCCCTCGACCAGCCGATGTTCCTACGTGTGGCACCGGAGCTTTATTTGAAACGACTGGTGGTGGGTGGTTTCGAGCGAGTATTTGAAATTAATCGCAACTTCCGCAATGAGGGTCTGTCGACCCGACACAACCCCGAATTCACCATGCTCGAGTTTTATCAGGCCTATGCCGATTATCGCGACCTGATGGATTTAACCGAAGATATGCTGCGTCAATTATGTGAAGCCGTACTGGGCACCAGTAAAGTGACGTACCAGGGCAGTGAGCTTGACTTCGCCCAGCCTTTTGACCGCTATACCGTGGTTGAATCTATTTTGCACTTTAATCCCGACTTATCACTGGCGGATATCGACAGCCTGGAGAGCGCTACAAAAATTGCTGAAGGTTTGGGCATTCCCCTTAAAGAAATCTGGGGTTTGGGTAAAATTCAGATTGAGATTTTTGAAAAAACCGTTGAACACCGGCTCGATAATCCGACCTTTATTACGGCTTACCCGACAGAGGTTTCACCCTTGGCACGCCGCAATGACAATGATCCCTTTGTCACCGACCGCTTTGAGTTTTTTGTTGGCGGGCGCGAAATTGCCAATGGTTTTTCGGAGTTAAATGACTCCGAAGATCAGGCCGAACGCTTCCTCGAGCAAGTGAAAGAAAAAGACTCTGGTGATGATGAGGCGATGCACTATGACGCTGATTATATACGCGCGCTGGAGTACGGTTTACCACCGACAGCGGGCGAGGGCATCGGTATCGACCGTTTGGTGATGCTGCTGACCGACGCGCCATCGATTCGCGATGTCTTGCTTTTCCCACACATGCGCGCCGAGTAGTTTACTGGCGCTATAGTGGTGTTAAGCGATGAAAAAGGCGGCATTCAACTGGATGCCTCCTGGCGTACCGTGCTGGATGATGAGTTCGATAAACCCTACTTCCAAAGCCTCAACGACTTTCTTGTTGCAGAGCAAGCGCAAGGGAAAGTCATTTTCCCGGCTCGCCAGCACTGGTTCGCCGCGTTTAATAGCACGCCCTTCGAAGGGGTTAAAGTGGTGATTCTTGGACAGGACCCTTACCACGGGCCAGCACAGGCTCACGGTTTGTCATTTTCCGTTCCTCCCGATTTGAAAGTCCCGCCTTCACTAGTGAATATTTATAAAGAGCTGGCGACCGACCTGAATATGCCGATACCCACGCAGGGCTGTCTCGAGCACTGGGCAGAGCAGGGTGTGTTGCTGCTGAATGCGATCTTAACCGTCGAAAGTGGCCGGGCCGGCTCTCATCAAAAGAAGGGCTGGGAAATATTTACCGACCGCGCAATACAGCGATTAAATGCACAGCGCGAAGGTCTGGTCTTTATTTTATGGGGCGCTTACGCACAAAAAAAAGGTGCCATCATTGATGGCGAGCGTCACTTAATTATTCAGTCGCCACACCCTTCACCGCTGTCGGCCTATCGCGGGTTTTTGGGTAGCCGGCCCTTTTCTAAAGCCAATAGGTATTTAAGGTCTAACAACAAAAAAGCCATCGACTGGCAGCTTAACTGACAGTCGATGGCTCTAGTGTTGAGCGCTTAAGTACTCACATTTTAAGCTTTGATGGCTCCAGAGGCTTTCAATGACGCAACCTTATCGGCACTAATGCCCCAGTCTGCCAAGACTTCATCGGTGTGAATGCCGGTAGCAGGCGTTGGCGACTTGATGGACGAGGGCGTGGCACTAAAGCGTGGTGCCGGTGCGGGGTGCATGGCACCGTCAACTTCAACAAAAGAACCGCGTTCTTTGTTGTGCGCATAGTCGGGGGCTTCGGCCAAGCTTAGTACAGGGGCAAAGCAGATATCGGTATTTTCCATCAAGGCACACCACTCATCGCGGGTCTTGGTGAGAAAGATTTCTTTAAACTTCTCCTTCATGGCGGGCCAGCTTTCACGCTCCATTTGCGGTGGCAGTGAGTCAGGATCAAGGCCTATTTTTTCCAATAGCATAGCGTAGAACTTGGTCTCGATGGAGCCAATGGAAACGTATTTGCCGTCGCGAGTTTCGTAGACGTTGTAAAAATGCGCGCCACTATCGAGGATGTTCGAAGCGCGTTCATCGCTTTGGTTACCGCCCCCGTGCATGCCATAAATGGAGGTCATCAACGACAAGGCGCCGTCGACCATGCCGGCATCAACCACTTGGCCTTTACCCGAGTTTTTCACTTCGTTAAGGGCCGCGAGGATACCGACGACGATGAACATGGTGCCGCCGCCGAAATCGCCGACCAAGTTCAGGGGTGGTGTTGGTGGCTCGTCATTACTGCGGCCAATGGCGTGCAGGGCGCCCGAAAGGGCGATGTAGTTGAGGTCGTGGCCAGCACTTTTTGACAGTGGGCCCTCTTGTCCCCAGCCCGTAACACGGCCGTAGACTAACTTGGGATTGCGCTCTAGGCAGACATCGGGGCCCATGCCCAAACGCTCCATAACACCGGGGCGGAAGCCTTCAATCACGATATCGGCTTTATCAATGAGGTCGAGCAGGGTTTCAATGCCATCGGGGTTTTTCAGATCGACGGCGATAGACTTGCGACCGCGACCGAGAAAGTTGAACTTCTTTGGCATGGGAATACCCAGGCCTGAAGCGGTGAGTCGGTCAACGCGAATAACCTCGGCACCCATATCTGACAGCATCATTGCCGCCATTGGCGCTGGGCCAATGCCCGCCAGTTCGATCACTTTTAAACCCGTTAATGGACCACTCATTTCTAATTCTCCTATTACTGTTGAGTCTTGCGACTGCGTTATTGTGGCAATAAAAAGCTATTCAGCCCCCCAAGGTATAGCGAAACTCTAGGCGTTGCAATCACGATAGAGAAATTGCTCAAATATCTTCACCAGACGCTGATAAGCAGGCTTGATGGCGCCCGATCCCGTTGGCCACGTTGTAGTAGGGGCTACCATGGGCGATAGCGTATAACAAATAGCCCGGGACTTTTTAGCCCTCAGAATGTAAAGTAACTGACTGAATTTTAAACGCCCATTTCAATATTTATCGCCATCACTGGAGGCTATTATGGATTTCGATTATTCCGACAAAGTACGGGATCTGCAGCTGCGGGTTCAGGATTTTATGGACCGCGTCATCTATCCCAACGAAGAACTTTTCTATCAGCAGCTCGAAGACGGTGGTCGCTGGTGTAAGCCCCCCATACTGGAAGAAATGAAGGACCAGGCCAAGCAAGAAGGGCTTTGGAACCTGTTTTTGCCCGAGAGTGAGCACGGCGCCGGTCTCACCAACCTTGAGTATGCCCCCCTCTGTGAAATTATGGGTAAGAGCAAGTTTGCCTCCGAGGTCTTTAACTGCTCGGCACCCGATACCGGCAATATGGAAACCATCGAGCGCTACGGTAGCGAAGAGCACAAAGAGAAGTGGCTGAAACCCTTGCTGAACGGTGAAATACGCTCCGCCTTTTGTATGACCGAGCCACTGGTTGCCTCCTCCGATGCCACCAATATTGAAACCAGTATCGTCCGCGACGGTGATGAATATGTGATTAACGGCCGCAAGTGGTTTGCCTCCGGCGTGCACGAGCCCGATTGTAAGATCTGGATTGTGATGGGTAAAACGGATCCCACCGCAGCCAAGCACGTACAGCAGTCGATGATTCTGGTTGAGCCCGGTCTCCCCGGTATCACCGTCGAGCGCTGGTTGCCGGTATTCGGTTATGACGATGCGCCCCACGGTCACGCCGAAGTGGTATTTAAGGACGTGCGCGTACCGGCATCCAATATTCTACTCGGCGAGGGCCGTGGTTTCGAAATCGCCCAGGGGCGTCTTGGCCCAGGCCGTATCCACCACTGCATGCGCGTGATTGGCGTCGCCGAGCGAGCGCTGGAGTTAATGTGTAAGAGAGCGATGAGTCGCGTTGCCTTTGGCAAGAAAATCTCCGAGCAAAGTGTCTGGTCAGAGCGTATTGCCGATGCCCGCATCAGCATTGAGATGACGCGCCTGCTGACACTGAAAGCGGCCCACATGATGGACACCGTGGGTAATAAGGTGGCTCGCGCTGAAATCGCCATGATCAAAGTCGCAGCGCCGATTGCTGCCCTAAAGATTATTGACGATGCCATTCAAGTTTACGGCGGTTGTGGTGTCACCGAAGATGTCGGCTTGGCTCGCGCCTATGCGCACACCCGAATCCTGCGTATTGCCGATGGCCCCGATGAAGTCCACCGCAATCAAATTGCCCGACTTGAGCTGAAAAAATATATGTAATTTCCGATTCGATAAATTACTGATATTTACTGCACACTGTAAAAAGGCCTGCTTTCACTTGTAAAGCGGGCCTTTTTTTATTTATCCTGAGAAACCACTTTGTAATGGCTCGCCGATAATTAATAGAAGGGTTGAGCCTCTCAAACTTTTAATCAATTAAAAAGGAAAATAAAATGAGTGCAATTCAGAATAGAGAGCCGAAAAGAGGCTATGCCTTAATCACCGGTGCCATTGGCGGTCTTGGTACGGCGATGACAAAACAGCTGATTTCCGAGGGTATTGCGGTGATCGGCTGCGACCGTAAAGCCGACGAACTCGATGCCTGGCGTGCCCGGGAGCTAGATGAAGAGCAGAGTAAGATGGTCACGCTTTTCCCCCTCGATATTACCAAGGAAGAGCTTGTTCAAGAGCTGGCGACAGAGCTAGAGCAGCGCGGTATTCATATCGCTTATCTGATTAATAATGCCGGTATTCAGGGTCCCGGCAAGGCCTGGGAGATGGACACCAAAACCTGGGATAGGGTGGTTAAAGTTAATATGTACGGCACCTTCTTCCTCTGTCGCGCATTTTCCAAAGCTATGGTCGAAGCGGGTTTTGGGCGCATTCTTAATTTTGCCTCCCTTGCCGCTTATAACCCACCTAAAGACTGGGGTAGCTACGCCGCAGCCAAGGCTGGGGTACTCGGTTATACCCGCTCTTTGGCACTCGACTTGGCGCCGAATGGGGTTACAGTGAATGTCATCGTCCCCGGTTTAATTATGCACGAGGGTTTGCGCGAGACCATCACCGATCGTTTTGTGGAGAAAATGGAAGCCGCCGTGCCAATGAAACGCAGTGGTAAACCAGAGGAAATTGCTGCGGCAGCCTCCTTTTTTATGTCGGAGGGCTCCTCCTTTGTCACCGGCCAAACCATGCATGTTAATGGCGGTATGTTTTTACCGGGCTAAGCGTTTAAGCCCTATAGCAAAGTGGCCAATCTACAGCCACTTTGCTATTTAATCGTTTAATCTTGTAAATAAGCGAGAATTTTTGCATTGACCTCGTCGGGTCGCTCCAAATGCATAAAGTGTCCCGTGCCTTCCAGCACCACTTTTTCCAGGCCATTCGTGAAGAGATGGTCCATACCTTCAAAGGTTTCGAGGCGTCCCGGCCGGTCGCGCGTACCGTGAAAAGCCAGGCAGGGTACGGTGGTAGGTGCAGCTGCTTTTTGGTTCAGCTCTGCGAGCTTTGGATCTGCGCCGGCTGGATTAAAAGTGTGGCGATAATAATTAATCGCGGCTGACAATGTGCCCTCATTGCGGAAGGTGTCTTTGACACCGGCAATCAGCTCAGCGGGGATAGTAAACTCCGGTGATGCGTCCTGCCACCAGCGCTGGAGGAAGTCATAATCGTTGTGTGCCACGGCTTGCTCGGCGCTGGGCATTTGAAAGAAATAGGCGTGCCAGCCACCTTTAATGACCTCGTAATCAAGACCCATTTTACCGAGTAGGGCGCCGGGGTGGGCGATGGCAATGGTCACTATTTTATCGATTTTCTCTGGCACAAAGGCCGCCGCGCTATAGGTGGCAAAGGCGCCCCAGTCATGGCCGATCACCGCAGCTGCATGGCCTGCGCCCAAGGTGTCAATTAAAGCGGCAACGTCAAGACCTAGGAGGGCCGCATCATAACGACCATCGGGGGCGAGACCCGTCGGCGCATAGCCGCGCATAAAGGGCGCAACGGCGTGGTAGCCAGCAGCGGCCAGCAGTGGCAGCAGTGAACGGTAGGTATTGGCATTATCGGGGAAGCCGTGCATGCACAAGACCAGCGGGCCTTCACCCGCCTCTAAATAATGGAAGTCGATGCCATTGGCCTTTACCTTGCCGGTGATTATTTCACGCATTTTGTTGCCCTATTGTCATTATGAAGGTGGTTGACATAAATTATTTTGCCACAGCCGAGGGGGCGAGAAAACGTATTTTTTCGCACTACCTTTGTTACTGCGAGACTACTATTTTATAGACATTGAGGACTTGCGTGAGCGGGTAAAAAAGCGTCGAACTCGAGATACAGGGTGTCTTTCCATCACGGCCAAAAGGTTAAGGTAGAGGGATGAAAATAAGTTGGGGGGTCTTTTTCGCGGATATTTCTGTCTCTTCTCGGGGTCTGAGTTACTAGGCAGTTGCACGACTGAATAGGGTCGCGCAGTATTTAATGACCCTTTTTTTCTTTGTTAAATCCCGATCAAAAAAAAGGGTGCCAATTGTAGGCACCCTTTTTAATGCAATGAAAAGCCTACTTTAACAGGGGCTCGCCGGGCATTTTGCGCAACTCGGGCAATACATCTTTAGCAAACAGGCGCAGGCTTTTTTCAACGTCTGCATAGGGCATGCCGCCGTAACTGAATACGCCGTTGTAGGCGCCGGCACCGGTGCGGGCGGTGAAGTCTTTAATGCGCTCCAGGCACTGCTCGGGTGTGCCGTAGATTTGAATGCTCATAAAGAAGCGGATGGTCTCTTCCATATTTTTATTAATATGGTCGACCATGGCGCCGTAGGTTTCATAACCCTTGGTGGTTTTCAGGTGGTCGCTGGCCATTTCGTAGTGCTCAATCACCGAGCGGTAGTAGCCGCCGATGTATTTATAGGCCATTTCTTCGGCGCGGTCGGCACTTTCGTCACAGTAGGTCCAGCCACCGAGAATAGGAGCCGGAGCTTCTTCACCGTTGACTTCACGGTAAATGCTGCGGTAGTCGTCCAATTCTTTTTCGACGTGAGCCCAGGGCTTCTGCGGAATAATCAAAATACCGACACCCAGTTCGGCCATGATTTTCGATGACTCGGGGGAAACGGCAGCGGCGTAGGTGCGGCCTTTGAATGACTTATAGGGGCGCGGGCGAATTTCGCGACGGGCCTGTTTAATCTGCTTGCCGTCGGCTTCACAGAAGCCGCTCTCGAGACCATCAAGGATCATCGTCGCGCTTTCGGTGAAGGTTTCACGGCTGGCATTCATGTCTTTGCCAAAGCCTTCAAATTCAACGCGACCCAGGCCGCGACCGATGCCGAGAATCATCCGGCCATTGGACATGTTGTCGAGCATGGAGATTTCTTCGGCAACGCGCATGGGATCGTGCCAAGGCAGGACGATAACCATCGAGCCAAGGCCGAGGTCGGGGTTGCGGCCGGCCCAGTAGGAAAGGTACTGGGTAACGTCGGGGCACATGGTGTAGTCGGTGAAGTGGTGCTCAACACCCCAGATGGATTGAAAGCCCAGCTCGCTGGCTAAATCACCCATGCGCAGTTCGTTGGTGTAGACCTCGTGGTCGGTCGTGCCTGGGTCTACGCCCTGAAAAATCAGTGATAATCCTACATCCATTGTTCTACTCCTCTTCGGTTAATAAAAATTGTTAGTAATTTTGGTTTTATCTCAAGCTACAAGCTCTTGGTACTTAGGTGTCATCAATAATTGGCGTCGCTGTGACTATTGATTGAACATTCTCAAGCTAGCATCGAGGCGAATAACCTCGCCATTGAGCATTTTGTTCTGGCATATATCCCTCACCAAGGCGCCAAATTCATCCGGTTGGCCGAGACGTTTCGGGAAGGGTATTTCCTTGATGATTTCGTTCCACAGTGCTTCGGGTACGGTCTTGGTCAAGGGCGTTTCAAAGGCGCCGGGGGCGATAGCCATTACGCGGATGCCGTATTTTGCCAGATCTCGCGCCATTGGCAAGGTCATACCAATAACGCCAGCCTTTGAAGCGCCATAGGCGACCTGACCGGCGGGGGATTCGTAACCGGCGATGGAGGCGACATTAATGATAACGCCGCGTTCGCCGTCTTCATTCAGGGGCTCGGCATCGATCATTTGCTTGGCGGCGACGCGGGCGCAGCTGAAGGTGCCGGTGAGATTAACGTTGAGCATGTGCTGGAAATCGTCGAGACTGTGAATGCCCTTGCGACTGGCGGTTTTGGCAATGACATCGACACCCGCGGCATTGAGCAGAGCTCGCACAGGGCCATGCTCAGTTTTGATTTTTTCAAAGGCGGCAAACACGCTGTCTTCATTGGCGACATCACAAACTATTGCCGTTGCGCCAAGGGCTTTTGCTGTTTCCTGGGCCAGACTTTCGTTGCGATCGAGTATCACTACCTGGGCACCCGCAGCGCTGAGGACGCGGGCGGCACCCGCGCCAAGACCCGATGCGCCGCCAGTGATGGCGACGATTTGATGATTGAGATCCATTGCTGAATTCCTTGTATTTATATTCTGTTTTTAAAGGACTGAGTTTTTAGCCATCCAAAAAAAACCCGAGTGCAAAGCAGCTCGGGTTTTTTTTATTGCTACGCTGAGGCTAGCGAACTAGCCGTGCATCTTAGATCGCGAGGGACAAGCCGCCGTCGACAACAATGATGGCGCCAGTGATAAAGTCGGAAGCAGGGCTTGCCAGTAGTACTGACATACCTTGGAAGTCTTCGGGCTGACCGTAGGTGCCGGTCGCTGTTTTCGACACGGCGAAGTCAACGAGAGGAACTTTATTCTCGCCTTCACAGGGCATCATTTCAGTGTTGACCAAGCCGGGTAGCAGGGCGTTAACGGTAATGCCGTGTTTGCCCCAGCCCTGTGCCAGACTCTGCGTCATATGATCCATGCCGCCCTTGGCTGCTGCGTAGTGCACCAATTTGCCAAAGCCAAGCTTGGTGATGATGGAGCCAACATTGACGATTTTACCGCCGCCGGCTTCAACCATGTGGGGGAATACCGCCCGGCAAGTCAGGAAGCAAGAGGTCAGGTTAATGGCAATAAAATTATTCCACTCGTCGAGTGTCATTGTTTCAGGGGGGATGCCCCAGCTGATGGCGGCATTGTTAAAGAGGATGTCGATGCGGCCATAGTGCTCGGCAACAGCAGAAACCATTGCGTTAACCTCATCTTCTTTCGATACATCGCACTTCACACCAAAGGCCGTAGCACCGTCGCCTTCGAGGACTTTGACGGCGTTATCAATTTTGTCCTGATTGCGGCCAACAACGGCAACCTTGGCGCCAGCTTCAGCCAGACCTCTGGCGATACCCAGCCCGAGTCCACCGTTACCGCCGGTGATAATGGCGACTTTGCCCGTTAAATCAAATTTGCTGTTCATTTACTTATCTCCAAAAAAACACTACGTCGCGCATTGATTGAGCCCGCGTTTGGCCGTAGTGGTCGATCTTGTAGGGTTAGGTATTTAAACCTGTTGCGAGGTTTAAATACCCAGGGTCATGCCGCCATCGGCAACGATGATGGAGCCGGTGATAAATTTAGAGGCATCGCTCGAGAGCAAAATTGAGAGGCCTTCGAAATCATCGGGCATGCCATGGCGACCCACCGGGGTTTTCTTGGTGATGTAGTCGACGACAGGGCCAATTTTGTTTTCGCCGAAGCAGGGCATCATCTCGGTGTGTACCAGGCCAGGTAGAATGGCATTGACTTGAATGTTGTCCTTGCCCCAGGCCAGTGCCAGGCTCTGGGTCATCTTGTCCATACCACCTTTTGCGGCTGCGTAGTGCACCAGTTTGCCCATGGCTTTTTCGGAGATGGCAGAGCCGACATTAATGATTTTGCCGCCGCCAGCCTTCACCATTTCAGGGTACACGGCTTTCGAGCAGAGGAAGCCGGAGGTGAGGTCGATGGCAATAAATTGATCCCAGTCTTCGATGCTGAGCTTCTCGGGAGCAACGCCCCAGCTGATCGCTGCGTTGTTAAAGAGAATATCGACGCGACCGAGTTGCTCAACAGTTTCGGCAACCATGCGATTGACGTCGGCTTCTTTTGAAACGTCAGCCTGTACGCCAATGGCTTTGGCGCCGAGTTCTGTCATTACGGCGACAGCTTTGTCGATTTTGTCCTGGTTGCGGCCCACGAGGGCTACCGCACAACCTTCCGATGCCAGGCCTTTGGCAATGCCGAGGCCAAGGCCGCCGTTACCGCCGGTGATAATGGCTACTTTTCCTGTTAAATCAAAACACTTCACTTGCTTACCTCCAATCGTCTTACGTGTACGAACTGAATTAGATGTTGAATGCTGGAACCGATCTCGCTGTCGCCAAGGCTAGAAATCTCGACCCTACTTAAACGAGCTGGCAATAACCCCGCCTAGTCTTTTTCTGACTACCGCTTTGCTGCGCAGCCTGCGATTTAACAGGCTGCGTATTTTGTAGGCGTGGATAGTCGCATTTTTCCGTTTGAAAAGGAACTGTTTTTTACCAACTGGTAACATTTGGGTCTCGGCAGATGGGACAAGTGATTGACTTAGTTTCTTAAGGCCGCGCTAAGGTTGCGTTTCCCCTGCGCCTTATTGTGTCGACGAGGGTGTTGCGCCAGCTCTAAATTTATATGAAAAATATATTATCTACTTGTTATAAATCAATTAGTTAATACACTATATTAACTTTATATCTACGCTGTGTTTGAGCTCTTTTCGAAGCTCTACGCTAGCCATAAAAAGGCCTCAAGTAGCTACCTTACAGCCTAGCAAGCGAACAATAATCGAGTTTTAAACACTGATTTTCGCTCTGTATTAAGCTGATAAGACGGCGCGGCTATAGATAGAGAGTGAATCACTAGTAACCTAGTTATCACTTGATCGAGGGCTAGGTGATGAGCTCGCCTGCAGGGTTTGAGTTTAGTTTAAGAGGGTGATAGAGAAGTAGGGACAAGCTACGGAGGGGTCTTTGCAGCCTGTCTTTTCTGAGTGGCTTTATTGTATAGTTTCAAGCCGCTTTGTAATGGTAGTCATAGCGGCGAGTGATATTAATTATAAAAGTCTGCCGTGTAGTAAAAATAATCAGGGGAAAGCAATGAGCACATACCGTCTCGATACGGTGGATGAGTACGGCCACCAGCCCACCGACGATAGTAATTTTAACGAGAGTGTTTACGTCAACGGCTGGGACCCCGAGCAGAAGATGGGCTTGTGGATGCGCTTGGGGAATCGCGTTAATGAGGGCCATGCCGAGCTGTCGGTGTGTATTTACCTACCCGACGGCCGTGTCGCCTGCCAATTTTTGCGCCCCGATATCGACACCAATGAGCGCCATAGCGCCGGTGGTCTCGACTATCAAGTGCAAGAGCCCTTTAAAGCGGTGAGCATGACGTACTCGGGTGAGGCGATGATTCTCGACGACCCGCAAATATTGCGCGAAGCCCGTAAGATGTTTAAAACCGCGCCCCGTGTTCAGGCTGAAGTGAGTTTACACCTTGCCGGCCTGTCGCCCATGAACGGCGGCGAACCCACCGACCCGGAAACAGAAACCATGTACGGCCGCGATTTTTCCATTGGCCACTTTAACCAGCACACCCGTATTAGCGGCAAGATTACCCTGGGTGACGAGAGCTGGGACTTGCAGGGTTTCGGTTGGCGCGATCATTCCTGGGGGCCGCGTTACTGGACCAATATTAATTTCTACCGTTTGTTTATCGCCAACTTTGGTGAAGATCGCGGCATTATGATGCTCAAACGTACCGACCGCGAAATGCAGGTGCACCGTCGCGGTGTGCTGATGTACGACGGTAAATACGAAGAAATTATCGACATGGATGTAATGACCGAGTGGGATGAGAACAAAGACCCGAAAGCGGTTCGCCTCGGTGTGCGCACGGCCAATCGAGCAGTCGAGTTGAATGGCAAAATCATCACCATGGCACCGCTGCGTAACCATCGCCAAATTGACGGGGAAACCGTTGAGAGCCGCATTGCCGAGGGCTTTACGGAATGGGTTTGGGACGACGGTCGACCGGGTATTGGTATTACCGAGTATATTGAGCGCCTTGAAGACGGCGAGCCAGTGGGCTTTCCGCTTTGATTAGCGCTATTAACACCATTCGCTTAAGGCAGGCTCGTCGGTAATGGCTGAACTTACTGAACAGCAGGCCTTACTTGATAGTATCGTTGCCAAGCTCGAGCTAGCCCTACAGCGGCGCTACGGGCAGGCCGCTCGTGTCGAAAATGTGTCTATCGCCACCCTCGGTGCATCGAATCGAACCTTGTTGTTCGATTTAGTCGAGCCCGCTGGTCGACGTCGATTGGTGTTGCGCCAGGAAACATTAAAATCGGAAGTGTCGCCCTTTATTTCGCCCCACGATCAATTCGAAATTTTAAAAGTGGTCTATCGTCACGGTGTGTTAGTACCCGAGCCAATATTTGAGCTCGAGCCGCAAGACGATCTTGATGTCGGTTATGTGATGGCCTGTGTGGAGGGGGAGACCCTGCCGAAAACTCTGCTCAATGCGCCAGAGTTCGAGGTGGCGAGACAGCGCTTCGCGGCGCAGACCGGCGAAATCTTCGCCAAGCTACACGCCATTGACCCCAGTGAAGTGGCCTTTCTGGAAAAGGTTGTCGATAGCGTTGACCCCTTGGCCGCACAAATCAGCCGTTACGATGCCTACTGCGAATATCATCCCGGCCTCGATGTCGGCATTCGCTGGCTGGAAAATAATCGCCCTAAGGATAAGCCTCGGGTGTTTGTCCACGGCGACTACCGCAATGGTAATGTCATTCTCAGTCCCGACGGTATTGAAGCGGTGCTCGACTGGGAGTGCGCCCATATTGGCAGTGCCATGGAAGACTTCGGCTGGGTTTGCCTGCGCGCCTGGCGCTTTGGCAATATCGACCAGCCCGTGGGGGGCTTTGGCCCCCGCGATGAGTTTTACCAGGCCTATACCAGCAATGGTGGGCAGGCGATTGATGAAGAAGAAATTCGCTGGTGGGAGATTTTTGGTTCCCTGCGCTGGGCGGTGCTGAATATGATGCAGGCCGACGGTCACATTAGTGGTGTGAGGCGTTCACTGCCTTTTGCCTGCTGCGGGCGCAATACCAGCATGATCGAATACGATATGCTGATGACCATTAAAGGGCATTTCACCTAGTGTCGGTGGCCTGCCTCAGCGTAGTAGATTAATGCAGCGGATAAGCACGATGTTGAAATGTCAGTTCGTCAATATAAGAGAGTGGGAGTAGCCGGTTTGAGTCAGGATAAACCCGATATAAAAGAAATTCTTGTCACCGTAAAACAACTGCTAGAGAGCATCGCCAATAAGTCCAAGGGTAGCGAGCGCTACGATGCTTTATGCGGCGCATTTCTACTCAGTGTGGTCGATAGAGAGCTTGACTTTGGCGAGCGGCAGGACGAGAGCCAAAGTGGCGAGCTACAACAACTACTCTGGGGGGAGGGCTCTTTAAGCGACCTTTACCGCCAGTTTTGCCAGCAAGTTCGCGCTGGCGAATTGGACGAACAGTGGCCTGCGGCCTTTGATTTTGCCTTTAAACAGGTGGTCGATAAAGTGAGCGTCACCAACCCTAAATACCTTGCCGAGATGCATCGGACTGACTAAGGCCACAAATTGAATTTTACAAACTGATTTTTCGTTCATTTTTTAATAAAAGAGAGGAGTTATTCTTATGACAGGACGAGTAGAGGGGCAGGTGGTTATCGTTACCGGTGCCAGTGGTGGTATTGGCCGTGCGGCGAGTGAGATTTTTGCCCGCGAGGGGGCCAGTGTTGTTGTCGCCGATATGAATGTCGTCGGCGGTGAAGAAACGGCCCACATTATCGAGCAGGCCGGTGGAAAAGCCATCTTTGTTAAAACTGACGTCTCCAGCGCGGCCGATACTGAGGCGATGGTTGCTGCAGCCGTCGCAGAGTTCGGCAAACTGAACTGTGCCTTTAACAATGCCGGTGTCGAGGGTGAGCAGGCGCTGGCGGCCGATGCCACCGAAGAAAACTTCATGCTCAACTACAAGGTCAACATGCTTGGCGTTTGGTTGTGTATGAAATATCAAATTAAACAAATGATGGTACAAGGCACGGGTGGGGCGATTGTTAATACCGCTTCCGATGCCGGCTTGATCGGTGTTAAAGGTCTCGGGCACTACTCGGCTGCCAAACATGCGGTTATTGGTTTAACCAAGTCGACCGCACTGGATTACGCCACTAAGAACATCCGTGTCAACGCAGTTTGCCCCGGCCCCATTCGCACGCAAATGCTCGAGCGGGTATTTGAAGAAAACCCCAAGTTTGCCGATGCGATGATTTCAGCCCAGCCGGTCAAGCGCTTGGGTGAGCCCCATGAGATTGGCGATGCAGCCGTTTATTTGTGCTCCGATGCCGCCAGTTACATCACTGGCCACGCGCTGCCCGTCGATGGCGGCTACATGGCCACCTAATAAAAGTCGCTAAAAAATCGACTTCCCAGGGCCATTCCACTTTGTGTAGTATGGCTCGGGTTTATTAACAACTAGCCCGTCTTTTTACGGGTAGGGAGAAACTGAATGAAAATTAAGGCCGCAGTATTACGCGGAGTAGATCAGCCTTTCGAGATCGAAGAGCTGGAACTCGCTCCACCAAAAGAAAATGAAGTGCTGGTAAAAACCACCGCCAGTGGCATTTGTCACAGTGACTACTCCGTCGCTCACGGCATCTTGAATTGCCCCTTTCCCATCGTCCTAGGCCATGAAGGCGCTGGTGTTGTCGAGGCCGTTGGCCCCGGCGTTACCGATTTGAAACCCGGTGACAAGGTGATTGCAGCGCTGACACCCAGCTGTGGCAATTGCACCATGTGTAAGGAAGGCAAAGAGTTTATGTGCTCAGGCATGGGCAAACTGCTCACCGATTGCACCCAGCTCGACGGCACGACGCGTCATAAAACCGCTAGCGGTGAAGATGTTTTCGCCCTATGTGGCGTTGGTTCCTTCGGTGAATACATGGTGATGCCAGCGGGCTCAGCCATTAAAGTGCCGGAAGATACCCCCCTCGATATTACCTGCCTGATCGGTTGTGGTGTGACTACGGGTACTGGCGCGGCGCTGAATACCGCCAATGTCCAGCCCGGTGAAGCGACTGCGGTTATCGGTTGTGGTGGTGTTGGCTTATCCATTATTCAGGGCTGCCGCATCGGTGGTTCAACCATCATTATTGCCATCGACCCGATGGAAGAGAAGCGCGAGCTGGCCCTGTCTCTGGGTGCGACTCACGCGATTAACCCCTTTGAGGAAGATGCCGCCGCTAAGGTTAAAGAGCTGACCGGTGGTCTGGGTGTGCACTATGCCTTTGAAGCACTGGGTCGCGTTGAAACCATGGCGCAAACCTGGGACATGATTCGTCCCACCGGTACCTGCGTGATTGTTGGTGTTGCATCGCTGGACCAGTCGGTGAAAATCCCCTCAGCCGGTCTATTGGCTGAGTATGAAATCCAGGGTTCTTGCTACGGATCATCGACACCGAAGAAAGATATTCCCCGTTTCGTTGAACTGTATAAGAGCGGTGAGCTAAAGCTGGACGAAATGATTACCCAGCGTATTGGCCTGGAAGATATCGATCGTGCCTTTGATGAAATGGGTCGAGGCGAAGGTGCCCGCTCCGTGATCATGTACGGTTAATAAACCCATTTACAGTTTAATTTCGAATGTCGGCCCAAGGGTTCGACGGGGAGAGAAATAATGAAAACAAAAGCCGCAGTGCTTTATGAAATCGGTTCGCCTTTGGTTATTGAAGAGCTGGAATTGGAAGGCCCGAAAGAAAATGAAATTTTAGTGAACTACACCGCCAGTGGTATTTGCCACAGCGATTACTCCTTTGCTCATGGCGTACTGCCAACGCAATTGCCAGCCGTACTCGGTCACGAGGGCGCGGGTATCGTTGAAGAAGTCGGCGCCAATGTCACCAACGTAAAAGTTGGCGATCATGTTGTTGCCGCTCTGACTCCCGCCTGTGGTAAGTGTACTTTCTGCTTGGAGAGCAAGCCTTTTCTCTGTGCTGAAATGTCCAGTGTTATTTGGGAAGGTTGCCTGCTCGATGGCACCAAACGCTTTAAAAACAGCAAGGGCGAAGATGTTGGCCAGCTGGTATGTGTTGGCACCTTTTCTGAGCGTTCGGTTATTCCCGCCGGCATGGCGATTAAGGTGGATGACAAAGCCCCTCTCGACACCATTTGCTTGATCGGTTGTGGTGTGACCACCGGTGTTGGCGCAGCATTGAATACCGTCGACATTAAAGAGGGTGACAGCTGTGCTGTTATTGGCTGTGGTGGTGTTGGCTTGTCGATTATTCAAGGCTGTCGTATTGCCGGTGCCGGTCAGATCATTGCTATCGACCCGGTTGCTGAAAAGCGTGAGCTGGCACTGAGTATGGGTGCAACGATCGCTATCGACCCCACTGATATCAATATTGTTAAAGAGATCCGTAAGGTCAGCAAGGGCGGTGTTCACTTTGCCTTTGAAGCACTCGGTTTGAAAGTGACTATCGAGCAAGCCTGGGCCATGCCTCGCGTTACCGGTACTGCAGTGATTGTTGGCGTGCCGAAAATGGATACCGAGCTTGAATTACCCGTATTAGGCTTCTTCGGTGAGAAGCACTTTAAGGGTTCTGCCTACGGTAGCTCCGTACCTTCAAAGGACATCCCCAAGTTTGTCGACCTGTATATGAAGGGCGAATTACAGCTTGACGAGATGATCACCAAGCGCATTAAACTTGAAGACGTGAATACTGCCTTTGACGAAATGGGTCGTGGTGAAGGTGCGCGTTCAGTCATTATGCACGGCTAACTAGTCACTTTTTAAACGTAGAGAGACCTGCATATAGGCGTGAATAAGCCCTATGTGCGGGTTTTAAACAGGGAAAAAATAATGAAAGAATTAACATCAAGCCCATTTGTTGATGGCTTTGTTTTTCTCGAAGGCCCGCGCTGGCACGACGGCAAGCTCTGGGTTTCTGACATGTTCGATAATACTGTGTTTACAATAAGCACTGACGGCCAGCGCACGCCAATGGCGACTTTGCCCAATCGTCCCTCTGGCATTAACTTTATGCCCGATGGCTCAGTGGTTGTTGTTTCAATGGCTGATCGCAAGTTGATGACGCTGGCTGAAGATGGCTCTTTAAGCGAGTACGCTGATTTATCCGCAAATCTTGAATACGATATCAACGACTGTGTTTGTGCGCCGAATGGCAATATTTATGTCGGTACTTTTGGTTACGACGTATTTGCTCATGACGAGCCCAAGCCTGCGACACTGACTCTGGTTAGAACTGACGGCACCATTCAAACGGTTGCCGAAGACATGCACTTCCCCAATGGTGCGTGTATTACCTCCGACGGAAAAACGCTGATCGTGGCGGAAACCTTCGTTGGTCGTATCACCGCATTTACCATTGAAGCCGATGGTACTTTGTCCGGGCGTCGGGTCTTTGCCGACTTGGGCGCCTACACTCCCGACGGTATTTGTCTCGATCAAGAGGGTGCTGTCTGGGTGGCCGCTTTCGAAAATGGTGAGTTTCTTCGCGTGCTGGATGGCGGCGAGATCACCCATAAAATCGATACTGGTGATCGTCGTGCCGTCGCCTGTAACCTCGGTGGCGCCGATGGAAAAACACTGTATTGCCTGATTTATGACGGCGATTTGGACGATATTCCAGCGGGTAAGCGCAATGCAAAAATCGAAACAGTAACCGTTGACGTTGCCGGTGCAGCTTCACCCTAGTTTTGTCATAAGCTAGGGTAGAGCGTTATCGCGATAACGCTGTTCGCGTCTGTATCAAAAGGCCGGAGGTAATACCTCCGGCCTTTTTTTATCTGGCGCATTCAAGCCTGATGATAATGCTTGGTTGTCATCCTTATTCTATGATGTTTTGAAAAATGGCGTGCCATTTGATGAGATGTTTTCCTGCTTTGTATGAGGGCATCTAATCCTATTTACTGCACAGGCTGAGCCGATTACAGGTCATGGCCACGGCTGTTGTTAGGCTTTTAATAGCACTGTATGGGCAGGAATAATCTTATGCTTAACGTGGTATTTAAAACACCGGTCACATTTGTAAGTGATGGTTGTCCCCAGTGCATGTCCGTAACGCATACTTGGTTGACTCCTGCCCCCCTGATAGACAAATATACCTTATCTAAGGGTGCCGAGATATCAGCCGCCTTTAAAGTAGTGAGACACTTTCCATAATAGCCGTACGACGTCCTGACCACTACAGTCCGAGGCCGAAAGATAAACGGCCGTTGTCGAAAAATGCGCTAACCCGAGAATATGCTCCAGAACACGGGGTGTATATAATCAGTAAGACTGGCTGCAGAAGAGTCGTAGCAGAGGCGCTAAGGTTTTGGCAAGGTTAAGGAATTCCCAGTGCTCTGAGCGCACTCATCAGGGTTTGAAGCAGCATAAATATAGGGAGGTAGACAATGTTGGTGCTTTTGATGTCCGAGAGTTTGGATCCGTTTTATCAGAATATTTCTTCATTTCCGACGGCATTTTTTACCTTTTTTCTACTTATCACCGTATTGTTTTGGCTCGTGGCTGTCCTGGGTTTTGTCGATATCGATATTTTAGATTTTGACAGCGCAGGGGGGAGTGGCGCTTTAACGGTCAATCAGGATGGTGCTTTATCAAGCCCGGAGGTCTTGGCCGGCTTGTTGTTGCGCTTTGGACTGCAAGGTGTGCCACTCACTGTCATTATCTCTTTGGTCTCGCTTGTTGGCTGGTTGCTTTGCTATTACGCCGTGCATTTTTTTTTCGGGGCAATAGCGGGCGGCCTACTGCGTTTTATCGTCGGCTTTATCGTTTTACTTGTAGCGCTGTATCTGGCCGTTATCGGTACAGCCCTTCTGATCAAGCCACTGCGGCCTTTATTTAAAAGCGCTCAACAAGGCACAGCCAAGTCTATGCTGGGTAAAACGGTGCTGGTGCGCACCTCGCGTGTCGATCGGGACTTTGGTGAGGCCACCTTAGAGGATGGTGGCGCAGGTCTTGTGCTGAAAATTAGAGCGGATGGTGAGAATACATTTTCGAAGAGTGAACGGGTTGTATTGCTGGAATACATCGAGGAAAAAAATGTGTACCGGGTTATTTCGGAAAAAGAATTCTTAGGTCAATAGTGTATTAGCAGGTCTATATCGATCTGCCAATGCCAAGCATGAATAGATAAAAAATTATTCAATCATTACGGCTAGATTTGTTAATTAACACATGGAGTGAACACTATGGCTGATTTATCAGTACTTATGCCCATCTTGACGAGCGTTGGCGTCTTCTTCGTTATTCTATTAGGGCTTGCGGCCTTATTTAAAGCCTTCTATATCAAGGTTGATCAGGGTACTGCGTTGATTGTTAATGATATGAGTTCACAACCCAAGGTGCATTTTACCGGTGCTTTGGTCTACCCGATAATTTACAGAAGGGAATTAATGAAGGTCTCCTTGATTACCCTGGAGGTGGATAGACGGGGTAAAGATGGTTTGATTTGCGCTGATAATATGCGTGCCGATATAACAGTGGCCTTTTATCTGCGAGTTAATGAAACCGCAGAAGATGTCTTGAAAGTTGCAAAATCCCTGGGCGCAGGTCGAGCCTCGGATAAAGACGCGGTCAACCAACTTTTTAATGCTAAGTTTTCTGAGGCCTTGAAAACCGTGGGTAAGCAGATTGACTTTGTCAATTTATTTGAGAACCGCCAGGAGTTTCGCGAAAAAATTATTGAGGTGATTGGTGATGATCTCAACGGTTATATCTTGGAAGATGTGGCGATTGATTACCTGGAGCAAACGCCGAAGTCCTCTCTGGACCCGACAAATATACTTGACGCCGAGGGTATTAAAAAAATCACCGAATTAACGGCTAAGCAAAATGTTAACACCAATATTTTGGAGCGCAATGAAGAGTTAGCGATCAAGAAAAAGGACGTTGAAACCGTTGAGGCGATGTTGGAATTAAAGCGCCAGCAGGCCGATGCCGAGGCCAAGCAAGAGAGAGAGGTTCTTACAATCAGGGCTCGGGAAGAGGCCGAAACGACAAAAGTTCAGGAGGAAGAGCGCCAGAGAGCGGAGGAAGCGACGATCCGGGTGAATCAGGAGTTATCCGTCAAGACAGAGAATCAACAGCGTGAAATTGAAGTTGCCGCGCAAAACCGTCAACGCGCGGTTGCTATTGAAGAGGAAAAAGTAGTGCGAGCGCGTGATCTAGAAATTGTGTCTAGAGAGAAAGAGGTGGACCTACAGAAAATAGCCGCAGAGAAATCCCTGGAAATTGAAAGAAAAGAAATAGCCAATGTAATTCGCGAGCGTGTTGTCGTCGATAAGACAGTGGCTATCGAGGAAGAGAAAATTAATGAGGTGCGAGAGGTTTCCGAGGCGGATCGTGCCAAGCAGGTCAAAGTGCTCGCTGCTGAGGCTCTTGCCGAAGAGGACAAAGTCAAACAGGTAAAAGCTGCCGAAGCAGAGGAACAGGCTGCTAAACACAAGGCCAGTGAGGTGATTACGCTGGCCCAGGCCGATTTGGAAGCGGCGGAAAAAGGCGCGGAAGCTAAGAAGAAGCTGGCAGAGGGGATTCAGGCCGAAGAGGCTGCAACGGGCTTATCTGAGGCGAGGGTACAGGCCGCCAAGGCGGAGTCCCTTGAAAAAGAAGGCTTGGCCGAAGCCAGTGTTATTCAGGCCAAAGGTAATGCCGAAGCAGACGCACTGTTACATACCGGCAAGGCACAAGCGGATGTCACGTTAGCCCAGTTTAAGGCTGAAGCGGATGGTTTGACCGACAAGTTTACGGCTATGAATAATATGGATGAGGACTCAAGGGCTCACGAAGAATTCCGTATGAGCCTCGAGACCGCGCTTAAAGAAGCACTGGCGGCAATAGAGGCGGGCAAGGATATTGCGAAGGAAAATGCTGAGGTACTAGCCGTTGCCCTGGCTACGGCGAAAATTGATATCGTCGGCGGCGAAGATCATTTCTTCAATAATTTTGGCAAGGCGCTTTCAATGGGTAAAGCGATTGATGGCTTAGTAGAAAAAAGTGGCACCCTTTCAGCCGTTATAAACCGCGTCATTGAGGGCAAGCCCCTGCTTGATACAGAGCAAAGTGAAAGGCAAGGGACCGATAGGAAAGACGCAGAATGCTCCCCGGCAGAGTGATATGCCCCAAGTATAAAAAAGCCATTAGCTAAAGCTTATGGCTCAGGGCATTAGACTCACATATTCCGTTGAAAGGAGAGCCGCATGGTGGAGCAAAATCGCTCTGATAATATCGATAGCGAACTTGTCGCGAGTGCCGTTGCCGATGGCAGTGCGTATGAGGTCATTCGCAAACGCCTGATTGCACAGGGGAACAATCTCGATCAAAAAACGCGTCAGCTCAATGAGGCGCGTTTGGAGGAGTTCGGTCGTTCTGATATGAACGTACTGACTCGTGTCCGGGTGCGCACTGAAAATAATTGTGTGGCCAGAGATATTGTTCAAGTTGGTGGGCATTTATTATTTGGTTACAACGTTTTCATTGGCCTCAAAAAAGAAACCAAGATTGAAGATGTTTTTGCACTTTTTGATGTCCGTGAAACGGATAGTACTTATGAGATGAAGCCGGTATCCATGGCCGGTACTTTTCTAACTGACAGTGATTTTGTCAATGACTTTAATGAGCTGTACCGCTATTACAAGCACACCAAACTCGTCGAGTTGACAATAAATAGAGGGGTGCTGCTGGCGGGTTTTCAAATTGGTGAGCGGCTTGATGATCTTCGCGTTTTCCGCTGGTCACTATCGGCCGATGGTGGCGATGTTACATACATCGATAATCGTGGTGAGCGCAATATCGAGCTACCGCCGGCCTATGACTTTGAATGGCTGAGCACTAGCCACGATGACACGGTTCATGGTCGTCATGCCCATGTCAATATTCTCGATACGGTGTTTGTCGAAACGCTCAATGGCGAGCTCACCATCAAAGTTGAAAATAACACCGAAGACGGCCTGGGTATCTATCGCGAACCGGTCGAGGATAAAACCCAGTCGATTGATGACGCCGAAATCAGCTATGTGGCTGTCGGTAGTTTAATTTTATTGCAGGTCTGTCCCTATCGTGAAGAGCGTCCACGCTACCTGATTTATAACACCGTGACGCAAGAGGTGCTGCGTGTCGATGCTATTGGTCAGTCTTGCGTGCAATTACCGGAAGACCACGGGATTATTTTCCCCGGTGGCTATTACCTGCAAAGCGGTGAATACAAAACTTTTGACCAGGAGTTCAATGGGCTAACGTTTAAACGTTCAATCCCTTCCCCTAATGGCGAAGATATTCTCTATGTGTTTTACGACCCGCTAGAAGGTGCCCTCGGCTTATTCCCCTATAACATGATTGATAAGCAGCTAAATAAGCCTATTTTTGCCCATGGTTATGCCCTGGCTGAAAATGGTCAGCTAGTGATTTTTTCTGCGGAGGCCGAGCCGACGCGCATACATCCCATGCAAATTTGGCAAACGCCTTATGTCAGCGATGAATTTGCCAGCCAGGTGCCTGACAGTCAGACCTTCCTGGGGCGTATTGGTAATGCTGAGCTCGTTCGCGGGGTGTCAGACCTCTATAGCATTAGCCGTTTAATTGATAATCAATCGGTCACTTCACGCTTGTATGAGGAGCTTAATAACAACTCAAAAAAAATATTTGAGGACCATTACTGGATTGATAGAGAAGAAGTGCAAGGTGTTGCCACTGTCTTAAAGGACGTTTCAGCAACGGCTGAATTGGTGATCGATGAGTTTGAAAAGGTTGAGGGTATTCGTCAGCAGTCTGCTAAAACCCTGTTGCTAGCTGAGCGAGAGCAGCAGAATTTGATCCTCTCGATCCGCCCCGAAAACTGGGAAAGTGCTGAGGACTATGTCGATGCCCTTGGTAAGCTGCGCCGTCAACGGGGCCATTTAGCCACGGTTAAAGATCATCGCTATATGGATGTTGCCCGCATCGAACATCTGGACAAGGAATTACAGGATGTCGATGCGTCCCTGAGTGTGCAAATCCTAGATTTTCTTTCCGATGAAAGGGCTCTTGAACCCTATCGCCATAAAATTGCAGCTTTAGATAAGGACCTTGCAAGGGCCGAGAGCATCGTCGAACTTTCTCCTATCATTGTCGCCATTGAGGGCGTCGCCTCTGGCTTGGACTTACTCTCTGAATTAATGACCAGTTTGAAAGTAGACGATGCGACCGTGCGCACGGGTATTATTGACACAATTTCCGAAGTCTATGCAAGGTTAAATCAAAGTAAGGCCAGCGCTAAGCATCGGCAAAAAAACCTCGGTTCTGAGGAAGCCATTGCCCAGTTTAGTGCACAATTTAAATTGTTCACTCAAAGTATTACCAATGCTCTGGGCTTGGCGAGCAGCCCAGAGCAATGTGATGAGCAGCTGTCACGGCTCCTGGTTCAACTTGAAGAGCTGGAAAGTCAGTTCACCGACTTTGACCAGTTTCTAGCCGACATCGTTGGCAAGCGCGAAGAGATTTACGAAGCTTTTGAAAGCCACAAACAACAATTGATGGATGAGCGTCAACGCAAGGCGCAATCTGTGGCCGATGCCGCCGATCGTATTTTATCAAGTATTAGCAAACGCTCGCTAAAATTTACCGATGCTGATGAATTAAATACCTACTTTGCGGCGGATGCCTTGGTGATGAAGGCTCGCGATTTGGTGGAACGCTTACGTGAGCTGGATAGTGCCGTTAAAGCGGACGATGTTGAGTCGCGTCATAAAGCCATTGTCGAGCAAGCCCTGCGCTCACTGCGAGATAAGTCGGATATCTTTGAGGATGGCGGCAAGATCATCAGGCTGGGGCCACGGCATAAGTTTTCAGTCAACAAGCAGGAACTGGATTTAACCATCATTCCACGGGATGGTGAGCTGAGTCTTCATTTGACCGGCACCAATTATTACGAGCCGATTGTCCACCCCGAATTATTGGCTGCGCGAGATTATTGGCAAATGTCGCTGGAGTCTGAAACCCGGAAGGTCTACCGGGGAGAGTTTTTAGCCGCGTTGATCATGGACGCCGCCCAGGTACAGCAGCAGGGTTTATCGATTGATGCTCTCAATACTGCGTTGCTTGACGACGCGGAGTTAGAAAAACTGGTGAGGAATTTCGCTAGCCCACGCTACAAAGAGGGTTATGAAAAGGGCGTGCATGACCACGATGCAGCGCTACTTATTAAGCAATTAATGCCTGCGATCAAGCGTGCAGACCTACTACGGTATGACCCCTTAAGTCGAGGGTTGGCGCAAGTATTTTGGGCGAATATTAAGGGTGGCGCGAAGAGAAACACCGCAGGCTTATCGAAGGTGGGTGGCGAGGGTTATATTGGCAGAGACTGGCTTCCCCACGATACTTGGCCCGAACGCGCTCAGTCGGCAACACAGATGCAATCGGTGTTTGCCAGCGCCGAGGCACTTGAACTCTTAGCCGTGGAAGTGCGTCAGCAATTAACGGCCTTTATTGACCAGCACCCGATCGCCGTTAATGTGCTGGATATCCGCCGCGCTGCGGATTATTTGGTGGCCGAGCTGGGTCGTGAACGCCTGGAGTTTATTGGTAGTAAATACGCCCTTCAGCTTGTCGATCTGTTGAAAGGCTCTATGGACGACGATACTTGGCGTCGTTACCAGGCTTCGCTGCAGAAGATGCTGGGTTGGCCCGCCGAGCGCTGGCAACTAAGTACCGCCTGGTTCCAGGCCTTATTGTTTGATAGTGCCTCGAATGCGGCTGGTTTAGACCAACAGCGGGCCGGCCAATTGGCACGATATATCCCGGAAGCGGTGGCGCTGATCAATGCCGATGAGCGCCTGGAGCGTCGCCTTACCGAGGTGGATGTTGAATTGACGGTGACGGGTTTATTGGGCGAACACGCTAGTATTGAAAAACGCACGCTAACTTTTGCCTTGGATGCCTACCTGCAACGTATGGAAGAGCACCGTTTTGAGGTGCTGCCTGGTTATAAAAACTACCTTCAGCTTCGGCAGGACTTTATTGTCGAGAAGCGTGGCGAGTTGCGCCTTGAGCAATTTAAGGCGCGCCCCTTAAGCTCCTTTGTGCGCAATCGTTTGATTAATGAATCTTACCTGCCCTTGATTGGCGATAACTTTGCCAAGCAAATGGGCACCGTGGGGGAGAATAAGCGCACCGACCTGATGGGCTTGCTGATGCTCATCTCCCCTCCGGGCTACGGTAAAACCACCCTCATGGAGTACGTCGCGAACCGGCTGGGCTTGATCTTTATGAAGATTAACTGCCCGTCACTGGGGCACGATGTCCTTTCTCTTGACCCCGAGCAGGCACCGAACGCGACGGCTCGTCAGGAGCTGGAAAAATTAAACCTGGCCTTGGAAATGGGTAATAACGTCATGCTTTACCTTGACGATATCCAGCATACCCACCCGGAGTTCCTGCAAAAATTCATCTCATTATGTGATGGTACGCGTCGTATCGAAGGTGTTTGGCGAGGGGAGCCCAAGACTTACGATATGCGCGGCCGCAAGTTTGCCGTCGTTATGGCGGGCAACCCCTATACCGAATCCGGCGAGTTGTTCAAAGTACCGGATATGCTGGCCAACCGAGCCGATATTTATAACCTGGGTGATATTCTCGGCGGTATGGATGAGCAGTTCTCCCTCAGTTATATCGAGAACGCACTGACCTCCCACCCGGTATTGGCGCCATTGGCCCTTAGGGAAATGGATGACGTCTATCAGTTGATCGACTTGGCGAAGGGGCGGAGTGTTACAAGCAGTGAGTTAAGCCATCAATACAGTGCCGGTGAAATTAACGAAATCACCGGCATCTTCAAAAAGTTGTTCGTTATTCAGGGCCTCGTATTGAAGATCAACCAACAATACATTAGCTCCGCCGCCCAGAATGACCAATATCGTATTGAACCGGCATTCAAGTTGCAGGGTAGTTATCGCAATATGAATAAGATGACGGAAAAGGTTTCCACGGTGATGAACGACGCCGAGTTGATGCAAATGATTGTCGATCACTATTTAGGCGAAGCGCAACTATTGACGACCGGCGCGGAAGACAATTTATTGAAGCTGGCTGAATTGCGGGGCAATATCAGCACGGAGGAGTCGACGCGCTGGGAACAGATTAAAGCAGATTTTCTGCGTAATAAAGCCATCGGTGGTGACGAAGCGGATGTCGGTGGCAAGGTGATAGCCCAGCTCGCGGATCTGGTGGCCGGTGTGCAGGGCTTGAGTACAGTGTCATCGCGAGCTGGCCCCGTGACACCCGATACGACAGCGGAGTTATCGGCGTCATCGGCGTCGCTAGTGGCTGTACTGGATAAGCTGACGGCCGTCGTTGCACAGGGCCGACCGCATGTAGAGGTGGTTAATCAGCCCGTGCCGGGTATGGATAAAATCATGAGCGTTCTCGCCAATACGATTATCTATAGTATTTTCCCCTTGGTGCGCAGTATGGATAAAAAGCTCGATATGGACCTGCGCAGCCATGACCAAATGCAAGATATCTCCCAGCAGTTGCGTGACCTGGAGTCTGGGGTGGCTGGCAAGCCCGCGAAAACTACTGAGTAGGTTCTGACTCGTGCCTGTAGATCAAATGGCTGCCAACTATACTAGCCCGATGTGGCTGTAAACTTGGCCGGGTGAGAGGGCGCAATCCAGTGAGTGTTCTTTTAGGCAGCCATTCTTGGCCTGTATCCCTTCCGAGTGAATACCAGCCCTTGCCGGCCCTGGCGAATGGTCTCCGCGTCTCGTGAAAATGCGACCTGTTAACGGTGTGTATTGACGGTAGTCTGCTATAGTTCAAAAAAATTGGTTATACATCAGATTATTAATAGTATTTAACCTATTGATTTGTAGTCGTTTCTACACCCTGTAGAGTAAGAGTCGAGCCCGATATGCAAAATATAAGTCCCCAGGTACTGGAGTTTATTGGCCACGAGTACAAGTCGGTGCTGCAATCTGTCAACGGCTTAGTACAGCGACTGACCATCGCTCACTTAGAAGAGCTTAATGAGCAGCTACTAGAGCTACGCGGTGCCGCACAGATGGCCCAGCTTGCGGGTATGAGTCGCTTGTTTGCCGAGATGGCGAGGGCTGTAGACGCGGTGATTAGTGGCGATAAGGCCATTGACGAGCTGCAACCCTTGCTTGACCAGGCCCTGCTGCTGGCGGACGGTTTGATCGCCAGTATTGTTGAGCAAAAATCTGAGAACCCCTGCGTGCTTCTTCCCGAAATGACGGCGCTGCGCCGCTTCAGGGGCGCGCCTCCGCTCTATGAATACCACTTGCTGAAGGACATCACTTGGCCACCCTTTGCCAGCCTGACTCAAGATGAAGACATAATAGGCCCGCAAACGGAGGGGCTGAAACGCTGGCACCACCTCTATCAACTGGGGCTACTGGATATTATCCGCAATAATAATCGCCAAAAAGCCTTGTTCAATTTATTTCGAGTCGCGGGGCGTTTACAAAAAGTCGCCATATCTGCGCGAGAAAGTGATTACTGGTGGGTGTTTGCGCTCACCATCAAAGGCTTTGCCGAAAAGAAATTGAGTTTGCAGCCAGAGCGTATTCGCCTACTTGCGGCGGTGGAGAAACAATTGCGTTTGTTGGTGGCAACGGATCAGGTGGGAGCGCGAAACCCCTACCCTGAAGGCCTATGGCGCGCCTTTGTTAGCTTGTTGGCGATGACGGATATGTCCAGTGACCCGCGCGCGAAGCAGATTGGTGTGCCCAAATTAATGTTTTCTGACTCGGCTATATCCTCGGTGCGCAACGCCATCACTGGTGAGTTGGATGCCGATAAAAGCATCCTTGAATCCATGGCGCTGTCGGCGGCGACCTTGCGTACATTGCTGGATAACGGCCCGGAATCTGCCTCCCTGCTTAACGGCGATAAACTGCAAGAGTTGAGTGTGGGTTTTACGGCATTGGCTGAAGAATGTGAGCAGGCCGGTTTTCGAGGTTTGTCGCGCCAGTACCAGCAGTTTTGCTCACGCTTACAGAGTTGCTCCGATGGTGAGTTACCCGCTGAATTACTCGCAGAATTTACCGATGCGGTGCTCCATGTCGAGTGCGCACTGGCCGATTTCTATGGCAAAACACCGCAGGCAGAGCAAATTAAAGCCTGGGAAGCTCAACCCTTGATGAGCATCTTGCAAAAGAGTTTATTAAAGACGGCACAGGTTGCCGTGGTGAATGAGACTGCGGCCCGACTGGGTGATATCAAACAACTGGTGGACAATGTCGCCTCGGGGTATGCCTCGGCTGAAGTCACCCCCGAGCTCGAGCTAGCCTTTGCCGAAATCGAAGGTAGCGCCAGTATGCTCAATATGGTTCGTTTTGCGAGTCTGGCAGATCGTTGTTTAATGCTCGCAAAAGAAGTGCTCTTCACCGATACCAATGGCGATGATGGCAAGCCGATTGAGGTGTTTGCCGATACCATTGTCTGTCTAGAGTATTTCCTCGATGGTTGTATGGTGGGTGATACTATCGATGAGAGCTCTCTCGATGTCGCCAATGAGTGTTTGTCGTCACTCGGTGCCTAACGCAATGTAGCTTCGCTCAGAGCCAGCATGCGGTATCGCCTAGATCGGCCCCTTGGCTACCAGATAATTTTTCACTACACACCTAAATCTTAAAACCATCAAAATTTCTGCCGCGCCGGCACTGGGGCGCGCCGATATCAGTTAGAATTGTGCGCTTTACTTCCCTAACCGTATTACATAGATAACAGACTGGCTGAGTATTAGAGGCCATCGACAGAGGTGTTTTTTGGAATTTTTAAGTGAATATGGGCTTTTTCTTGCCAAATCATTAACCGTGGTGGTAGTTGTCGCTGTGCTTGCCGGCATACTCGCCAGCCTTGGCCAGCGGGGTAAAAGGCACGATAAGGGCCATATTGACGTGCTGTCATTTAACGACACGATTGCCGATATGAGCGATGCTTTAGCCGATGTCGTGGTGTCTGACGAAGCCCGTAAAGCGCTATTAAAAGCCGAGAAAAAAGAGAAGAAAGCTCAGCAGAAAGCCGACAAAAAGGCCTCCAAGAGTGGCGATGCTCCGGTCGCTAAAAAACGTGTTTTTGTACTGGATTTTCACGGTGATATACGCGCCTCTGCGGTGGCAAGTTTCCGTGAAGAAATTACCACAGTACTCAGCCTCGCCAGTAGCCATGATGAAATTGTGGTGCGTCTAGAAAGTGGCGGCGGCATGGTGCCGAGCTACGGTCTTGCCGCCAGCCAGCTCGATCGCATTACAAAGAAAAGTATTCCGCTCACCGTGTGTATCGATAAAGTCGCGGCCAGTGGCGGTTATATGATGGCCTGTGTGGCCGATCAAATCCTCGCTGCGCCCTTCGCGGTAATTGGCTCGATTGGCGTGGTGGCACAGATCCCCAACGTACATCGTTTGTTAAAAAAGCACGATGTCGACATCGAGTTGATGACGGCCGGTAAATACAAACGCACCCTTACTATGCTCGGTGAAAATACTGAGGAGGGACGAGAGAAGTTTCGCGAGGAATTAGAGGATACCCACGAGCTGTTTAAAACCTTTGTCGGCGAGCATCGCCCCGGCCTCGATGTTGAAGAGATAGCCACGGGTGAGGTTTGGTACGGCGCGCCTGCCGTTAAGAAGGGCTTGGTTGACGATACTAAAACCAGCGATGAGTACCTAATCGCTCAGCTCGACAGTGCCGATATTTATACGGTGGCCTACGTTCATAAAAAAACCCTACCGGAGAAGTTTGGCTTTGCTCTGGAGAGTAGCGGTGACCGTTTTGTGATGCGCTGGGTGCGGCGTTTAATGGGGCCTGTTCCTCTGGCCTAAGGCCGACTGCGGATTGATTGGGGTGTTAAGGCCCCGATTAATCGCGGCGCAGAGAATCCTTAATGGCTATCGGGTTGGGGAAGTTGAAAATCACCACATAACTCGATAATAGAAAGGTCAAAATTGCAGCGGCTTGAATCAGGTGGGATGCCAGCACACCGATCAATGAGGCGTTTAAGGCGACATAGGCAATCAGTAGGGAGAACTCACTGATTTGCCCAAGGCGGCAGCCAATGTCCCAGGCGAAGTGGTTGTTCTCACTTTGGCGACGCAATAAAAAACGAAAACAGATGGGTTTAATTAGCAGCATCGCAAGACCAAGAACCACTACCGGAATGATGATCTCGGGCAGTAAGCCAAGGTTGAACTGAGCGCCGAGGGAAAAGAAAAACATCACTAAAAAAAAGTCGCGCAGTGGTTTTAAGCTCAAGGCAATGTATTGCGCGATGGGGCTGGTAGCGATGGTAATGCCAGCGAGGAAGGCGCCAATTTCTGCCGATAAACCCAGGTGTTCCGCTATTGCCGAGACGCCTAGGCACCAGCCAATGGCGAGTAAGAAGACGTATTCACCGATGCGGTCAAAGCGCGTAAATAGCGGCAGTAATATATAGCGCACGATGCCGATACAGGCGATTATCAATAGCGGCAGGGCGAGCAGGGTAATACCAACTTGGCTCAGGTTAATTTGTCCGTTGTCGCCGCTGAGCAAAATCAGCAGTACAAAGATCGCAATAAAATCCTGCATCAACAACATGCCTACCATCATTTCGCCGATATGGCGGTGGTGAAGAATGGTGGTAGGTAGTAGCTTGATACCAATAATGGTACTGGAAAACATCATCGCCGCGCCGATGATCAGGTTTTCAAGGTGGGTAAAGCCAAACAGGTAGGCGATGCCGTAGCCCGTCGCGGCAAAAATAACAGAACTGATGAAGGTGACATGGGTGACTTTTTTCAACACGCTAAACAGGGACTGGGGCTGCATATCCAGGCCCAGTAGAAAGAGCAGAAGAATGATGCCGATGTGGGAGATTTCAGCAATTAAATCGACGTCGTGAATCATCCCCGTGCCGTAGGGGCCGAGAATGGCACCGAGCACGATGTAGGCAACTAAGAGGGGTTGGCGCCCGAATAGGGCGAGCGATGCAACAACAGCGGCACCGCTAAAAATCAGTACGAACGAATGAAAAACCTCACTACCCATAAACGCTTATTCTCCTTGCCGAGTGCTATTTTGCCCTCGGGTAGGGGGGGTAGTGCAAGTTTTATCCCTATCGACGGCGAAATAGTGGTTGTTCTTGATTGACGCAGGCTTGGTAGGTGACGCTGAACGCCGCCAGATAGTCTTCTAGCTGGTGGTGTGGCTCGGCTTCATCACCGAGGGATAGGGCATCAAGACAAAAAGCGTCAAAACCACAGCGCGATAGGTAAAACAGTTGGTCGGGCACAATGTGGCCAATGGCGCGAAGCTCACCGGTAAACTGATAGCGTTCGCGAATCAGGCGGGCGATGGAAAAGCCACGGCCGTCCATAAAGCTGGGGAAATTCACCGCTAGGTGTCGGAGCTTTTCTATATCACCGGCGAATTTCTCGGGCTCCTGATCGGCGTCTAGCCAAACGCCAATCGTGTCTGGGTTTTGCAGTGACTCTTTGTTCGCCAGCCAATAGTTGAGGGGCACAAAACAGGGCGCGTCCGGCAGCGAGCCAGAGAAGTCCTTGGGTAGTACCTGCCAGCCATTGTCGACCAGGCTTTTGTCTTTAAGCAGCTTTGGCATAGATAAACTCCTTGAAAGGGGCGGTGCCAATACGGCGATGGGTGTCGAGAAAGGTCTCGCCCTCGATACGCCGGTCGACATAGATGTTGAGAATGCTTTCCAGTACGTCGGGGATTTCGCGGGCGTAGAAGGAGGGGCCGAGTACCTTGCCCAGCGATGCGTCGTCGAGGGCGCTGCCGCCGAGCTGCACCTGGTAAAACTCTTCGCCCTTCTTATCAACGCCGAGGATACCGATATTGCCGACATGGTGGTGGCCGCAGGCGTTCATGCAGCCGGAGATGTTGAGCTTGATATCGCCCAGGTCGTAGAGGTAGTCGAGATCGTCAAAGCGGCGCTGAATCGCCTCGGCGACGGGGATGGACTTGGCATTGGCGAGTGAGCAAAAGTCACCGCCGGGGCAGCAAATCATATCGACCAGAGTGCCGATGCTGGGCGTTGCGAAACCCAGTTGTTTGGCGGCTTGCCAGAGTTCGGGCAGGTCGCTCAATTTGACGTCGCCGAGCACCAGGTTTTGGTGGTGGGTGACCCGCACCTCGTCGAAAGAGTAGCGCTCGGCGAGATCGGCAATTGCTTCAAGCTGGCTGTCGGTGACATCACCTGGGGCAACGCCGGTGGGTTTGAGTGATAGGTGGACGGCGCAGTATCCGGCGACTTTATGAGTGACAACATTCCTGTCGCGCCATTTACCAAAGGCAATTTGCTCGCTGGCCAGTTGTTGCAGCGCCGCCTCGCAGCTGGCGACATCGACGCTTTCATAACTTGGGCTGGTAAAGAAGGCTTCGGCGTGGGCAATGACCTCGTCGGTCAGTGTCGACGGGCTGTCGATCTGTTGTAGCCATTCTTGCTCGACCTTGTCGGCGAAGACTTCGGCAGTCCAGGCCTTGAGGAGAATTTTAATACGTGCCTTGTACTTATTGTCGCGGCGCCCATAGCGGTTATAGACGCGCAAAATTGCTTCGAGATAGGTTAATAAGTGTTTGGCGGGCAGAAAGTCTTTAATCACTTCGCCGATGGCGGGGCTACGACCCAGGCCGCCACCCACTAGCACCTTAAAGCCGACTTCATCATCGGCATTTTTCAGTACCTGCAAGCCGATGTCGTGTACCTGAATAGCCGCTCTGTCACTTTTAGAGCCACTGACCGCGATCTTAAATTTGCGCGGTAAAAAGGCAAATTCGGGGTGTAGGGTCGACCACTGGCGGATAATCTCACACCAGGGGCGGGGGTCTACAATTTCGTCGGCGCTAATGCCGGCAAATTCATCGGAGGTGACGTTGCGAATACAGCTGCCACTGCTCTGTATACCCTGCATCTCTACAGCCGCCAATTCGGCGAGAATATCGGGGACTTCTTCAAGCTGGGGCCAGTTGAGCTGGATGTTCTGGCGGGTGGTAAAGTGGGCATAGCCCTTGTCGTACTTGCGGGTAATACCGGCCAGGGCGCGAAGCTGGGTGGCCGAAACCATGCCGTAGGGAATATTGATGCGCAGCATGGGTGCGAGGCGTTGTACATAGAGACCATTTTGCAGGCGCAGAGGTAGAAACACCGCATCGGGAATCTTACCCGCCAAGTAATCGTCTGTTTGGCGGCGATATTGGGCGACGCGTTCACCAATCAGGGTTTTGTCATGTTGGTCGTATATGTACATAAATTCTTGTTTCCTTCCCTAACTATCGGAAATTCAGAGCTATTCAGGTATTTTCTGCGACGCGAATCATAGCCTTTTAAGGTTTTGATGTGAAAAACCCTTTCTGCATATTTCCGTCCAAAAAGGGCATAAGCGTGTCCAGAAGAATCGGGACACCTCCGTCGTGGGCTGTTAGAATGCGCGTCGTTTTACTGTCCCGACCCAGAAAATCGCGTCACAAGATTCAATGGAGCGGCTACGGGCAGAGCCCCATTTTATTTATCAGCTGTCTATCAGGGTTTTACCCCGGATTGATAGCATCAAGCCAAAGAGGAACGAATATGAGTGATCAAGATAAAACCGAGCAGGGCGATAGTTTTGCCGATGCCCTGGCCGCCCTGGCCATTATTTCATTAGCCGTGCTCAGCGCCGTTATTTTTCTCAGTAATCAATAGGCCTTGATTGAGCGCATTATAAATACGCTGCCATGAAGCGGGGTGAATAGGTCGGCAGACCTTGGCTAAAAAGCCAGCATCCCGACAGAAGAGTCGATCCGTAAGGGTCGGCTTTTTTATTGCCTCGGTTTTAATCTCTGGCTTTTAAGCTCGCGGCGAAGGCTGGTTTTAGATGTTACATTAGCGCCTTCTAAATAATTGTTGCGAGTTATGACAGTAGCAAATAACGTTTGGCTGTTTATGCTTTGCCAGGCGCTGACGATGTCGATTGCGTCCTTTGTGATTTTTGTCGGCAGTATTATCGGCAAAACACTGGCTCCGGAGCCTAGTTTGGCGACGATGCCTGTTGCCGCCTTCATCCTCGGCTCCGCGCTGGCGACACTGCCGGTGATCCTGTCGATGCGCCGCTATCAGCGCAAGCGGGTGTTCCTTTGCTGTGCGCTTATCGCCGGGCTTGGTTGCCTCCTGGCGATGTATGCCCTGCAATTGCAAAGTTTTAGCGTCTATCTTATTGCCGTGGTAGTGCTGGGTATTGGTCTGGCGGCCGGTCAACAGTACCGTTTTGCGGCGATGGAAAGCGTCGCATCGCCGGAGGCTCCCAAGGCGGCCTCGCGGGTCTTAATTGGAGGTATTGGCGCAGCATTTTTGGGGCCAGAGTTGGCGGTGCGTGGCGAGCACTTAACCATGACGGCCTATCAGGGTTCATTTGCTCTGCTGATGGTGGTGGCCATTGCGGTCTTTTTTGTACTGTTTTTGTTTGTCGAACCGCCGCGTGACGAGCAGCAAAGTGATGCTGGCGGTCGGCCGCTGTTAGAAATTCTCGCCCAGCCAGTGATTCTGGTGGCGGTTATTTCGGGTTGTGCAGGCTTCGCGATAATGAGCTTGGTGATGACGTCAACACCGCTGCACATGCATTTTGATAATGGCCATAGCCTAGTGGATACCAAGTGGGTGATTCAAAGTCATATTGTGGCGATGTTTTTACCGTCTTTTTTTGTCCCGTGGATTATTCGCCGGATTGGTGTGCAGGGCTTGATTAGCCTCGGTATTGTTGCCTTGCTGATGATGGTTGTCGTGGTTTTTTCGGAGTATGCCTTTGTCAATTACTGGCTGTCGTTAGTGCTGCTCGGCATTGGCTGGAACTTTTTGTTTGTTGGCGGCACCACGCTGTTGCCTGAGGGTTATGGTGAATCGGAACGCTTTAAAGTACAGGCCTTGAATGACTTTACTATTTTCGGGATTCAGGCTGTCGGGGCACTGCTGGCGGGGTGGATATTGAGCACACTTGGTTGGCAAACCCTGTTGTTAATTAGCTTGCCGATACTGGCGCTGCTGATCGCAACCTTGATTTACTGGCGCAGAGGTAGGCATCAGCAGATGGCTGGTACGCGGAAAGAAGTGGCTTAAAACTGTTGCGGCTGGATTGCCGGCCGATAAGATACTGACGGATAGAAAAAAATAACAAAAAAAGCTCCGCCAACAGGCAGAGCTCATTAAAGTCGGGCTTGGCCTTAGCCAATCATGCTGTAACCACCGCTGGCACTGAGTACCTGTCCGGTGATATAGCCTGCAACCTGCTGGGAGGATAAAAACACCACGGCATTGGCGACATCCTGGGGCTTGCCGATACGCTTCAGTGGCAGCGTCTTGGCAATGGCCGCGAATTGGTCCTCGGTAAACATCGCATCCTTTTCCTTCCACATACTGTTTTCACTGGTTTCGTCAGTGGTCTCGGGCACGGTGACACCGGGGCAAACGCAGTTGCAGCGAATATTGTAACGGCCGTTTTCCTTGGCGATGGTTTTCATAAAGCTATTAGTGGCTGCTTTTAAACCGCCGTAAACCGCTTCGCGGGGCTCGCCCTGACGGCTGGCGTCAGAGCTAATGGAAACCATAGAACCACCGCCGTTGGGTACCATGTGGGCCAGTGCGACTTTGGTGCAGTTCAGCAAGCCAACGTAGTTAATAGCGATCAGCTTCTGCCATAGCTCGGGCGTGGTTTTGGTGAAGAACATCATGTCGTCCCAGCCGACGTTGTTGACGATGGCTTCAGCGATACCAAAGGTGGCGGCAACGGTATCGAAGAGGTTTTCGACACTGTTCAAATCGGTGATATCGGTTTTAATAACCTGAGCATCGGCGGCGCCGGCTTCTCTTGCCAGCGCGGCTACCCTTTCGCCGCTCTCAATATCGAGGTCGGCAATCGTGACCTTGGCGCCTTCTTCGGCAAATTTCAGAGCGATGGCGCGGCCAATGTTAGAGGCGGCTCCGGTGACGATAACTGAGCGGCCTTTTAAATCGAGATCCATAATAAAATCCTTAAAAAATAGTTAATTGCAGAATAAACTTAATATTTATTTTACATATTTTCTGAAGTCGGGCTTACGCTTTTCAGCCAGCGCATTAACGCCTTCGCGGGACTCTTCTGAATCGTAATAGAGACGCAATGCTTCAAGACCGAGGTTGGCGATACCGCGAATGTTTTCGGTGGCCGCGTTAAAGGAGCGCTTGCCGATGGAGATCGCGGTGGGGCTGCGTTGTTCGAGCTCAGCACACCAGGCATCGACCTCGGCATCGAGCTGATCGTTGGGCACCACCTTATTCACCAGGCCCATTTCCTGGGCTTCGGCTGCGGTGTAGCGACGGCACATATACCAGATTTCCTTGGCTTTTTTGTCGCCGACAATTTGTGCCAGTAGGGCGGTGCCAAAGCCGGGATCAATAGAGCCCATTTTTGGGCCGACCTGGCCAAACTGAGCGTCTTCACCGGCGATAGTGAGATCGCAAATGGTCGCCAGCACGTTGCCGCCGCCGATGGCGTAACCTTGTACTTTGGCGATAACGGGCTTGGGCACATCGCGAATAACGGTGTGCAGTTCTTCGACGGGTAGGCCGATGGTGCCGCGACCATCGTATTGACCGTCGTGGGAGGACTGATCGCCACCGGTACAAAAGGCTTTGTCGCCCGCGCCGGCAAGAACAATCACGCCGATGCTGTTATTCCAACCGGCTTTCTGGAAAGCATGGATCAGTTCATCGCAGGTGGTGCCGCGAAAGGCGTTGTAAACCTCGGGACGATTGATGGTGATATGGGCGGTTGCGCCCTTAACTTCGACGATAATATCTTGATAATCCATGGTGACACTTGCCTCTACTTGGCGCTCTGCGCATTGGGGTGAAGGTGCTTGACCAAAAGCCTGCTACCAGGAGTTGACTACTGGGCGCTGATCAGCGTGGTCGAGTGTAGCAATTATTGTTGGTGTGGTGTCTAGTGTACGGGCCTTGCCAGAGCTGCGATTTAGCTGAATTTAGGCGCTCGTTTTTCAGTAAAGGCCTGTAAGCCCTCGCTGACCGCAGCGCTGCGCAGCGCCGGGGTGGCGAGATCCAGTTCCAGCATTAGGCCCTGCTCGAGGGGCATGTCGAGGCCGCGATCGGTCAGTTGCTTCATTAAGGCCAGCCCGCGAGAGCTGCGTTGGCTGAGTTGTTGGCAGTAGGCGAGGGCGCTGTCGAGCAGCTTGTCATCTGCAACCACATAGTTCACCAGGCCGAAATCAAGGGCTTCATCGGCATTCAGCCAGCGGGCGCTGAGCATCAGTTCAAGAGCACGGCGGCGACCGATTAAGCGAGGCAGGCGTTGGCTGCCACCCCAGCCGGGTATCAAGCCAAACTGTGCATGTTGGTCGCCGAGTCGTGCGCTTTTACCGGCAAACACCACATCCCCAGCGAGTAGTAGCTCGAGCCCGCCCGCTAGTGCCAGGCCCTGTTGGGCGATAACCACGGGCAGGGGCGAGGTTTCCAACTTGCGGAGGGTGTCGAGTCCGGTTTCGAGAAAGGCGCGGATATCTTCATCGCTGTCGCGAAAACCGCTGACCTCTTCGAGATCGGCCCCGGTGCAGAAGTTTTTGCCATTGGCGGCGATCAGTACGGCGCGAATACTCGGCTCGATTTCAAATTGCTCTATCGCCTCGTAGAGGGCTTCATGCAGCGCCATAGACAGGCAGTTAAATTGCTCTGGACGGTTTAAGGTGATGATGCCAACCGCGTCTTGCTGGCTGATTTCAATGACAGGTGACATAGGCTATCTCTTTAATGTTGTTAGGTAACGAGGTGTTATATGGATTTTATTATTGAATATTAACCGGGTTTGCCAACGTAACTACGGGCGATCACCATCTTCATGATCTGCGCGGTACCGTCGCCAATTTGCATGCCGAGGACATCGCGCAAGCGCTGTTCAAAGGGCAGTTCATTACTGTAGCCTCCGTGACCGTGGGTCAACAGACACTGCTGGGTAATATCAAAGGCCAGCTTCGGCGCCCACCATTTGGCCATTGCCGCCTCTTTAGTGTGGTCTTTACCTTGGGCCTTTAACCACAAGGCTTTTAGGCAGACTAGGCGCGCACCTTCGAGGTGGGTTTCGGCTTCTGCGAGCGGGAAGGTAACCCCTTGATTGACGGCGAGAACCTTGCCGAAAGTTTTGCGTTCCTGAATATATTGCCAGGTCTCATCCAGGCATTTACGGGCGAGGGCGAGGCATTGCAAGCCGATAAGCGCACGGCTGAAATCAAAACCCTGCATCACTTGCACAAAGCCTTTGCCCTCGTCGCCAATGCGATATTTCTCGTCAATCCGCACATCGTCAAAGAATAGGGAGCCGCGGCCGACGGATTTTTCACCAACGTCCTCAAAGCGAGTGCGAGTGATACCTGGGGCCGTGAGGTCAACGAGAAAGGCGGAGACGCCATGGGCCTTTTCTTCAACAGTGCCGGTGCGGGCAAAAACTAGGCAAAGGTCGGCTTGCTGGGCCATTGAGATGGAGGTTTTTTCACCGTTTAAGCGATAGAAATTGCCTGCCTCACTGGTATGCCGTGTCGCCTTTAGAGCGACACCGGCCGCATCAGAACCGCCTCGGGGTTCGGTGAGGCCGATACAGGCGATGGCGTCGCCACTGCAGATGCGCGGCATGATTTCCTCTACCACCTCGGGCTGGGCGTGACTGAGAATACAATTGCCGACTAATGATGCGTTGATCGGTACATAGGCGATATTCATATCACCTTCGGCAATGGCTTCGGTAATAAGGCCTGAGGTCAAGGCATCGAGCCCGCTGCCGCCGTATTGCTCCGACGCCTCTGGGGCGATAAAGCCGAGTTGCCCCATTTCTGCTATTAAGGTTCGGTTAAAGGCGCAGGACTTGTCGCCGGCCTGGTACTCTGGGGCGAGTTTGTCGCTGGCAAAACGCCGGGCGCTATCGAGTAGTGAGCGTTGAAAATCGGTGAGCCCGAAATCCATAATATTGTCCTTGCCTGCGGCTGTTGGGCGCTGTGGCTGAAAGTTATTGTTATGTGGCACATTTGTTCGAATGAACCGCGATTTGCGTCTTAAAAACTGGTCTCGAAACGTGTCAACGAAGAGGCGTTTAAGGTATTATTGATTGTCATAATAATACTTACATCAACCCTCCTTGGTAAGGTTATATGCTAGAAAATGACGAATTAAGTTCGGATATCCCCCTCAAACTGTTCTTTCGTTTGTATCAGGCAATGAACCTCTCTTTGCGTAGGGCGGCGGAGGTGCTCAGTGAATTTGATATGAGCGCTCAGCAGTGGTCGATCCTCGATTCTCTAACGCGACCGGGTTATGAAAAGGGTATGACGGTTAACGGTCTGGTGGAATACCTGATGGTGAGTCGCCAGAGCCTTAACGGCGTGCTGCGGCGCATGGAAGAGTCGGGATATATCGAGCGCGTGGTGAACCCCGATGATTTGCGCTCGCGACAAATTCGCCTTACCCCCTATGGACGAGACGTGTGTAAAAAGGTCGAACCCAAGGTCAAAAAGTTTTACCACGACAGTGTGCGGCATATGTCGGAAGAAGAGAGGATCAACAGCCTCAATATGCTGAATCAAATCCTCGGTAATATGCGTAAAAAATAGTTTGCCCCGTAGTCTAAATATTATTCACCATCATCGCGTCGCCAATGGCGCGGTATCTTTATAGCTGAGTACCATGCTAGACAAGCAATGCTAGATGATCACCAATGGATGAGCCAAGCCATGACATTGGCGCGGCGTGCCGAGGCTGTCGAGGAAGTACCCGTTGGAGCCTTGCTCGTCATCGACGGGCAGATGATTGGTGCTGGCTGGAATTGCCCCATCGGCGAGTCTGACCCCACGGCACACGCCGAGATTCAGGCCCTGAGGGCAGCGGCAAAGGTTCGCAATAATTACCGTCTACCGGGCGCGACTCTCTATGTCACGCTGGAACCCTGCGCCATGTGCTTGGGGGCGATGATTCACGCGCGGGTGACGCGTCTTGTTTTTGCCGCCTACGAGCCACGTGCCGGGGCGGTTGTCAGTCATATGCAGTTACTCGACCAGCAGCACTTTAATCACCGTATCGAATGGTTGGGCGGTATTCTGCAAGAGGAGAGTAGCGCGCTATTGAAAAGTTTTTTTCGTCGCCGGCGGGCTAAGCGCTGAATATCTAGCGAGCTTTATAGCGATAGCGGCAGACTATTGGGCGACAGAGTGGGCGCCGAGGAGGTTGTCAGTTGGCGGCGCGCTGTTTTTAGCTGAGCCTGTTCAATGCGAGATTTCTCAATCTCGTGCCAGCGCAGGATGGAGTGAAAATGGCGAATGTTTTGTACGTATTGCACCGGCTCTCGGCCCCGGGCAAAGCCGTACCGCAGGGTGCTGTAGTATTTTTTCTGCTGCAGTAGGGGCAGATAGTCGCGGATATCTTGCCAGCGGTCGGGGTCGCCACCGTGTCGCTCGGTCAATACCCTGGCATCTTCTAGGTGACCGAGACCGATATTATAGGCTGCCAGGGCGAGCCAAGTGCGGTCGGGCTCGAGGATATCCTGGGGTATACGCTTGCGCAGTTGTAAGAAGTACTCGGTGCCACCGCGCAGGCTTTGCTCGGGATCAAGACGGTTACTAACGCCCATTTCCTTTGCCGTGTTCAAGGTTAGCATCATCAGGCCTCGCACACCGGTGGGTGACTTGGCGCGGGGATTCCAGTGTGACTCCTGATAGGCGATAGCCGCGAGGAGTTGCCAGTCGACCTGGTGTTGCTCGGCGGTGCGGGTAAACAGGGTTTTATAGTTGGCCAGCCGACTGTCGATACGATGGCGGAAAAGTTGTGATCCGCCAACGCTGAAATTATCGGTGTGGCCGAAAAACCGATCCTGTAAATGCTGTAATTTGCCACTGGCGGCGTAGCTGTTGAGGAAGCGGTTAGCCGCTAGCAATAAACTGTTATCACCGTGGGCCGGGAAAGCCCAGGCGATGGGCTCCTCCGTCGATAAATCGAAGGCCTGGCGGGCGCGGGGATAGAGCCCGCGATTGACATCAAAAGCCGATGAATCAACCACCGTATAGTCGGCCTCGCCATCGTGCACCATCTGCATTAAACCGAGCATCTCCGCATCGTCAATGGCCTCCCATTGCAAGTCGGGATAAGCGCTCTGTTGCAGTTCCTTAAGCCGTTCAATATGCGAACTACCTGGCACGACAACTAATCGTCCCCCCGCGATATCGTCCAAGGTTTTGGGTCGACGCTGACCGAGACGATAGACCAGCAGTTGACGCACCGAATTGTAGGCTTGACTGAAGCGAACGAATTGCAGACGTTCTTTGCTAGCCGTTAGGCCGGCGCTGGCAAAATCCCCTTTTGGCCCGCCTGCGGCATTGAGTATCGCGGGTAGGTCGTCCATTACCGTGACGTCGAGTCGGACATTCAGTTGCTGGGCAAATTGCTTGGCGAGGAGGTATTCGAAGCCGTTGTCACCCTTGGCATCTTGAAAGTAGATGGTTGGCCCAATCATTGAAATGACACGCAGCACCCCTTCGTCGAGTATTGACTCTAGTGTTGTCTTGGCACGGCTGGTCGTTAAGTTGAGACACAGCACGAATAGCACTGTTACCAGGCCTAGACGGTAGAAGGGGCGTTTAATGCGGAGTAAAACAACATTCATTACAGCGTGAGTCTATCTCTCTAATATAGGGAACTGCGGCGATTTCTCTAATACTAGCAGTTTGGCGCAGGGCTTTTCTTCTGAGCCCTTGCTAGGGTGAACGAATCGATGTTGTCGACAATTTAGTGAAGATAGCTTTACCAGCGAGCGCACTAGCGAGTGTTAGGGTTCATACCGGCCCTTGGTAAATAGCATATTGATAAAGCCTTGGGCAGAGATAATTATATGACTATCAAGTCGAGAATAGTCATTGTATGTTGTTGGCCTGCCACTTAGGCTGCCTGCTGACACTGCCCTCAAGCCATAAAATAAAGTAGCTGGCGACATGACAAGGGGTCAAGATTAGAAAGGGCCAAGATTTTTTAATGCTGAGTTGAAAGACAAGGCACACCATTTGATAGACCATCTGGGGGCGGTATGGACTTTAATATTTCTGAAGAACAACGCATGATCCATGAATACGGTAACAGTCTCAGTAAGACTTACGACCGTGCCTACTGGATGGAGAATGCTGAAATTCACCGCTTTCCCGAGGAAATGTATCAACAGGTCGCCGCTGACGGTTTTCTCGGCACCATGGTACCCGAGGCCTTTGGTGGCGCCGGTTTGGGCATGCTTGAAATGCTCTTGTTTCAGGAGGGTATAGCCAATCAAGGTATACCGCTGCTAAGTCTGGTGGTCGGTGCCTGTATGACCATGTCGGTACTGGCGGGCCATGGCAGTGATGCCCAGCGCAATAATTATTTACCCGCTGCCTGCAAGGGCGATATCCGCTTTTGCTTTGCCATTACCGAAGCCAACGCCGGCACTAACACTATCAATATAGGCACCCTTGCCAAGCCAACGGCGCAGGGCGGGTTTAAGCTCAACGGCAATAAGACGTTTATTACCGATGCGGCCGAATCCGATTACGCCCTAGTCGTGGCGCGCACCACACCCTTGAGTGAAACCAAGCGCAAGACCGATGGCTTCACCCTGTTTATTGTGCCCACCAAGGCGAAAGGCGTAGAGATGCAGCCTATTCCGGTGAGTATTGCCCTGCCCGAATTACAATATCAGGTGTTTTTTGATGACGTAGAACTGGGGCCAGAGAATGTCCTCGGTGAGGTCGGCAAAGGCTTTAATATCCTTTTCGATTCCCTCAATCCCGAGCGCATACTCGGTGGTGCTATTTGCACCGGCATTGGCCGCTTTGCGATGGACAAAGCTGTCGCCTATGCTAATGATCGAGTGGTGTTTAATGGCCCCATCGGGGCTTATCAAGCTTTACAGCATCCCTTGGCAATCGCAAAGACTGAAATTGAAATGGCTTCTTTAATGGCGCGCAAGGCAGCTTGGTTATTTGACAATGGTGAGCCCTGTGGTGCGGAGGCCAATATGGCCAAGCTGGCGGCCTCCGAAGCGGGTATTAAAGCGGTGGATGCCTCTTTACAGTGTTTTGGCGGTAATGGCTTTACGAAAGAATACGGCATTTTTGATCTCTACCCACTGGTGCGCTTAACTAAAACGGCGCCCATTAATAATGAAATGATCCACAATTATATTGCTGAACACGTGATGGGCTTGCCGCGTTCGTACTAGCTTTTTCGAACGGCAGCTCAAATTAAGCCACCAACCAAGCGGAGCGTAGACAATGGATTTTTCCCTTTCCGAAGAACAGCAGATGATCTATGGCTATGGCGCTAATCTGGCCAAAACCTTTGATCGCAAGCACTGGTTGGAATACGCCGACAAGGCGCGCTTTCCCACAGAGATGTATCAGCAGGTTGCCCAAGATGGTTTTGTTGGTGTCATGGTGCCCGAAGCCTACGGTGGTTCTGGCCTTGGCATGATGGAAATGGGACTCTTAAACGAAGGCCTTTCAGAGCAGGGTATTCCGCTACTGAGCTTGGTGATTGGCGCGACCATGGGCCTGAGTCTGATTTCCAGCTTCGGCAGCGAAGAGCAAAAGCAGTACTACCTGCCCGATGCCTGTAGCGGTAAAACGCGTTTTTGCTTTGCCATTACCGAGCCAAACGCCGGCACCAACACCATTAAAACCAATACCATGGCCAAAGCGACGGGTGATGGCCGCTTTAAAATTAATGGTGCGAAGACCTTTATTACCGATGCCGCTGAATCTGATTATATGCTGCTGGTGACCCGCACCACAGCTCATACCGAGGTTGAACGCAGTACCGATGGCTTTACCTTATTTATAGTGCCGACCAAGGCCAAGGGTATAGAAATGCAGCCCATCCCTGTCAGTATTAAAATTCCGGAAGTGCAGTATCAAGTGTTTTTTGATGACGTCGATGTTGGCCCTGAACATGTACTCGGCGAAGTTGGCAAAGGTTTCCGCGTACTGTTTGATGCCCTCAATCCCGAACGTATTTTGGTGGGTTTTATCTGTGCCGGATTGGGCCGTTATGCCATGGAACGAGCCGTGGAATATGCCAATGAGCGCGTAGTGTTTAACGGCCCCATCGGCGCTTATCAAGCACTGCAACACCCCTTAGCGAAAGCGAAAACAGAAATTGAACTGGCGAGCTTAATGGCGAAAAAGGCCGCTTGGCTATTTGATAAGGGTGAGTCCTGCGGTGGTGAATCCAACATGGCCAAGTTTGCCGCTGCCGAAGCGGCCTGTAATGCTATCGATGCCTCGCTGCAATGTTTTGGCGGTAATGGCTTTACGGCGGAATACGGTATTTTTGACCTGTACCCCCTGGCGCGCTTGCTGAAAACGATCCCGCTGAACAACGAAATGGTACTTAATTACGTGGCTGAGTATGTACTTGGCTTACCCCGCAGTTATTGATGACTAACAATAAATAGCCCTGTTACTGGAGATTTGATCAATGGATTTTAATTTATCCGACGAACATAAAATGATTTACGAGTACGGCAATAGCCTGGCGAAAAGCTATGATCGTAAATACTGGATGGAGTGTGCCGAGCGCCGCGCCTTCCCCAAAGAGATGTACCAGCAGTCTGCGGCGGATGGTTTTGTTGGCACTATGGCACCCGAAGCCTACGGCGGTGCAGGCCTTGGCATGCTTGAAATGGAGCTGTTTACCGAAGGCTTGGCGAATAATGGGATTCCACTTTTAACCTATGTTATTGGCTCGGTGATGTCCCTGGGCCCCATTGGCGACCACGGCACGGAAGCGCAAAAACAGCGCTACCTGCCCGATGCCTGCGCCGGTAAAACGCGCTTTTGTTTTGCGATTACCGAAGCGGATGCTGGCACCAATACCATGCAGGCCAAAACCTTCGCTAAAAAAACCGCCGATGGTCGTTTTAAATTGAATGGCAATAAAACGTTTATTACCGACTGGGCTGAATCTGACTACGCATTGGTCGTCTCGCGTACCACGAGTCTCGCCGATGCCAGTAAAAAGACCGAAGGTTTCACCTTATTTATTGTCGATACCAAGGCCAAAGGCATAGAGTGGCAGCCCATTCCCGTCAGTGTGCCGGTGCCGGAAATGCAATATCAGGTATTTTTTGATGATGTCGATCTCGGCCCGGAAGATGTATTGGGTGAAGTGGATAAGGGTTTTGAAATCCTTTTCGAATGCCTCAACCCCGAGCGCATTATGGTCGGCGCCATCGGTGCCGGTCTCGGTCGTTTTGCTATGGACAAAGCTGTCGCATACGCCAATGAGCGCGTGGTGTTTAAAGGCCCCATCGGTGCCTATCAGGCACTGCAGCACCCACTAGCCAAAGCCAAAACCGAAATCGAAATGGCGTCATTAATGACCCGTAAAGCCGCCTGGTTATTTGATAAGGGCGAGCACTGCGGTGCCGAAGCCAATATGGCCAAGTGTGCGGCGGCCGAGGCATCCATTCATGCCGTCGATGCCTCGCTACAATGCTTTGGCGGTAATGGCTTTACCAAGGAGTACGGCATTTTTGACATTTACCCGATGGTACGGCTGTTTAAAACAGCGCCATTAAATAATGAAATGGTGCTTAACTATATTGGTGAGCACGTGATGGGTCTGCCGCGCTCTTATTAAAGAAAGCTGGCGCCTATTTTTGTACGCCTGGTTTTTATTTGTATTTTCTGTTCGTGCTTTCTGTTTGTAATGCGCGACTAACCAAGAGATAAGGCTTTATGGATTTTTCCCTTAGCGACGAACAAAACATGATTTATGACTACGGCCAAAGTTTGGCTAAGTCTTACGACCGCAAGTACTGGATGGAGTGTGCCGACGCCGGTCGTTTCCCGGAGGAAATGTATAAACAAGTCGCGGCAGATGGTTTCGTTGGCACCATGGTACCCGAAGCCTACGGTGGTGCCGGCCTGGGTTTGGTCGAAATGGATCTGTTCATGGAAGGCCTGTCCAACCAGGGGATCCCTCTATTAAGCTTGGTGATTGGCGCCACCATGTCGATGGCACCGATTGGTGACCACGGTACCGAGGAGCAAAAGCAGCAGTACTTACCCGACGCCTGTGCCGGTAAAACACGCTTTTGCTTTGCCATCACCGAGTCCGGTGCCGGCACCAATACCATTAAGGCAGCGACCATTGCCAAGCAAACCCCGGACGGTCGTTTTAAATTGAACGGTAATAAGACCTTTATTACCGACTTCGTCGAATCGGATTATGCCCTGGTGGTCGCACGCACCACTCCTCACACCGAGGTCGAGCGTAAAACCGATGGCTTTACGCTGTTTATTGTCGACACCAAAGCCAAGGGCGTTACGGCGAATCAGATACCGGTAAGTATCCCCATTCCCGAGCTGCAATACGAAGTGTTCTTTGACGATGTCGAACTAGGGCCAGAGCATGTGCTCGGTGAAGTTGGCAAGGGCTTTAATATTCTTTTTGAATCCCTCAATCCCGAGCGCGTTCTTGTCGGTGCTATTTGCACGGGTGTTGGTCGCTACGCCATGGAGAAGGCCGTTGAATATGCCAACGACCGCGTGGTCTTTAATGGCCCCATCGGTGCCTACCAGGCCTTGCAGCATCCCTTGGCAAAAGCAAAAACTGAAATCGAATTGGCGTCGTTAATGACCCGCAAGGCTGCATGGCTGTTTGATCGGGGTGAAGCCTGTGGCGGTGAGTCGAATATGGCGAAATACGCGGCGGCAGAAGCGGCACTGCACGCTGTCGATGCTTCACTACAATGCTTTGGTGGCAACGGCTTTACCAAAGAATACGGTATCTTTGATATTTATCCGATGGTACGTCTCTTTAAAACCGCGCCCCTGAACAGTGAAATGATACTCAACTATATCGGCGAACATGTTCTCGGTTTGCCACGTTCTTATTAATGGTTTTTTACAACAGGGCCGTTTAATGACGGCGCACTTAACTGCCAGTGCAGTTATTACTTATTGGAGTTGATAATGGATTTTAATCTTAGCGAAGAGCAGGAAATGATTTATCAGTACGGGACAAATCTTGCCAAAGATTTTGATCGCAAGTACTGGACGGATTGCGCCGAGCGCCGCGAGTTCCCCACGGCGATGTACCAAAAAGTCGCGGATGATGGCTTTGTCGGCCTGATGGTGCCCGAAGCGTACGGTGGTGCGGGCTTGGGTATGACCGAAATGGTGCTCTTTCAGGAGGGTTTGTCGAACCAGGGTATACCCTTGTTGAGTTTGGTGGTTGGTGCCACCATGTCTCTTGGCCCCATTGGTGAGCACGGTACAGAAGAGCAAAAGCAAAAGTATTTACCCGCAGGTTGTCGTGGTGATATTCGCTTCTGTTTTGCCATTACCGAGCCGACGGCCGGCACCAATACCATGAAAACCAACACCATGATCAGAGAAACGGGTGATGGTCGCTATAAATTAAACGGTGCTAAAACCTTTATCACCGATGCCGGGGGCTCCGACTATATGCTAGTCGTCAGCCGTAATAAGGCCTTTGAAGAGGTCGACCGCAAGACCGACGGCTTTACGATTTTAATCGTCGACAGAAAAGCCCCCGGGGTTTCCGTACAGCCCATCGATGTCAGCATTCCTATTCCTGAATTACAGTATCAAGTGTTTTTTGACGATGTCGATATCGGCCCCGAGCATGTGCTTGGCGAAGTCGGCAAGGGTTTTGATATTCTCTTTGAATCCCTCAATCCCGAGCGCATTATTCTCGCTGCAGTGGCCAACGGTTTGGGTCGCTATGCGATGGAGAGGGCGGTTGAATACGCCAATGAGCGCGTAGTGTTTAATGGCCCGATCGGTGCCTACCAAGCCCTGCAACACCCCTTGGCCAAGGCGAAAACTGAAATCGAAATGTCCTCGCTGATGACCCTTAAAGCGGCAAGCCTGTTCGACAAAGGTGAGCCCTGTGGCGCAGAGGCGAATATGTCCAAGTACTCGGGCGCAGAGGCGGCGATGCATGCCATTGATGCCTCGTTACAGTGTTTTGGCGGTAATGGTTTCACCAAGGAATACGGTATTTTTGACCTGTATCCGGTTGCGCGACTGTTAAAAACAGCGCCGCTGAATAGTGAAATGGTCTTGAACTATATTGCCCAACACGTGATGGGCCTGCCAAAGTCCTATTGATTTTTTGTAGGCTGATTGTTTCAGTCTGATACGTTAAAGCCGAGCAGGAGACTGTTCGGTTTTTTTGGTTGTTTTAATTGTTTTACGGCGGTGGTTTATTCGCAATGGCGCTGGTATTTTCTGGTAATTAAAACGCTGTTGATACCCGTGCCTATCAGTAAGATGAATGGATAGGCTGTAAATTTAAGTCATAAAAAAGCCCCGCTGTTACCAGCGGGGCTTTTTTATGGTTTCAGTTTTGCTGTTTTAAAACTGATTCATGGTGTTGTCTTTACCCGAGGCTTTCAATGCCTGGTCACCGGAGAAGTACTCTTTGTGGGCGTCGCCCATGTCGGAGCCAGCCATGTTTTGGTGCTTAACGCAGGCGATACCCTGACGGATTTCTTTGCGCTGTACGCCGGCAACATAACCGAGCATGCC
>MAAC01016618.1_pt1 | contig 78573 bp, 69 predicted proteins | sample 1115981 | NCBI WGS metagenome assembly MAAC01 (sample SAMN04961126, study PRJNA320927) | seawater metagenome | isolation source: sample BD02T64 sea water enriched with oil for 64 days | place: USA:Gulf of Mexico | collected 2013-07-27
TCATATGAAGCAGCAAAAACATCTCTAGAGTCACAAGAACTAGCTTATGAGTATGCTAGGGAAAGATATAATGTAGGTCTTACTAACGCATTTGATTTTAGCCAGAGCAAATTAAGATACGACAATACTAAGATTTCTTTAAATCAAGCCAAATACGATTACATTTTTAGACTTAAAGTTCTTGAGCTGTTTTTTGGTATTGACCCTAAAGACCTAAAACTTTAATACCATGAAAAAAGCTATACTTATCATAGTAATTCTTGCTGTTCTAGCCGTATTAGCCTTTATAGGCTTTAAAATGTTTGCTGGTCAAGGAGAAAAAGGAATCACAGTAGAGGTAATGGAAGTTACAACTCTAGATGTGACAGAAACCGTGAGTGCTACAGGTAAAATTAAGCCTGAAGTAGAAGTTAGTATATCGCCTGAGGTTCCTGGTGAAATTATAGAACTTCCTATTAGAGAAGGACAAGCTGTACAAAAAGGAGATCTTCTAGCAAAGATCAATCCCGATCTACTTCAGTCTAGTGTAAGTAGATCTCGCGCCGGACTTGCTAATACTAAAGCTGGATTTGAACAAGCAAAGGCTACTCTAGTAGAAGCAAAAGCAAATTATCAAAGAGCCGCAAAGCTTTTTGAAAAAGGTGTAATCTCTAGAGCAGAGTTTGATACTACGACCGCAGCTTATGAAAGAGCAAAAGCAGCAGAGAGATCGGCATATTTTTCAGTACAAAGCGCTGGCGCAACAGTTAATGAAGCAACTGACAACTTAGGTCGTACAAGTATTTTTGCTCCTATGACTGGTACTATTTCTTTACTCGCAGTTGAACTAGGTGAACGAGTGGTAGGTACACAGCAAATGGCAGGAACTGAGTTATTGCGTGTTGCAGACTTGTCACAGATGGAAGTAGAAGTAGATGTAAATGAAAACGACATCGTTAAAATAGAAGTAGGTGATAAAGCTATCGTTGAAGTTGACGCCTATTTAAAAAGACAATTTGAAGGAGAAGTAACTGAAATTGCAAATACAGCTACTGGTACTCTAAGCGCAGACCAAGTAACTAATTTTAAGGTAAAAGTTAGAATCTTACCAGATAGTTATAAGGAGCTAGTTCAAGGAAAAAGCGAGAATTACAGTCCTTTTAAGCCTGGTATGACCGCAACAGTAGACATCATTACAAGAGAAAAAAAAGATGCCATAGCTATACCTATAAGCGCAATAGTAGTTAAAAACGATACTTTAGAATCTACAAGTAGATCTGCTCGCAATAACGCAAACTCAAATGATGAAAAATTTGAATGCGTGTATCTAGAAGAAAACGGTAAGGCAAAATTGAGAGTGGTCTCCACCGGTATTCAAGATGATAAAAACATCGTAATAACATCTGGCCTAGAAAAAGGTGATAAAGTCATTACCGGTCCTTATAGAACAGTTACAAAAACTTTGAAGTCTGGGAAAGCAGTGACTTCTAAAAGTGAAAAGGATGATGAGTTAGATACTTCAGAAGATATAAACGAAGAAGAGAAATAATGTCTTTAATTTTATGTGTAGAAACGACTTCTACAAATTGTTCTGTAGCTCTAGCCAGTGAAAGCGGCAGTTACCGTAATAAATTAGGTGTTGTGAATTGTCTTGATTTACTAGAAGATAATAGCGATGGATATAGTCACGGAGAACGATTGCATATTTACATTAAAGAAATTTTATCACGCAATAATTTCTCAGAGAAAGATTTAGATGCAGTTGCGGTTAGTGAAGGTCCTGGTTCTTATACTGGATTGAGAATAGGTGTAGCGGCTGTAAAAGGTCTTTGTTTTGTTTTAGATATACCTATGATTGCTATTAGTACGCTAGAATCTTTGAGCAAACAAAATACAATCACAGATAATTTAACCGTTCCCATGCTAGATGCTCGAAGAATGGAAGTGTATGCAGCGGTTTTTGATAAAGAAACTCAATTACTACCAGCAACTGCCGTAGTACTAGAAGAAGGTAGTTTTTCCCGCTTTCGCGAAAGCGAGACCATCACATTTATAGGAACTGGTGTAAATAAGTTTAAAGAACTAATCCAAGAGGAGAAACACAGCTACATCACCTCAAATCCTACATCTTTAACCATGTGTGATATTGCGATTAAAAAATACAAAAAAAGCGACATCGTTGACGTCGCTTACTTTGAACCTTTTTATTTAAAAGAATTTAGAACCGGTTAACTTTTTAAATCTAAGTACTTTCCTACCAAAGCGATAAGTCCCTTATAATCATCTTTGAATTTTATTTTATTCTCCTTAATGTACTCTTTGAGAATAGATTGATCTGATTTAGGAAAAGCCTTAACACTTCTTTTCTTATGGTTATCTAACTCTGTAGAAAATTCATCACTCGTAAAATAGATGGTGCTACTGCTTTTAATTCGAGCTTTTTGAGTTTCTGCTACATATGAGTTTTTTTGTTGAGGTAACACCACATCTTTATCATGGTTAACAAGCAGTAAAGTATTCTCATCAAAAACTTTTACTATTTCATAATAAGTAGCGGGCATATTAGGTAAATTTAAGTACTGCAGGAGTTTACCATTAAGCCTCACAATTAATTTCTCATCTTTAGGTAGCATTTTTAAAGTTTCTACGTCATTTACCTCACTAAATTCAATGCGTTGATGTAAGATATTATAACGCATGAAGAAAGACTGCTCATCTTTCCCATTCAAAACTATTGTGCCTAACTGAAGTTCATCATCCATAAATGGACTGCCATCATAGTTGCTACGATCGAGTTTAATGTTAGTAGATAATTTTTTATAAAAATTAGTTTCTAAATTATTGCCATTATTTCTATACAAGGAAAAATTACCTTGGGCAGATAATGTAAAACATGCAAGCAAAACAAGAATTGCTGGAATAAAATTTTTCATAATTAAGAATTTAAAGAATTAATTACTCTAATGAAATAACTTTATTTCACCTCAAATGTAATTTTCACATTTACTCTATACTCAGAAACCTTGCCATCTTTTACTTGAGCACTTTGCTCATTAACATATACAGATCTAATATTCTTAACACTCTTAGAGGCATGCTCTACAGCATTGTTTGTCGCATCTTCCCAACTTTTTTCACTGTTTGCTAATATCTCGATTACTTTTAAAACTGCCATAACTTATAAATTTAGAATTATCAATCTTAAAAGATACGGATTTTAGCCATTAAGAGCAACAACGCGATCTATTTTACCTGGAATCATGTCTTTAAGCATAGTCTCTATTCCATTTCTCAAGGTCATAGTGGAAGATGGGCAGCCGCTGCATGCACCTTGTAAAATGACACGTACTTCACCATTACTTTCTTCATAACCTTCAAAAACAATATTACCGCCATCACTAGCTACGGCTGGTTTAATGTACTCGTCAAGAATCTCTACAATCTTTTTTGAAACATCGTCTAAATTTTCAAATTTAGGAAGATCAACAGTTTCCCCTTTCTCTTTAACAATTGCAGCACTCTCCAGCTTACTTTCTCCTATCGTAGCGCCGTTTTCAAGAGCCTCTCGTATAAAGGAACGTACCTCATGGGTCACTTCATCCCAAGAGACAACATCGTGTTTCTGGATTGAAATGTAGTTTTCATCTACATAAATTTCTTTAATGAATGGAAAGCTGTATAAGGATCTAGGTAATGTATCTGTTTCAGTATCATTTATGCTTTTAAATTCCTTGCTATTCACGGTAAGCTTTTTATTAGCTACAAACTTCATTGCGTTAGGATTAGGAGTAGCCTCTGCATAAACCGTTACTGGCACTTTCTTTTTAGTGTCATCTGTTTTTACTAATTCTTCACCACTGTTCAAATATGTTGCAATTTGATCAGCAACCTCAGTCTTAACATCGTCCCAAGAAACGATATCGTAACGCTCTATAGCAATAAAATTTTGAGCTAAGTAAACTGTCTTTACAAATGGCAGATAAAATAATTGTTGCGCAAGAGGTGAAGGCTTTGCCTCATCAATGTTCTTGAACTCATAACTATGATTTTTAACCAGAAAATGGTTGCTTTCAAATTTTATAATCGCCTCGTTACTAGTAGGTATAATTGTTATCTCGTGCTTTTTCATACTTCGTTTAATAATGGTGCAAAGATAAGTCTAGAAATAAGGAACTGCACCTATTAAGTGTATTGATAATAACAATCAGAACTGAGTAAAAATTGATTACTCAGCTTTCTCTTCTTTTTTTGATTGTTAAATTATAATTGCTAGCTAACATAATTCGGATTAATTAATTTACTCTAACAAAAATTTATATATTTGAAACCTTTCGTACAAAAAGTAGGTTTTATTTATTTAAAATCTTTGATTTTCCAAAACTATCATAGGTTTTAAAGGGTTTAAAGAAGATATAAATCAAATAAAACAAATCATTAGGTTTGTGCGTTAAGAAGATACATAAAACTTAACATGAAAAAACTATTCATTTTACTAGCTGTTGTTTTTAGTAGTCAGCTAGCCGTTGCTCAAGAAGGTGTCCCAGTTTATATAGACTACTTGACAGATAACTATTATTTGATTCACCCATCAATGGCAGGAGCTGCAGCTTGTGGAAAGGTAAGAGGTACTGTTAGACAGCAATGGTTTGATCAAGAAGACGCACCTAATTTGCAAACGTTAAGTTTCAACACAGGAGTAGGAGAAAATAGTGGTGTAGGTGCTATCTTATTTAATGATAAAAACGGTTACCATTCTCAAACTGGAGCCTACCTTAGTTATGCTTACCACCTTCAAGTAGGCGGTGGTTATGAAGATTTAAATAGATTATCATTTGGTATTAATGCAGGTATGGTACAAAGCAGGTTAGATGAATCTGACTTTGACCTGACTGACTTCGACCCTATTATCACTGGTGTTTTAAGAAGTGATTCTTACTTTAATGTAGATATAGGAATGTCTTATTTCTACAAGGAGTTTTATGCCCACTTTACAGTAAAAAATGCTATTTTTCAAAATCGTGAAATTTATTCAGAAGGATTTGAAAGTACTAACCAGCGCCGTTATGTAGCAACGTTAGGTTATTTATTTGCACCGCGCAACAGCGACTGGCAGTTTGAACCATCAGTACTTTATCAACGTACAGATCGCACTGCAGAGCAATTTATGGACGTTAATGCAAAGGCTTATTACGACCTTAACGATAACAGCGTTCTATACATGGGACTATCCTATCGTCAGAGTTTTGATGGTGCTGAATATCTGGATGGCGATAGCGTTCAAGAACAAAATTTATCACTTCTTTCTCCATTATTTGGTATTAAATATAACGAGTTCACTTTCGGTTATAATTATAGTTATCAATTTGGTGATATTCGCTTTGCAAATGGTGGTTTCCACCAGATTACTTTAGGAATAGACTTCTTATGTAGAAAAGATAGATGGAGCTGTAACTGTCCAGCAGTTAATTTATAATATAATATTACTTTTATTTACTTAAGGAAAGGGCAGCTGTAGAGTTGTCCTTTTTTGTTTCGCTTTCGCGAAAGCGAAATACACAACAATTTTATAAGTAATTTTAAAATCAATTACTAGTCATGCGCAAACTACTCAATGAAGAATTAACACGTCTCACAAACGATGAGTTTAAAAAAAGTGATAAAACACCACTAGTCATTGTGCTGGATAACGTACGTAGTTTAAACAACATAGGATCTGTATTCAGAAGTGCAGATGCCTACTTAATAGAAAAAATTTACTTGTGTGGTATCACTGCCCAACCGCCACATAAGGATATAAGAAAGACTGCTCTAGGAGCTACTGAAACAATAGAATGGCAATATGTAGAAGATACCTTAGAACTAGTTCATAACCTAAATAGTGAAGGCTATTTAACATGTGCTATAGAACAAGCTGAAAACTCTAAATCTCTTCATAATTTTATCCCTGCCAAAAATCAAAAAGTCGCCATAATCCTAGGTAATGAAGTAAAAGGAGTGCAACAAGAAGTAGTTAACGCTTGTAAAGAAACCATTGAATTAGAACAGTACGGCACAAAACATAGTCTCAACATATCTGTATGTGCAGGAATTGTCATGTACGACCTATTTCATAAACTCTACTCTAGTTCATAAATCGTTAAGCTTATAGATAATTGTTAATTAAAGAATAATCTGCATACCATAACATATTCAAGTCTTATTTTTAAGGAAAGTATGGTAATGAATAAATACTTGTTTATCATTTTGGCATTCTTATTTACGCAAATAAGTGTATCACAAATCAGCACGAGCAATTCTACGTTTACAGTTGAAGAGCTTATTGATGGGGTTTTGTTTGAAGGTGGATGTACACCTATTAATAACATTTTATCAAGTACCGGAGTAGGACCAGATAGAAATGGAATAGCTTATTTTGAAAGTAACGGAACTACATTTCCTATAGAAAATGGGATCATTCTTTCCACAGGAAACGCCCTGAGAGCAAACGGACCAAATGACCTTGCAGACAGCAGCGATAATATTCTCTCAGGCAACGATCTAGACTTAGAAATGATTATGGCAGCGGCTGGCTCTCCCTTAAATTCAGTTGATGCTACATGGATTTCATTTGACTTTACACCAGTAGGTAATTTCATTTCTTTTGACTATTTATTTGCTAGTGAGGAATATAATGGTTTTTTTGAATGTTCTTTTGCAGATGCTTTTGCATTTATCTTAACAGATAATGTGACCGGTGATATAGTAAATCTAGCTACTCTTCCGGGCAGTAGCACACCGGTTCAAGTAATAACAGTGCGCAATCCTCCACCTGCTGCCTGTTCACCTATGAATCCCTCATTTTTTGGTCAATACAACTTAGATGCTAATGTATTTGGATCCCCAAATTTAGGATCGTCGGCCGCTGCGAGTCCTATCCAATTTAATGGTCAGACAGATGTGTTAACTGCCTCTAGCGCAGTGGTACCTAATAGAAGCTACAACATTAAACTTGTCATTGCAGACGCGCGTGATTCTGAGTACGACTCTGCGGTTTTTATAGAAGGTGGTAGTTTTGATATAAGCGTAGATCTAGGTGGTAGCAGAGTTATTTCTAGAGGTAATCCTTTGTGCGCAGGAGAGGTTTATACGTTAGATGCCACATTGCCCACGCTGCCAGGTACGACTCTCACTTATTCATGGAGAAGATCAGACTCAATAATAGTGGGAAACTCAGGAACTGTAATACCTGGAGCCACTGGTCCTCTTTTAGATGTTACTGAAAATGGTTTTTATGCGGTTGACATCACCTTTTCCACTGGTTGTGTTGCAAGTACGGTTGTCAATCTTGAGTTTGTTGAATTACCAAGCGCTAGTCCTCCAGACGCAATTTCTTGCGATCCAAATGGTCCTGGCTCTTTTGACCTTACTATTATTGAAAATTTTATGTTAGCCGGTTTAAATGCTACTGAGTATAATGTTTCTTTTTATGAGAGTGAAATAGATGCGCAAAACCAAACTAACGTGATTCCTACGGTCTCTAATTATCAAGGTCTAAGCAATCCTCAAACACTTTATGTGAGAGTTCAAGACAATACTTTTGATTGCGTGGTTATCTATCCTTTCCAGTTGATAGTAGATGATGTGTTTGCTGCTCCAGTACAAGATGTGGTTGCTTGTGATAATGATACTGATGGAATAACAGCAATTACCTTAGCAGATTTTGATTCTCAAGTCGCGCCAGGATATACTCCTGGAACCGTAACCGTAAGCTACTATGCTACACAAAATGATGCAAATACGGACACCAATCCTTTAGGAACGACTTATACAAACACTACATCACCAGAAACTATATTTGCTCGTGTAGTGGCAACTAATGATACTGGATGTTTTGACACTACTAGTATCAATATATCAGTTTTTGCTGAGCCTAACATCGCACAAAACCCAAGTGACTTAACCTTATGTGATGAGAACAATACTGGAGATGGAATAGAGACATTTGATCTTACCTCAGTGGAAAATCAAATAATAGGATCTCAAGACTTTACAGATGTAAGTATTAGTTATCACCTTTCACAAGAAGATGCAAATACAGGCACTGCACCTATTAGCAATCCTACAGCTTATCAGAACGCTCCAGGTAGGAGTCAAAGTATTTATGTACGATTAGAAAACATTATTACTGGATGTTTCAACTCCTCAGCAGTATTTGACCTCAACGTTGAAGAGATTCCTCTCGTAAATAATCCAATGGTTTATGACTTATGTGATGATAACGTTTTAGATGGAAATACAATCTTCGACCTAAACTCTAGAGTAAATGAAATCACTGGCGGCGCTACTAATGTGACTACATATTTCTATTCCTCACAAGCTGATGCTACGGCAAGAACAAATGAGATCAATGGCTTATTTACTAATACTTCAAATCCGCAAACGATCTTTGTAATCATAGAAAATAACAATACGGGCTGTACTAATTCAACAACTCTTGAGCTTGAAGTAAGAGATGCTCCTATTGCAAATACAGCTCCTGCACTTACAGTTTGTGACGAAAATAATACTGGAGACTTTTTAGAAGTTTTTGATCTCACAATCAATGAAGCTACAATTTTAAACGGACAAACTGGAATTAACGTTACTTACCACAGTTCACAGCAAGATGCAGACAGTGATGTGAATCCTATAAATAACACCACCAGTTTTGAAAACAACACTACTCCACAAACTCTTTACGTGAGACTAGAAAATAGTACCGGCTGTTTTGATACTACAACTTTTGATCTCGTGGTTAATGAAATTGCAGTACCACAGCTTTTTGATTTATATTATTTATGCTTAAACAATGATGGTAGTGTTTTAACCGTTGCAGATTCGCCACCTACATTGGACACTGGTGTTGACTCAACAAGTCTAGATTTTACTTGGGAACTTGATGGCGTCATTATTAACGGTGAGACCAATGCAAATTTAACGGCTACTCAGGTAGGAATGTATACTATTACAGTTACTGATCCAGCTACAGGATGTTCAAATTCTCAAACTACTGAAGTAAGACAACTAGGGCCACCAGATCGTTTTGGTGCTGAAGTTGTCACAAAATATTTTGAAGAAAGGCATAGAATAGAAGCATTTGCTGAAGGCCCAGCAGATCAGTACATCTTCAGGTTGGACGACGGCCCATGGCAATTTAATGGCGACTTTAATAACGTCACTCCAGGACCACATATTATAGTGATTCAAGATGCAGAAGGCTGCGCGATGGTAGAAATACCTTTAAATGTAATAGGATATCCATTGTTTTTCACTCCTAATAATGATGGCTTTCATGATACTTGGAACATCATAGGTGTCAATAACGATCCTAGCACTATAATTTACATCTTTGACCGTTTTGGAAAATTATTAAAACAAATAAATCCTAGTGGAGCCGGATGGGATGGTACTTATAATGGACAGCCATTACCTTCTTCTGACTATTGGTTTAAAGTAGAGTACATTGAAAATAATGTTCCTAAAAGTTTCGGAGGACATTTTGCTTTGAAGAGATAAGATTAGAATTATGATGTTCTCGCTTTCGCGAAAGCGGAATAGATAAAACTAAAACCACACGGTTAATCTTATAGATTTATATTCTCAGAATTGAAAAGATTCTACTGATCTACTATCCCCATTTTTCTTAATAAGAAACTCGCATTCATATTAGTCGCAATGCCATCTTTGAATTTATAATCAAAGGTCAACTCATCATTTGTGATGTCTGCATCAAAAAAATAGTTAGAAATAGTATCGTATTCATTTGTGACCTCAGTAAGGCTTAGGTCGTGAGTGGCGATAATTCCTGTGGCGTGCTTTCTGGATAGTTTTTCTATCAATTTACGAGAGCCATTTGCTTTGTCTTGGCTATTAGTTCCTTTAAGAATTTCATCAAGAACTATAAAATACCGATCGGTTTCTATTTTATCTACAATGTATTTAAGACGTTTCAACTCACTAAAGAAGTAGGATTCATCATCTGTTAATGAGTCACTAGTTCTCATGCTTGTGATGAGTTTTATAGGACTATATGTTACATTTTGCGCACTAACTGGTAAACCGGCATTAGAAAGTACGATCTTCATCGATACAGTTCTAAGAAAGGTACTTTTACCAGCCATGTTTGCTCCAGTAATAATAAAAAACTCTCCAGATTTTATAGAGATATCATTACCTATAGATTTACTAGGGTCGAGTAACGGATGGTGCGCGTCAGCAACTTTCAATTGAAAGTCACCTTCAATAATTTTAGGATAAGTATAATCTGGATGATTAAAGGCATAATTACCTAAGGAGCTTAACGCATCTATTTCTGCAGCGGCTTGTAACCAATTTTCTATATGTGTCGCATTTTCTTGCAGCCAGTTTTCAATCGTATGTACTTGTTTTAAATCCCAAAGTCCCAAACCGTTTGCAAGCACGCCAAAAAGCATGTTATTTCTTTGATCTAGTCTTCCTATTGCTCTAGCAAGATTGTGAAACCGCTCTGATGCAGGAGCTCCTTTTGTTGTGATTTGCGATTTCAACTGCACAAGTAAATCACTTTCAAAAGTTTCTTTTTCAATCGCAAAAATTAACTGACTATACTGACTGAAGAACAATTCTAGATTGCTTATGTTACTAGAAAAAGCCGTGACTTGTTTGATATATTTTCCAGTAATTCCAAGACCTATGAAAAATACTGCTGCAGGAATATAACCGGTCACTAGATCATAGAAGTACAATGTAAAAGTTGCTATACTCAAACCTAACCATAACCAGCACAACCAAGAAAATAATTTAGGCACAAAAGGCTTATAATCTTTTACCCAATCTAGCATGGCCTCAGGATCACGCTCGTTGTCCAATAAAGTTGCTGTAGCCCAAAACTCTTGTCTGAAATCTACTTTCTTTGAAAGCTCTTTTATTGCCTCTTGTTTCTTTTCAATATCTATAATGTTATTGCCGTTAAGTTTTCGCGCAAGCGAGATCACACCATCTTTTGTAACACTTCTATTCAAATACTGAAACATAGAACCTATACCAAAAAGATCAATATCACGACTGTATTCATGATCATCTTCTAGAAATTCTTTACCAGTAGGAAAGCCATGAAAATCTCGATCTAGAATCTGTAATTCTTTACCGTTAATATCACGTAAGGCTATTTGAAAATCACGTTTGCGTTTTAAATTTTCATGTCTTGAAACTAGAAAAAGGAAGAAGCCAAAAATTACAAATGCTGCAAGAAGAGCATACTGCCAGTAATCAAATAAAAAATATACTATTACACAACCACCTATGAAGACCAAAAAACGAAAGGTGCTAGATAAACGCAATTGATTTTGAAGTCTATTGCTTGAATCTGTAAATTGAGCAATACGCTCATTATAAAAGTTGTGAAGTTTTGATTGCAATATTTTTAATTTTTATATTAAAACTAGAGATTCTTTAAGGTCTCTTTATCTTTTTTAGTCAATTTAGACACTACAAGATCATAGCTATGATTAATCCAGTGCTGTAACTCTTTAGATGGCATATCTCGATCTGTATAAATCGTATTCCAGTGTTTTTTATTAGAGTGAAAACCTCCTATCACTGTTCCATCGTATTTTTCACGCAATTGAATGGCTTGTTCTGGATCACATTTTAAATTGATAGTTTTTTCTCCTCGTTCCCATTTCTCTAAGCCAGCTAGGCAAAACATCTTATTCATCACTTTAAAAACGAGCGTTACCTCATCAAAAGGAAATTCTTCTGTAACTCCTTTTTTAGAAAGGCAATAGTCTCTAAGCTCGTCTATTTCCATTAGGAATTTAATTTCTTCTTCTCTACTGGTTGATCTAGGACTAATGCATTGTAATCTAGTTTCCATCCTATGGTCGCAGCAAGTCCTTCCATCATTTTGATTGCCATTATAGCTTCTTTTTTGGCTTGTTCCATAAGACCACTTTCTGGAACTTTATCAATGATGTGCTGCTTAGCATTGCGTGTTACTTCGGTAAGATCATCACTGGTGAAATAGTTTGCCCAACCTTCAGATTTATCATAATAACTGAAGTCTGTTTCTATACTTAAAATTTGTGGCTGCGGGAAGTTTCTAAGCGTGATCGTTTTTGCATCTGGATCACTATCCATTTCTATTTTAGTAAGATCAAAGCCTATATGAGCTTTTGCTTTGATCAAGATAATGGCTTTCTTTTTTCCTAAGAGAAAGTTGGCAATTTTATCTTTCACATTTTGATAATGGTAAATTTCAGAAAAATCGCCTTCTACGGTAATAAATTTACATACCGAGCGTATTTTTTCCATTAGGACCACACTCTGCTCCTGACGGTTTTCTTTTTTACCACCTTTGAAAAAAAACTTGAAAATAAAAAATGAAGCAATAGCACCTAAAGCTAGTCCAAGAAAAAATAATAAATCCATAGGCCAAATTTACAATATCTCGTAGAGAATAGGACGTGATGGTGAGGCATCATTTTCAATAGGTGCTACCTGAAGATCCAGCATGTATAAGCCATCTTTGATCACCTCAGGCACGTAAATAAACTCAGTTATTGTAGCATCAAGTCTTTGCGCTCCTTCAAAATTCCAGAAAGCCTTATGTGCCAGTAATTCACCATTATCTTTCTCTTTATCCACACTAGGTAAGTCTATAAGAAAATGTTTGATTCCGCTTTCGCGAAAGCGTAACATCAAGCCGGCATCTACATACGGCGGATTTGTATTAGAATATCTTTTTTGTTTCTTACTCTCAGGATTAGGCATCGTACGTAAAATAACCGCTGTTACACCATCTTTTAAACTGGCAGTGACGGATTCATTAATAACTAAATCACCGTCCATTTCTTGTGGCGTCACACTCATCAATTGGGCTTTAAAAAACGTACCATTCAGCGCATTGTTGACACTATGAAATTCTTCAGAAATATGACCTATACATTCTGTATGTGTACAATGGCTATGCGGATTAAAATTTACATCATTAAAGTTAGTCGAGCCGCCCAATTTTACATTCCCAACATAACCATCTACTTCTACGTGCTTTATTTGCGGTTGATCGATATACCACGCTCCTACTCCAGCGTTGTTTTGAACCGCAATACTGATATCATGAGGTTTTGAAAGATCTATAGCAACTTGCTCGTCTTCTAGTTGGATGGTTGTTTTCATAAAAGATAATTCTTCTTGTTGCGGTTGTTTTTCACCACAACTCAGTATCAAAAGTGCAAGAACTAAAAAGTAGTGTTTCATATTGATGCTTAGGTTAACAGGACTTATTCATAAGGGTAGAATTAATTCTGCCCTTATGAAATATAATAGTTCAAAAAAAATTACTCCACTACCAGCTCCTGAGAAGCCGTTCCACCACTTCCAGTTAATTTTACTGTATAAGTTCCTTTAGGCAAGTAGTATTTACCGTTATCTGCTTTTTTAGGCCTGTTTTCTTTATCAAAACGTTTTAAAGCATACTCACCTACACTACCATCATAAGTATAAAAGTTCAATCCTACACTTGCTGTCATTCCATTTTCATAAATGGTTTTCCCATCTTCATTAAGGACTTCTACTTTTACTTTTCCAGCGATTGGAGTGTAAAAAGTCAACTCAATTTTAGGCTCTCGTCCTTCACTCCACATAAATCCTTGCGATCCGTATCTAGAAGAGGCTCTCATTTTATCGACTTTCGCAAGAGCGAAATTATCATCTTCACCTAATAATTCTAATGCATCCAGATTTGCTGTGTAAATGGAACGACCATGTGTTCCTATCAATAGATCATTTGCCTCAGGCTGTATTTTCATATCATGTACAGCAACAGGTGGCATTCCATTGTTTAGAAGATTCCACGTACTTCCTGAATCAGTACTGATGTAGCTTGCGTTATCTGTTCCCAAAAACAAGATATTTTCTTTCTTAGGATGTTCAATAATCACATTCACTGGTGAAGTAGGAATAGAATTGCCGATGTTAGCCCAAGTCTTACCATAGTCGGTACTTTTAAACACGTAAGGTGCAAAATCGTCAAAACGATATCCATTTAAAGTTACATAAACAGTCGCTTGATCGTGTTGGGAAGCTACCACACGGCTTACCCAAAGGTTTACTGGCCAGTTGCCTTTAATCTTATTCCAGCTTGCACCACCGTCTTTTGTAATTTGAACTAATCCATCGTCAGATCCTGTGTAAATCAAACCAAATTGAAATGGAGATTCACTAATGCTAGTAAGGGTTCCATAAGCTACATTTCCTTCTTTACCACCTTGAGTAAGGTCTGGAGAAATGGCTGTCCAGTCGTCTCCTTGATTCATCGAGCGGTGTAATTTATTACCTCCTAAATACAGGATGTCTTGATTGTGTGAACTCAATAATATAGGAGTTTGCCAATTAAAGCGGTAAGGAGATTCTCCTAATTCGTGTTTTGGCTGGATATAAGTTCCATCTTCGGTGTCGCGATTAATTCTATAATAATTACCAAATTGATAACCGGTATAAACGATATCGCTATTTCTAGAATCTATTTGTATTTGCATTCCATCGCCACCCATAATAGATTCCCATGGATACTGACCTTGTTGATGCCATGATCTATCTTCTCTAGCATTGTGTGCACCTACCCAAACGCCATTATCTTGCAAGCCTCCATAAACGTTATATGGTTTTTCCATATCATAATTAATGGCATAAAATTGTCCTACACTAGGCGAGTTATTTTTGATCCAGGTCTCACCATCATCATAAGATATGTTCAATCCACCATCGTTACCGTTAATTATATGGCCTCTCTTGTTTGGGTTGATCCATAACGCATGATGATCTGCATGGACATTTTCTTTTGAAATGCTCTTCCAGGTTTTACCGCCATCGTCAGATTTAATGATCGGTACACCCATAACATAAACGTGATTTACATCGCTAGGATCTACTCGTACTTGAGCAAAGTAATAACCGTAGCTGTAAAAAACACCATCAATTTGATCTTCATGAGTTTTTTTCCAAGTTTTTCCACCATCGTTAGAGCGATAGAGTTCGGCTCCTTTTACAGGTGTATCAAAAAGTTGAGTATTAGCATTCTCAAGGTATTTTGCAACATCCATAGGTGTTGCGTCACCGGCACGCACCATGTTTTTTACATTTTGCGCTCTATATTTTTCTTGAAAACCGTTTTGCTTCAGGAAGATGTTCAATTTTTTGTCATCAAGTTTTAAGAAGTCCTCTTTAGACATGGACTTAAAATCCTCTTTTGAAAGTTCCTTGTTTTTTCCCGCTTTCGCGAAAGCGGAATCATCATCTTTCTTAGGTCTTCTAAATTGTGAATCGTGGACAGCGTAAACGGTATTGGCATCGTAAACAGCAAGTCCTATACGTCCTACTCCACTACCGACTGGAAAGCCGCTAGATTTTGTAGTGATTTTGGCCCAAGTTTGTCCCGCATCAGTACTTTTATAAATAGCACTTGCTTCTCCATCTCCATCAAAATTCCATGCTTTGCGATCTTTTTCCCAACTTGCTGTGTACATCACATTAAAGTCTTCTGGAGCAACAGCTAGGTCTATAAATCCAGCCATGTTAGTCGCAAAAAGTGTTTTATTCCAAGTTGTCCCACCATCTTTAGTAGTGTAAATCCCTCTTGAATCACTCAAAGAGTACAATGGTCCTGTTACGGCTACTACGACATGGTCTATATTTTTAGGATTTATTAAAATACGTCCTATGTGATGAGAGTCTGTAAGCATAGGCTCACTCCATGTTTTACCCCAATCCGTTGATTTAAGCAAACCTATTCCAGCATAGCTACTACGACTAGAATTATTTTCTCCAGTTCCTGCCCAGATAGTTTTTGAATCCCAATCTACTGCAATATCTCCTAAATTTATAGTACTTGCGTTATCCATAATAGGTGTGAAACTGGTACCGTTATTATTTGAATGCCACAATCCACCGCTGGCGTAGGCAACAAGCATTTCAGTAGGATCATTAGGATTCACATCTACATCTACCACACGACCAGACATTACTGTAGGTCCTATGTTTTTAAATTCTAGATTTTTAAATGGCGATGATTGCGCCATTTGTTCCATTTGTGAAAGCCCATTTTGAACTTTTGTCGTAGGAGTTGCTTTAGGATTTTGGGCAAAGGAAATCAAAAAAGAACTTAAAAATAGAATAGAAAGAAATTGTTTCATAGCTTAATTTTATTGGCGTTTAAAGATAAGCGTTAGATCTTGAACTTAAAATTTTTACAACTGATTCTGTAGATTACTAATTGCAACGATGGGTAAAGGTAAAATGTTCAAGTTCTTAGGTATTATTAATAATCTAGCCTTGAACAGTCGCTGTATATTTACATTTAAAATTGAAATATGAAAAATTTATTTATTGCTTTTGCCTGTATTTTAGTAATCACATCGTGCAAGACGGAGAACGACAGCCCTTCAATAGAGGTACCTTCCACTGAAGCTAAGATCTCAGCAATGGACACATCTAGATATCCAGAAAGTCTATTAGACGTTATCAACGCTCATGGCGGACTTCAAAACTGGAAAGAAATGAAAAGTTTGACCTATAATATGGATGATCAAAGTACGATTACAGATCTCAAATCAAGAGATATTAAAGTAGAAACACCAGATTACAGTATAGGTTCTATTGATGGAAAAGTATGGATCGCTCAAGACAGTACTTATTTTCCTAAAGAACGTGCTCGATTCTATCACAATTTGATGTTTTATTTTTATGCCATGCCGTTTTTACTGGCAGATGATGGAATAGTTTATAGTGATGCGGCACCATTAGAAAAAGGTGACTTAGTTTATCCAGGAATTAAAATAGGTTATGAAGCAAATGTAGGCGACGCTCCAGATGACAATTACATCATGTACTACCATCCTGAAACTAAAAAAATGGAATGGCTTGCTTACACAGTAACTTATGGCCAAGGTAAAAAGTCTAATCAATACAGTTACATTAAATACAATAAATGGCAAGAAGTTAATGATTTACTGCTTCCAGAAGAATTGATGTGGTATAATGTAGAAAATAATAGACCTACCACCGCAAAAGGTAATTCTAGAGTTTTTTCAAAGGTAGACATTGATCGTGGTGGACTAGATAAAAGAACTTTTGCGATTCCAGCAAATGGAATTTATGTAGACTAAATAAAAAAGTCCATCGGTAAATGGATCGATGGACTTATCAAAAATATATCCCTAATAATTTTTGACTAATAGTCAAATTTAGAAATCCTATTTCAAATATTAAATACCCATTATAGGGTATATTATTAACTTGCTGTTCCGCTTTCGCGAAAGCGGAATAAATAATATGATCTAGGAACGAGAACAATTTTCTAGAAGTATCTTTGCACTATGACTAGAGACGAGCAATTAAAAGAAAGATGGATAAAAACTGTCGCCTTTTTTCAATCCAAATTTGCAGATGGAGATGAAATGGATCTGGATGCAATTTTATTTATCATAGGAGTTCAAGAACTAGGACAATTGCATCGTAAATTCAAGAAAGATGAGAAATTACAATTGATGCATATCGCAATTTGCCGTGTTTTAGAACCTTATGGCTATTATGAATTTTCTCATTTTGATGATGATAAATGGCCTCATTTTACGGTAAAGGAAAAACTTCCATCACTTAAGGCTGGAGAACAATCATTATTGATGAAAGAAGCCATTGTAAATTATATGGTCACTAATGAGGTCATTGATTAGGCCTTTTTCTTTTCCCTAGTAACAAGTACGACCGCAAAAATGATCACAGCAGTAGCGATTCCTTGCCATAAATTAAAAAATTCACCATCAAGAACTCCCCAAGTTAATCCTATAACTGGCATTAAATAAGTAACCGATGTTGCAAATACAGGCGAGGTCATTTGAACTAATTTATTGAACATAATTTTTGCAGCAACTGTACCAAAAACACATAAGATAATGATGTATAGGAAACTTTCTTGTACTCGACTATCAGTGAACTCAATAGATTGACCATCTGCACTAAAAAACACAATAATTGCTAGAGGCACGATAAATATAAAATTACCAGTCGCTATAGCTAGAGGTTTAATATTTTGTAAATACTTCTTAATAATATTTACATTACTCGCATAACAAACGCAAGCGATCAATATAAGTCCAGCAAATAAGTAATTTTGATCTGGATGGCTTTCCATTCCAGCAACTACTAAGCCTATAGCACCTGCTAGACCCACGATTACACCTATAAATTGATTGCGTGAAAAGGAAATACCAAAAATAACAGCTCCCATTATCAAAGATATAAGTGGTACAGTAGAGTTAAGTATAGCACTTATAGCACTGTCGATTTCAGTTTGTGCATAAGCAAATAGAAATGCTGGAAAAAAGGTACCTAACAAACCTGACACTGCTAACCAAGGCCAGTCTTTCTTATCTGTAGCGGCAAAAGATTTCCAGCCTATGGCAATAAGTATCACACCAGAAATCATGGTACGAACAGCTCCTAATTGTAGTGGCTGTAGGACTAACTCGCCATTTTCTCCTCCTAAGGCTTTCTTTATCAAAATAAATGAAGAGCCCCATATAAGACTCAAAATAATAAGGTAAAGATATTTTAATCGCGAGTTATCCATAATATTTCAAACCGCAAAGGTGCTACTTTTTAAAGTCTGATAGTTCATAAAAAAACATAAAAAAAACCGACCTGAAGTTTATATCAGGTCGGTTTCTTTATGGTTGAAACTAAAATTATATATCAGAAAAAGATCTTAGAGACCCATTGTAATTTCCTGTGATAAGTTCGCCTGTATTAGTGGTAAAGTTGAAGATCAAGTCATAACTATCTCCATTTTTATTAATGGTAACAGATCCTGTTCTTGCAGCATCCTCAAATGTACAAGTACCATTTTGATTGCAACCTATTCCTACATCTGCAATAGTAAATGTAAAGTCTGATCTGGAAGAAGCGTCAAAATTATAGGTACCACTTTTAAGTCCTGATTGCTGATCAGTCCATAATTCAAAATATACCACTTCACCTGTTCCATCAAAATCTCCAAATTGATCTAATGTCAAACTAGGTGAGCCTAAGGTAATATCAAAATTAAAAGAGTTACCTGACCCACCATAATTGATAAGGGAACCTTTATCTAAGGCATACTCATTACCGTCATAACTTAACGATCCAGTGCCGTTGCCAGAGCCCATAGTGTCATTATCATCATCACTATCACAAGAAATAGAGGCCACAATTACAAATGCTAATACTAAAATTGATTTAAAAGTTTTCATACTGTCTACAGTTTAATTAGTTATGCCAATGATAACCAGAATAGAAACGGTAGAAAATACTCAATAAGGAGTATATTAATTCTTCCAGGAAAGAGTTTCCATCATTTTAACCATATCACTTTTTATGTAATCCACTGCAGGCAAGATAGAATCATAATTAGGCTGCGCATTGAAGTATAACGCAGCTGTTAAAAAGTGTTTAGTACTATCAGTTACATAGAATTGTGCGTTTGAAGCTGCATCACCTTCTATCTCGTACATCATCCCGTAGGAGTTTTTAAGTTTGTTGACAAAAGGATAATCTGCGATAACGTCTGCTTTTTGATTATGCTCATAAGACAACTTTTGACCATCTATAAGCAACTGCCTTAAATTATTTTTTACTGGTCTATAATTAAGATAGATGGTGGCGTCCATTCCTGGATACTCTATTTTCATAGAGCAATCACGCTTTGCAAGAACCCTAGCATATTCATTAAGCTCAAATGAAAAGGGACAGTTTTGATTTTCTGTAAATACATAATTACCCTTAGGAAAATCTAAAGCAAGCTGTCCATTAGGTTTAGGTAAAACCTCATTATCATTACAACTAGAAAATAAGATAATTAGAAATAATGCTAGTATAAATCTTAAGCTATAGTACATTTAATTTGTTTAATTCTTTTTTTATCCATGACCTCAACTAAGAAGGTGATGTTGTGAAAAACAATAGAATCTAACTTACGTGGAAAATATCCTGTTTGCTCTAAAATGAATCCAGCTAGTGTTTCAGACTCGCCTTTTGCCGTTTCAAAAATTAAGATGTTATCTTCTTCAAGATCAAGAACTCTATAGAAATCTTTTAATTGTGTTTTGCCATCAAATATATAGTTTTTATCATCTAGCTTAGAATACACAATGTCTTCTTCATCAAATTCGTCACTTATATCTCCTACTATCTCCTCGATTATATCTTCAAGAGATATTAGCCCACTAGTACCACCATATTCATCCACTACTATAGCAATGTGTTTTTTCTTCTCTTGAAATTCTTGTAGAAGGTCATCTAGTTTCTTGTTTTCTGGAACAAAATAGGCTTCTCTCAACAACTTTGTCCATTCATAGTTTTTCCTATCTATATAAGGAAGCAAATCCTTTACATAAAGTACTCCAGTAATTTGATCGATACTTTCTTTATAACAAGGAATACGAGAGTATCCATTTTCTATGACTTGAGGAATAATTTCTGTAAAAGGCAAGCTTTCATCGAGAGCAAAAACATCCATACGGTTGCGCATTACGTTTTTAGTATGCGTATTACCAAAACTTACAATTCCCTGTAACAGCTGTTGCTCCTCATCAGTAGTATCATTATCATCAGTAAGTTCCAAAGCTTGAGATAATTGTGATATTGTAATGTTAGATTTTTTACTACCCAAACGTTCTTGAATTTGTAGTGTAACATAACGCATAGGTAAACTAAGAAAGCTAAATACTTTATCTAAAATATTAAGCGGTACAGCCATAAAACTGGCAAAACCTTTAGGATTACGGTTTGCATAAACCTTAGGGAAAATCTCGCCAAAGAGCAATATTAAAAAGGTAACAACTACAACCTCTAAAATAAAACGTACATTAATTTGAAAATCAAACAATTTGAAAGACGCAATGTTTTCAAACCAGGTATCACTCAAAATACTGAATATCAAAACTGATGTTATATTAATAGCATTATTTGCTATTAATATAGTTGCTAGTAATTTTTTAGGTTTCTGTAAAAGATTGCGTACTATTTGCCTTCTGGAAAAATCCTCATTTTCATCTTCCAGCTCTGTATTAGAGAGGCCAAAGAACGCGACCTCTGCACCGCTTATTAAAGCACTGGCAATGAGAAGTAGTATGAATATACAGATATATAGTAATTGATCTCCACTAGAAATCGTTGATATGATAGAAAGTTGTGATGGGTCAGGATCCACTTAAAGAATGCTTAGTTTTTTAAAATGGTAAGTCATCATCCTCATTCACAGCTGTATTACTAGTAGCTGGCTGGCTATAAGTATTACCTGATGCAGGATGTTGTGGTGAATTAGATGACGTGTTTTGAGAAGCGCCATCATTAGGTTGCCCCATAGGCTTACTAGTTGTAGAAGCTTGATTTTTAGGAGTCAGAAATGTAAACTCAGCCACCTGAATTTCAGTAGTATATCTTTGCTGACCATCTTCTCCAGTCCACTGACGGTTTTTGATGCGTCCTTCTATATATATTTTATCACCTTTTTTAAGGTATTTCTCACATACCTCTGCAGCTTTGTTTCTTACTACACAATTATGCCACTCAGTATTAGAAACACGTTCTCCGGTATTGCGGTTTACGTACTCTTCATTTGTAGCAAGGGGAAACCTTCCTATACAATTGCCTCCTTCAAAGTACTTCATTTTTACTTCATCTCCTGTGTGTCCTATAAGTATCACTTTGTTTACCGTACCTGCCATAATTAGTTTGTATTGAATTTATTGTCTTGTATCGTTTTAAAAAAGTCGTCAAAGATATGAAAAAGCACGTGTCACATGCTTCAATACTTCTAAATTACAAAATTGTTTTTACTTCTTTTGCCAAAATTCCTTTATAAAACGTTCCATTAAAACATGGACAGGTTTAGTTTTTACCTCTATAATGTCTATGCTATGACTTAGCTCTTCATCGACTTCAATAATCCAGAAATAAGCATGAACCTTTCTATGAGATAATTTATGTACGATAGGCTGTTGATTATAAACGCTTTCGCGAAAGCGAGATCCACCTACTAACTCTCTAAACAATTTATTTGTAGTAATTTCCTGAGGCAGTAACGCTCCACTAGATTCTATATAAGGAAATTCAAATAGACCAGCCCAGATACTACTCGTATCGCGCTGCGATAGCACCGTTTTACCAGAAGGCGTCTGAATAACGAGATAATGATGAAATAAATTTTTAACCTTAGTTTTTTTAATCTTTACCGGTAACTCTGTTATCCTATTTTCCTGGTAAGCCACGCAGTTATTTATAAAGGGACAGATATTACAATTGGGATTCTTAGGAACACACTGCAGCGCACCGAATTCCATGATCGCTTGATTATAAGTTGCAGGATCATTTTTATCTAACAACTTGCCAGCAAGTGACTTGAACTCTTTCACTCCAGCAGGTATATTTATAGGTGTAGCCACGCCATAAATACGTGATAAAACGCGATACACATTTCCATCCACAACTGCAACAGCTTCACCGTAGGCAAAACTTGCTATTGCAGCGGCTGTATACTCGCCTACACCTTTTAAACGAAGTAAATCTTTATAATTATCTGGGAATTTTGAGTTGTTATCGATAATCTGCACAGCGGCAGTTTGTAAATTTCTTGCTCTGGAATAATAACCTAAACCTTGCCATAATTTGAGCACCTGATCTTGAGGTGCGTGAGCGAGATCTTCTACCGTAGGATACTTTTTAACAAAACTTTTATAGTAAGGTAACCCTTGATTAACGCGTGTTTGCTGTAAAATCACTTCACTTAGCCAGATGTAATAAGGATTCTTAGTATCCCGCCACGGCAGTGATCTTTTGTTAACTATATACCAATCAATGAGTTGCTGTGAAAAGTTCATAAAATGCGTTAAAATGCTAGTCGCAATATATATCTTCTTAAATTTTAATCAATTAGAGATTTCATATTTAGTTTTTTAAGGTATATTTGCGCCCTATTTAATAACCCTAATTAAATTTAAAAAATGACTAAAGCAGATATCGTATCTAAAATTTCAGACAAACTTGGAATGGAGAAGAATGATGTACAAGCAACTGTTGAGTCTTTCATGAATGAAGTGAAGGATTCTTTAGAAACTGGAGAGAATGTTTACCTGAGAGGTTTTGGAAGCTTCATAGTTAAAACTAGAGCTGAGAAAACTGGACGCAACATCTCTAAGAATACAACAATTAAAATCCCTGCTCACAATATTCCAGCATTCAAACCTGCAAAAGTGTTTGTAGATGGAGTAAAAACAAACGTAAAAGTTAAGTAAAAATATAAGAGATATGCCAAGCGGTAAAAAAAGAAAAAGACATAAGGTAGCAACGCACAAACGTAAAAAACGTCGTCGTGCTAATCGTCACAAGAAGAAAAAGTAGTCTAGGACTACTTTTTCTATTTTTAAGTTCATTGACATAGGGTTGCATATGACAGCTCGTTCATAGTATAAACTAACCTAGTTTATACACTATTATTATAAACATACTTTGCTGTTTCTAATCGTTAGAAACTGTGAAGTTTTAAACATTACAGGAATTATGGATAAAGAAATTATTATCCGTTCCAGTGCTACAAAAATCGATTATGCCCTTACTAAAAACGGTAGGCTGGTCGAATTACACAAAGATGAAGAAGAAAGTAAGTTTGCTGTAAGCGATATATTCATTGCAAAAACACGCAAGGTACTCTCTGGTCTTAACGCTACATTTGTTGATGTAGGCTATGAAAAAGATGGTTTTTTACACTATCACGACCTAGGAGTTAAATACCTTACTCAACTTAAATTCACTAAACAAATTTTAAGCGGCAGACGTAAAAATTACGCGCTTAAAGATATCAAGTTGGAAAAAGATCTAGAAAAACATGGTGCGATCGAGAAAATGATCACTCCAGGACAACCAGTTCTTGTTCAAGTTGTTAAAGAACCTATCTCTACTAAAGGACCTCGCCTAAGTGCAGAGCTTTCTTTACCAGGTAGATATGTCGTTCTTGTTCCTTTTTCTGATCGCATTTCTATATCCCAAAAAATAGAAGATCGTGAAGAAAAAAGCCGTCTTAAAAGACTTGTAAAAAGCATTAAACCTGAAGGATTTGGCGTTATTGTACGCACAGTCGCAAAAGGTAAATTAGTAGCAGATCTGGACCAAGATTTACAAAATCTTGTTACAAAATGGGAAAACATGTGCAGTAAAATGTATAAAGCTCCTTTCCCAACTAAAGTTATGACTGAAGTAAGTCGTACTAATTCCCTTATGAGAGATGTTTTTAACGATACGTACACCTCTATCATAGTAGATGATCAAGAAGTATATGAAGAAATTAAAGACTATTTAAAAACTATTGCCCCACATAAAGAATCTATTGTAAAATACCACAACCCAAAAACATCCATTTTTGAGAAATACGGTATAGAACGACAGATTAAAACGTCATTTGGCCGTACTGTATCCATGAGTAAAGGTGCTTACCTTGTCATAGAACACACTGAAGCCATGCATGTTATAGATGTGAACTCTGGTAATAGATCTAATAAAGCAGATAGTCAGGAAGACACCGCACTAGAAACAAACATGATCTCAGCAACAGAAATTGCACGCCAGTTAAGGCTTAGAGACATGGGCGGAATCATAGTGGTAGATTTTATCGATATGCGCAAAGCAGAGAATCGCAAGAAACTCTATGAACACATGCGTGATGAAATGGCTGACGACCGAGCAAAACACAAAATCTTGCCGCCTAGTAAATTTGGTTTAATCCAGATTACAAGACAGCGTGTAAGACAAGAAGTTAATATCAAAACTCGTGAGGAAAACCCTGATGGCAATGGAAATGAGATACAAGCTCCTATCCTAGTCATACAGGAAATCAAAGAAAATCTAGAAAGACACCTCAAGGCTGGCCATAAAAAGGTAACGCTACATGCGCATCCTTTCATTGCCGCCTTTATTACAAAAGGTTATCCTTCTATACGATCTAAGTGGTTTATGAAACACAAAAAATGGATCAAGGTAATGCCTCGAGACGCCTACACTTATCTAGAATATCATTTCAAAGATAAAGACGGTAACGAGCTTACTTAAAAACTTAAAACGCCTACAAACATAAATTTGTAGGCGTTTTTTTATGGGTTGTATTTAGGTTTCGCTTTCGCGAAAGCGCAAGGTAGAAAGCTACTTTTAATATTACTTACAATTGAGTTAGAAATAAGCGTATTCCATTTTCAAAATTGTATCTGGTTGATCATTTACAAGAATCAGTATTTTGATACAATTGCCTTTTTTATCGAATTCAAGATACTGCCTTTTAGAAACTTCAGTCTCATCTCTGTCATTATATCGAGTAGTAATCTTAACTGGGTAACCATCTTCATTATATTTAGTCATTATGATCTCTGCAATCTCGTTCTCAGAGTAAGAAATAGTTTGTTTTACAACTCTACCATTTTTATCATTATCAAAAACTCTAATTTCAACAGGAGTGTCATCGTCGGGATAATAAAGCTCTTCTTTTATTTTAAAGCCATTTTTAAAGTGACTACTTATTCTAAAAGAATCATTTTCATCATCTCCGCGTATTTGTTTCTGCTCTATAATTTGTCTTTTCTCATCTAATTTATAACTGTAATTTAATGTAGTGTCTAACTCTCCTCTAGAATTATATTCTTTTTTTGTTATTAAGAATGCCTTATTGTCATACTCATAAAGAAATTTTCTATTCAAAACGTTATTTATCAACCAATGACGCTCTATGGTATTCCCCTTTCTATCAAAGTAAAAATGGTTATCAATAGCTCTTGAATATTTATTGGGTTTTATCTTTTGGGCTATAATTGTTCCATTTTGTTCAACAGCATTGAATTGAGAGATTTTTACAGAGGAAACCTTTCCTTTTAAATTGAGTTTTTTATAATGGTTCACTACTTGTGAGCTGGAACAACTACTGCATGAAATGAGAACTAATATGAGTAAGAAAAAGAAATTATATTTCATAAAGTATGATCAAGAATTAGTTGCGATCAATTATTAAATATAATAACAATCTTTTCTAAAATAAACTACCTCAACACAAATTACAAAGTACCTTTGCAAAAAAATTGAGCAGCATGCAGCCTAAAACACCTTCACAATCATTTACTACCGTAACCGATATGGTATTGCCTAGTGAGACAAATCCGTTGAATAACTTATTCGGTGGTGAGTTGCTGGCACGTATGGATCGTGCAGCTAGTATCGCTGCGAGACGTCATTCCAGGCGTATTGTGGTTACCGCGTCTGTAAATCATGTGGCTTTTAATAGAATGGTTCCTCTAGGAAGTGTGGTAACTATAGAAGCACAAGTGACTAGAGCTTTTAACACCTCCATGGAAGTTTATATGGACGTTTGGGTAGAAGATCGTGAAAGCGGTGAACGCACTAAAGCAAATGAAGCTATCTATTCTTTTGTAGCGGTAGATGAAACTGGAAGACCAGTACAAATCGCTCCTATCCAACCAGAAAGCGAGATGGAAAAAGAACGATATGATGCGGCCTTAAGGCGTAAACAATTAAGTCTCGTTCTCGCTGGAAAAATGAAGGCTAAAGATGCTACCGAGTTAAAAGCGCTTTTTGAGTAATTTTTATTAATTGAGAAAGCTTTGAAGCTAGCTCAGTTTACCAGCATTTTTAACCTTTCCGACCAAATTTCCGTAAACTCCAATTTGCCCACCTTTCCCATAATTAGGAAAGGAGTTTTTTGAAATGTTATATTAAAAATAGGTTTTGACTGTCGTTCAACCTTGCATTGAGTTTATTTGAGTTATAGTAATCTCTTTATCAAAAAGTTTTGAACTTTAATTCAATCTAGCATATTTGATTTAAAATTCAAGTTGAAGTTCAAACTACTTTCTAGCAATCCAACTTGCCGGATCTACAGTTTCAGTATCTTGCATGAGAACAAACTTTAACTCGGTCTCGCCGGAATTAGAAGTGAAAATCTCACCTATTATATCTTTGGTATTTACTTTATCTCCTTTTTCAACACTTACGATTTTTAAATTATCGTAAATAGAGGTGTAATTACCATGTCTTATGTGCACGGCTAGAATACCGTACCTGCTTTTTGTAATACGTATTACCTCTCCTTCAAATACGGCGCGTACTTTGGCACCAGCTGGACTTTGTAATCTTATACCGTTAGATTCAATCGTCAAGGATCTTACTACTGGATGCGGTTGTCTCCCATAACGCCTAGAAACAAAACCTTCTTCTACTGGCCATGGCAGCTTTCCTTTGTTACTTTTAAAGTTATTGGCTAATATTTTTGCCTCTGGTGTTAGGAAAAATTTATTAGCAACCGCTCCGGTTTTTCCTTTGTTAGAAGCTTTTATATCGGCAGCGATTAAGGCTCTAAGTTCTCTGTCTATCTTATTGCGCTCCTTTGCTTTTTCTTTAATATCCGCTGCGTACTCTTTCTCATTTGCTCGTACTACGGCAAGCAAATTCTCTTGCTCTATTTTATCGTCTTTTAAAGCGGCTCTTTGCTTTTTGTTTAACGCAATCACTTTATTTTTCTCCTCTTTTTCTTGAGCGAGTAGTTTATTCTTTTCAGACAAGGCGTCTGATTTTACAGTGATTTCTTCTGCCTGTTTTTTGCGGTAATTTGCATAGGATTGCAGATATTGTACTCTTTTATAAGCTTGTAGAAAATTTTCTGAACTTAATAAAAACATCAGTCGGCTTTGATCGTTTTGAGACTTATAAGCTTTCACGATCATCTCAGCATATTCTGCTTTGAGAGATTTGATCTCTTCTTGTAGTTTTTTAATCTGGGCAGTATTTGCCTTAATATTTCTCGTCAGATTATTAGCTTGTTTATTTGTAATGTTGATTATTTCTTGAGTGCGGGCAATTTTCTTGTCAATAGTTTCAACCAGCAAAACCATTGTTTTCTCTTCTTTTCTTACGCTTTTGAGCAGCCTATCAAATTGGTTGATTTCTTTTTGAATCTCTGCTTTACGTCGTTCTAGAGCAGCTTTACTTGTTTGCGCTTTCGCGAAAGCGAAACACAAAACAAACACTATAAATAAGAGACAATGCTTTTTCATTTAAAATTCAAATGTGCTATAGCCTTGTGGCATACTAAATGGAAACGTAACTTGTTCATTAAACTCAACGTTTTTAAACTCCATTTCTACTTTAGAATCTCGATTACGTTGTTTTGCCTCAATTCTAACTTCTAATGGTACTATTTTGCCATCTACGATTTGATATTCTGGGTAATTCATCTTGAGATAACTACCTTCAGATGGTTTTGAAATGGACTGTTCTGACACCTTAAAATCTGAAGGTCGTAGGCTGAATAACTTTGTAACTATCGCATCTTCTCTAAACTGATAATTGTTATTTGCAATATTAAAATCTTTGTTATCTAGAGATTCTACAGCCTGACCTAATAACAAATCTTCTAGTTGTGTAAATGTAATTTCTTCTCCTAGAAAATCACTGATCAGGCTAAAATCGCCATCAAATGACCTGCGATTCAATTTTTCATAGAACTGTACACGATCTGGAGTTATATAGACTTTTGCTCCTGTAAAACCTAGTATACTAGCACTCATCCAGATTTGCTTTCCTTTTTCCATACGCAAATTCATGGTAAAAGATCTAGTGGTTTGTGAGTTATCATAACTAACAGAAAGTCGTGCCTTCATGGTTTTAAAATCAATGCGGGCTGCTTCATGAGCTTTAACAACTTTAGACTTCTTTGCCGTGGCTACAGCATCATTTGCAGCTCTTTGTGTGCTACCACATGCCATTAAAACAAATGCGGCTGCTATATATAGGTACTTAAGGTATCTCATTATGATTTATTAGACAATGTCTTTACTTTAGAACGCATTTTTGCGGCTTTAGTTGTATCACCTTTTTTATCGTAACTCACAGCGAGTTGCTGGTAAATATCGCTCTCTAATTTAGGCTCATCAAGTAAAAAGCTCAATCCAGTTTCTAATTGTTCAATAGCTGCATCTGGGTCATTGAGGTTATTGTGGGCAACACCATTGAGAAGATATAACAAAGCTTGGGCAGGAAAAACATCAAGTGCATTCTCCGTAATTTCTATAGTTTTTTTATAGTCTTTTATGTCTATGCTTAAAAGAGCTACTTTTTTGATGAGTTCATAATCCTTATCATTGATTTCAAGACCTTTTTCATAAAATGAAATAGCTTGTGGAGCATCCTTTCTCTTTAAATAATAATCACCTAAAGCGTTAAAGGCTTTTACATCTTCAACCTCATCTGCAAAGCTGTCTATGGCATCTTGAATCTCATCATCTTCTACATTAGTAGCATCTGACTGGATAAAATCATTAAGAACATTGATCTTAGTCTCAGTATCAAATTGAGTCGATTCAAAAACCTTGCGCATGCTTTTTATTCCTTTGCGCGTTTTACCATTTTCTAAGTATATTTTATAAAGTGCCAGTTGTGCTTTATCACTATCGGGCAAATTCTTATCCAGTAATTCTGCTATTTCTTGAACTTTATCGGTGTTGTTTTTCTTGCTGTACAAGTAAATCAAATTGATGTAGGATCTTTCATCTCTTGGATTTGCTTTAATTGCCGCTTCTAGATCTACAATATTACCGTCTCTAGCTTCATTTGCATCAAGTCTCGCTTCTATTTGCCTTTTAATGGCAGTACGCCTTTGATCTTCTCCTAATCGTTTATCAAGTTTCTCAATGATTGCAAGAGACTCTTGATTTTTACCAATTCTAAAGTACTGATAAGGCAATAATTCCTCATAGTTCTCATTGATATTCGCTAGTTTTTCTAATGTAAAAACTGCTTTCTCATAATCTTTTTGCTTTTCATAAACATCGTACAATGTTTCTAGTAGCCATTCATTTTCTCCAGCAAGGTCGATGGCACGGTTTATTTTTTGTTCCGCTTTCGCAAAAGCGTCACTCATCAAATAATTCTTACCCAATTCATATTGCACCGCGCCGTTTTCTGGCTCCATCTCTTCACAAACCTCTAAAAAAGCAATCGCTTTATCATGATTTCCAATGGCCTTTGCTGAAAGTGCATTAAAAAAATTATCCTTGAAGCTATCAGAAACATCTCCTAAATCATCTACATTAACTTCATCAGAAAAGACTTCTTCCTGAGCAAAAAGATTTTTACCAAGCAAAAAGAATACTATTAAGAATGCAATTTTTAATGATTTAAACATGTGTTTCTTTTTTCAACAACTATTCCATAATGGTATAATCTCCTATACTTATTCTTGTAAACTTCCCATCGTATTTAACGTGGTTACCTATCATCGCTTCTTCTAATGTAGCGTTTTTAATAACAGAATTTTTCTGTATCAATGAATTTGAAATCGTACAGTTTTCAATTACCGATCCTGCACCTATAGAAACGTGAGGCCCTACAGTACTATTTTTAAGTACCACACTGCTATCGATCACGCAAGGTGGAATGATTTTGGAATCTTGCAACGTAGGCTGAGAATTTAACTCTTCACTACCGTCTTTTTCCATAAAACTCATGATGCACTGGTTAGTCTCAATAGCAACTACTTTATTACCGCAATCCATCCACTCGTCTACCGTTCCTGTTTTAAAAACATTTCCAGATGCCATCATTCTCTTAATACCATCGTTAATCTGGTACTCGCCACCGTTAATAATCTCGTTATCGATTACAAACTGAAGTTCTTTTTTGAGATCTGCAATTTCTTTGAAATAGTAGATACCTATAACTGCTTGATCGCTTACAAATTGTTGTGGTTTTTCAACTAGCTCTACAATTTCTTCTTTTTCATTTAGTTTTACCACTCCGTAAGCCTCTGGCTTTTCCACTTGTTTAGTCCATATTACCGCATCTGCTGCAGGATCAAGCTCAAAACTTGCTCTTATCAACGTATCTGCATAGGCAACAACTGCAGGCCCAGAAAGTGAAGGTTCTGCGCACATAATCGCATGTCCAGTTCCTAAAGGTTCTAACTGACGGTAAATGCTAGCTTTAGCGCCTAAGCCTTGAGCCAGTTCTTCCAAACTTTTTACAACATCGTCACCAAAGAATGCCGGATCACCAAGAATAAAGGCAATTTCATCTACTGGTTCTGAAAGTATGCGTGCAATATCTTTAACCAATCGATGCACGATAGGCTGGTTTGCAATAGGAATTAACGGTTTAGGAGTTGTTAATGAATGTGGGCGTAGTCGTGAACCACGACCTGCCATAGGTACTATTATTTTCATAAGCGTCATAACCGCATAAACGGCTATCTGATTATTATATCGAGATTTACAAGCAACTTAAAAATCTCTTTATTAATTTATTAGACTAATTTATTATCTTATTATAATTAAAGTTGCTAAGTTAAAAACTTATAAGAGGTTTGAGCGGTGATCTTAAATTAACTTTAACCTCTTCACCATGCACAAAGTCGATCTACCTATTTCACTCCTGTACTACCAAAACCTCCTGCACCACGCACCGTAGAACTAAGCTCTTCAACTTGTTGCCAGTCTGCTCGTTCGTGTTTTGCAATGACTAATTGTGCGATACGTTCACCATTTTTAACGGTAAAAGTTTCATTGGAAAGGTTAACTAGAATTACACCTATCTCTCCACGATAATCGGCATCAATGGTCCCTGGAGCGTTAAGGACTGTGATTCCTTTTTTTGCTGCGAGGCCACTTCTAGGTCTTACTTGAGCCTCAGATCCTATAGGTAATTCAATAAATAATCCTGTTTTGATAATCGCTCTTTCTAGCGGCTGTAAAACAACCGCAGTTTCTAAGTTTGCTCTCAAATCCATTCCTGCACTAGCTTCTGTTTCATAATGCGGTAAATCGTGAGATGATTTATTGATGATCTTTATGGTCATTTTCTTTTGATAATTTTGTTAATGATCTCGCTTTCGCGAAAGCTAACCACTCCTAAAACTACTAGAGTCATTGCAGCTCCTACTAAATAAGTAGCTAGGCTTTCTACTCCTAATTCTTCTCTTACATAATAGAAAAAAAACAGTGATAGCGTGATTGATATTCCTAAATATAAGAGAATATTTTTGAGATCGTAGGGAACGGCAAGGTGTTTCTTTCCAATAGAATAAGAAACTACCATCATGAGTCCATAAGAAGCGCAAGTGGCATAAGCACTTGCCATATAACCAATATGTGGAATCAACAGCACGTTTACAATAATTGTTAGAATCGCGGCAGTGATAGAAATGTAGGCTCCATATCGTGTTTTATCCTGAATTTTATACCAAACGGATAGGGTTTGATAAATCCCAGAGAAGAAATAAGCGATTAAAATTAATGGCACGACTTCCATTGCTGTTTCAAATCCTTCTTTAACGATAAAGGGTTTGATAAAATCTACTAGAACTACATAAGCCATCAAGGCAACCGCACCTAGAGCGACAAATGCTTTAGTAATCAATGCGTATTGTTGGGTCGCATTTTTATCGCCAGACTGGCTAAAAAAGAAAGGTTCTACTCCTAATCTAAATGCTTGTGCGTACAAAGTCATTCCTACCGCAAGTCGGTAACCTGCTGTGTAAACACCTACTATACCTTCAGCCTCTTCTTCACTTACCGGAAGTAGTTTTTGTAATAAAATCTTATCTACCGTTTCATTGATCGCAAAAGCAAAACCAGCTAAAAGAATAGGCCAACCGTAAGAAAGCATCTTCTTCCATAAAACTTTGTCAAATTCCCATTTCATGAAATAAGGCTTGATCACAATTAAAAATGTGATAAAACTCGCAGCAAGAAAGGCTATAAAAAACAACTCTATTCTATCGCCTGGAAGTGCTTTTTTTACTACTGGAAAGTGCTGTAAAGCTGTAAAAAAGACAAATGTCATTCCTACAGAAACTACCACATTAAATAGTTTAATCAACGCATAATTAGTAGACTTTCCTTGCGCTCGCATATAAGCAAACGGAATAACCATTAAGGTATCAAAGATTATGATAGCAAGCACCCATTTCCAGTAATGAGCAGATAAATCTGTAATAGTTTCAATATCAAATATAAATACATAGCTTAAAACTCCAAAAATTATAGTTGACACTAATAAAGATATAAGTGCTGTTCCTAATGTTTTCGATTTGGTAGTTGCATCGTTATAAAATCTAAAGAATGCTGTTTCCATTCCGTAAGTTAAGATCACATTTGCAAAAATGATGTAAGAAAATATGATAGAAACCTCACCAAATTCTACTTTCCCTGGTAAATACTCCGTAAGTAGTTTTGTTAATAATACGGTAAGTAATCGCGGTAATACAGTCGCCAGACCGTAGATGAATGTATTCTTAAAAAGGTTTTTTATAGAACTCAAAAATGTGGTTGTAATATAATATCAAAGGTAGGATTATTTTCTTTTTGAAATGTTGGAAATTCCATCTGCCTTTGGTAAAATAGAAAAGCTGTAATAGTATACAATACTACTTCTGACATGTTGCGATAGTGATATCAACTTACTTCTATAACTAGGTAATTGTTTACCATCGTATATCTGGTGATAGGTATTTTTTTACCTTCTTTTTTTTAAGTTGAGCTATTCGTAAAACTTATTAGATCGATAACTTAAATCGTCAAGTAGCTATTCCGAATTTAATTAATACCATTTTGTGCTGGTGCACTAGGAAAAGCGATACTTTCCTTTTTAATAATATTGTTGAGCTGAACAAACTTTAGCTTACCATCAGCCTGAAAAGCAATTACAGCTTGATCATCTAGTAGTTGAAAAGGTATGGTATCTAATTGTGGAGCTTCATTTCCAAATTCTTCTTTTGAGTCACTTGACATATTTGTTATTGAAGATGAATACCTGAAACGTGTCACTAACATCTTCTTATCATTAGAAATAAAATTAGCAATATTATTTTCCATTCCCTGAAAATAGATCGCTTGTAGAGTATGCCCTTCCATAACAGAAGTGGGAAAATATAAAGTCACTCCACTTCCTGAACCTGGCGCACCACCAGACCACTCTTCGTAATAAGGTTGCTGTTCCACACTGAAATCTTGACTAGAGAACGTTTTGGAAATTTTCTTTGAGCTACAAGAGGTTAATATTGTAGCTAAGAATAGAATAAAATATCTCATAATAAGTTTTTTTTTAAAGGACAACAAATAGGTTAACTACTCAAAAAAATATTATCATAAACTATTGAGAATTTTTGCCGCTTTGATGATTTCTTCGTCTTTTTTGGCAAAACAAAAACGTAACATTTTAGGGTCTCTTCCATTCATAAATACCGATATGGGAATACTAGCTATTTTATGTTCCATAGTGAGTCGTCTAGCAAAATCTACATCGTTCTCATCTGTAATTTTTGAATAATCTAATAGCTGAAAATAAGAACCATGAGCAGGTTTAAAATTGAATTTACTATCTTTTATAAGACTCAAGAACAAGTCTCGTTTATGCTGATAAAAAGAACCTAATTCGGTGTATCGCTTTGGTTGCGATAAGTAATTTGCAATAGCGTCTTGAACCGGATGATTCACACAATACACCACATATTGATGGACTTTATAAAATTCTTCCATGAGGTGTTTTGGAGCAAGACAATAACCCATCTTCCATCCGGTAACGTGAAAAGTCTTCCCAAAACTTCCAGTAATAAAACTGCGTTCCCGCAATCCTTCATACCTAGCAGCACTTAAATGCTCTTTACCGTCAAAAGATATGTGTTCATAAACCTCGTCGCTTAACAATAATAAGTCGTTTTCCACAACTATTTTCTCAAGTTGAATCATATCTTCATAAGTTAGCATATTACCGCTAGGATTATGAGGTGAGTTGATCATGATCATTTTAGTCTTGGAAGTAACTTTATCAATTACTTCCTGCCAGTCTATGGTAAATTCTGGTAAATTCATGGAAATCTCAACAACTTTCCCACCTGCTAATTCAATCGCCGGTACATAACAATCATAAGCTGGTGTAAAAACAATCACTTCATCACCAGAATGAATTACCGCTTGAATAGCTGTAAAAATTCCTTGCGTTGCCCCAGCTGTAAGGCAGATTTCATTTTCTGGATGATAAAAAACCTCGTGTTGATGCCGTGTCATGTTAGAAATAGCAGCACGCAACGACATCAATCCTGCCATAGGCGCGTATTGATTTTTATCGTCGTGAATAGCTTTTATGATCAGCTCTTTTAAAGCTGGATCTACAGGAAAATTAGGAAATCCCTGAGATAAATTTAGAGCATTGTGTTCATGCGACAGCACACTCATTGTTGTAAAGATAGAGTCTGTGACGTTGGGTAGTTTAGATTTACGCATGCTGTAAATTACTGAAAAGGAAATAGAATCAAAAGTTCCTGCTGTATATATCTCAATAAAAATCCCATTTCAAATAAATTGAAATGGGATTTTCTAATTGTTTTAAGTATTGAAACTATGAAACTGTCTCCGCTTTTAAATATTCACGGTTCATACGTGCAATATTTTCTAACTTAATTCCTTTAGGACACTCGATCATACAAGCTCCTGTATTAGTACAGTTACCGAATCCTTCAATATCCATCTGGCGTACCATATCTTGAACACGTTTAGTTGCTTCTACTTCACCTTGTGGCAATAACGCATATTGAGAAACCTTTGCACTTGTGAATAACATTGCACTTGCATTTTTACAAGCTGCTACACATGCTCCACAACCGATACAGGTTGCACTATGGAATGCCTCATCTGCTTTTTCTTTTTCTACAGGAATAGAGTTAGCATCTTGGGTATTTCCAGAAGTATTTACCGATACGTAAGCACCTGCTTGCTGGATTCTATCAAAAGAAGAACGGTCTACAATCAAATCTTTGATTACCGGAAAAGCAGCTGCTCTCCATGGTTCGATAGTGATCGTGTCTCCATCATTAAACTTTCTCATGTGCAACTGACATGTAGTAGTCAGTTTTTGCGGTCCATGAGGTTGTCCATTAATCATCATGTTACAAGATCCACAGATTCCTTCACGACAGTCATGGTCAAATTCTACTGGCTCTTCACCTTTGTTGACTAATTCTTCGTTTAAGATATCCATCATTTCAAGGAAAGACATATCACCATCTACACCGTCAAGTGGATAAGTAACCATTTTCCCTTTGGCCTCAGGACCAGCCTGTCTCCATATTTTTAAAGTAAGTTTCATACTTTTTATATTTAGGTTGTCACGCTTTCGCGAAAGCGGAACATTTAAAATTCAATTATTTGTAGCTACGAGTTTTCAATTCTACATTTTCAAAGACTAAGTCTTCCTTATGTAACTTAGCATCTCTAGGGTTCTCGTTGTATTCCCATGCACTTACAAAAGCAAAGTTTTCATCATCTCGTAATGCTTCACCTTCGGCAGTTTGATACTCCTCACGGAAGTGACCACCACAACTCTCATTTCTAGTTAAAGCATCTTTTGCAAACAACTCTCCTAATTCAAGGAAATCTGCCACACGACCTGCTTTTTCTAGTTCTTGATTCTTAGTATCAGCACTTCCTGGAACTTTTACATTCTTCCAAAAATCTGCTCTTAATTCAGCAATTTCATCCATCGCCGCTTGTAGATCTGTAGCATTACGGGACATACCACATTTATTCCACATGATCAATCCTAGCTTCTTGTGATAATAATCTACAGAATGCGTTCCTGCTCCATTCATCAATTTTTCGATGCGAGCACGAGTATCTTTTTCTGCCTGTTCAAATTCTGGTGTTTCAGTAGAAATCTCTCCAGTTCTTATTTCATTTGCTAGGTAATCTCCTATAGTATAAGGAAGTACAAAGTAACCATCTGCCAGACCTTGCATTAATGCACTGGCTCCTAGACGGTTTGCACCATGATCAGAGAAGTTTGCTTCACCAGCGGCAAAACAACCTGGTACTGTAGTTTGTAAGTTATAATCTACCCATAATCCTCCCATAGTATAGTGAACCGCTGGGAAAATTTTCATAGGTACTTCATAAGGGTTTTCATCTGTAATGTTACGGTACATGTCAAATAAGTTACCGTACTTTTTCTCAATTACTTTTTTACCTAGTGCAATCATTTCTGCTTCACTAGCATCTTTATTACCACTTGTTAAAGCTTCAACTTTTCCATATCTTAAGAAAGATGCCTCAAAGTCTAAGTAAACTGCATTACCTGTTTTATTAACTCCATATCCTGCGTCACAACGCTCTTTTGCTGCTCGGGAAGCAACATCACGAGGCACTAAGTTACCAAAGGCAGGATATCTTCTCTCTAAGTAATAATCTCTATCTTCTTCTTTAAGATCTACACCTCTTAATTTTCCTTCACGTATTGCCTTTGCATCTTCAAGATTTTTAGGAACCCAAATACGACCATCATTACGTAACGATTCTGACATTAAAGTCAGTTTAGATTGATGCTCACCACTTACAGGAATACAAGTAGGGTGAATTTGTGTATAACAAGGATTTGCAAAGTATGCCCCACGACGGTGTGTTCTCCACGCAGCCATTACATTACTTCCCATTGCATTTGTAGAAAGGAAAAATACGTTTCCATAACCACCAGAAGCGATTACAACAGCATGCGCTCCATGTCTTTCTATCTCACCGGTAACTAGGTTACGAGCGATAATTCCACGAGCTTTACCATCAACCTTAACAAGGTCTAACATTTCATGACGGTTAAATGGTGTTACCTTACCACGATTGATCTGTCTATTTAATGCGGAATATGCTCCTAACAACAACTGCTGTCCTGTCTGTCCAGCGGCATAAAAAGTTCTAGAAACAAGAACACCACCGAAAGAACGGTTATCTAATAAACCACCGTATTCACGTGCAAAAGGAACTCCTTGTGCAACACACTGGTCTATGATATTTGAAGAAACCTCTGCAAGTCTATGCACATTTGCCTCGCGAGATCTATAATCACCACCTTTAATTGTATCATAGAATAAGCGGAAGTTTGAATCTCCGTCTCCCTGATAGTTTTTGGCAGCATTAATACCACCTTGTGCAGCAATAGAGTGCGCACGACGTGGTGAATCATTATAACAAAATGTCTTCACGTTATAACCTAACTCTGCAAGTGTAGCAGCAGCACTACCACCAGCAAGTCCTGTTCCCACTACGATAACGTCTATATTACGCTTGTTAGCCGGATTAACTAGGTTAATAGTATTTTTATGTTTTACCCACTTTTCAGCAAGTGGTCCTTGAGGTACTTTAGAATCTAATACTGACATAATCTATTATTATTAGTGAGTAAAGTGGTGATACAATGCGATAAAAATGAAACCAGCAGGTATTAATACTGACCATGCATAGGTTGCTTTTCTTAAACCATCACCTTTATTAATCGCCTTTGCACCCATAGATTGAAATGAACTATTAAATCCATGCCATAAGTGAAGGGCTAGCAAAACAAAAGAAACAACGTAAATCCCTACTCTTACAGGGCTTACAAACTTCTCTTTTAATTCTGGTAAATATCTAGTAGCATCTTCAGGCTGCACATCAATGTACTTAACAGTCATTTCATGCACCCAAAAATCATACATATGCAATCCTAAAAATGCAAGAACAACAAGACCTGTAATAATCATATTACGAGATACCCATTGTGAATTTGAATTCCCAGAAAACTTTGCATATTTTATAGGACGGGCTTTTCTGTTTTGAATATCTAAAACAATACCCATAACAAAATGAACAATTAATCCACCTATTAAAATAGGCTGTGCAACAAATTGAACAAGAGGATTATACCCCATAAAATGTGACCACTCGTTAAAAGTGTCTGGAGCAATAACTGATGTAATATTAATTACAAAGTGCTGCGTTAAAAATATAACCAGAAATAATCCTGAAAGTGCCATTACCCACTTCCTAGCAAGCGATGATTTTACTAATGCGCTCATGTATAATTTTTTAGTTTACCGCAAAGATAACTTTCAGTTGTATCAATTTCAATCGTAAGAGTCAAAAGGCTTTGTTAACAGGCTTATTTGGATTGAGTCTTAATAGTTTTGCTTATTATCTCCCATGTTTAGTAGTACTTCACCTCTTTACCTTTCAACTGTATTGTTAATATAGTGTTTCAATTTTGTTGTAGTGATCTCGCTTTCGCGAAAGCGGAAATAAAAAAAGCCACTTCGTTAAAAGCGGCTTCTCATTATTACATAACAATTAGAATTCTAAATGCAATTAGGATTAGGATTTACAGGAACCTCAGTTGTTAAAACATGATACCATGCTAGTGCTGGATCGTTTGCTTGAACAGTTCTGAAAACCACTCTATTTGCTGTTATTTCTAGAATCTCATATTCACTACTACCTACATACCAGCTAAGGAAATTATCATTTCCAAGAATTATACTAGTTTTTCTAGACTCTGTTTCTGGAACATCAGTATCAAGAGTAGGCGTAAATGTAACTAAACCTGGCGCTGGTGCGGTAAAAGGTAAACATTCATCAGAATTGTTTGGATTATTTGCAGATGGACCACCAAATTGTGATAAATAGGTGTTGTGAAAATAGGTACTTCCAAAATTTTTCAATTCAAAAGTTACATCGTTCCCAGTTTTTGTAAATATCATTTCGTCTTCATAGAAACATTCAGTTAGATCCACACAATATCTTCCAAAAGGCGACACTCCAAAAAAGGCAGGAGTATAATAAGCTTCTGGAGATTGCCCACCTATAAGATTAGTAGGACCTACACCCCAGTGCGCATTCTCTGCTACTGACCAATACCATGTTTTACTTGAGCCTCCAGTTAAAAAGTCCTTTGCCTCAGAGTCATCAAAGGTACTCAGTACATCTATTAAAATAGTTTGAGTTGTGGCAGCACCACCGGTTCCTGTAGCAGTTACTGTAACACTATAAGTATTAGTACCTAATTCTACAAAACGGTGTTCTATCTCACCATCAAAAGTTGATCCCTGGCGTCCATCACCAAAATCATAAGTGTAATTTAATGCATTATCTGAAGCGGCGTTAAATATTACTATACCTGTACCATCTCCATTAGGCTCTGCAGCACTTTGACCTTGTATGCTAGCCGTAAGAGTTAAATTTGAAGGTGCTATAACAGCTCCAAATTCAGCATCATCATCCTGACATGATGAAACTGAAACAATAACTATGAGCATCAAAAAAAGTTTGCTGATATATTTCATAACTCTTATTTTAATTTGTTTTTATTAAGTCATCTATATAAATAGTCTCCGGAGCAGAAGTTGCTTGCAACGGATCAAAGAAGATGACTACATTTCTTAAATCGTCCATTGTATTACCTGTAAAACCTGTGAAAGTTAACTCTTCCCATCCGTTTGCTACTGTCGTAGTTACATTTGTAACCTCTTGAAATAATCCACCATTACCTATGCGTTCTACCTTGAGCCAAACCGGTAAACCTGCTCGAGGCGAATATACTTTCAAGGTAAATGATGTGGTTGCATTAAAAACCACTGGTTGATCTAATACAATTGCCACTAAAGCAAAGTTGTTAGGTCCAGTTGCATTTCTATCAAATTGCAACACTGTACTTGAACTATTAACTGGGTCTGGCGTAGCATTAGGAACTATAGCAAAACTACCGTTATTAGTCCCGATGTTGTAGACTCTATTTGAGTCTTCAAAATCGAGAGGTAAAAGTATAGGCGCACCTTCTGCCAATTCAATATCGTCAAAATAATTTGTATCTCCAGTAGGAGCTCCACCTAAATCAAAAAACACAACGAAGCGACTGAATGGTTGGGTAGTATCTAATCCTGCAGTGTTAAAAAACAAGGTTTCCCACTCATTTGATACTGTAGTAAACGCTTCATAATCTGCAGATGCGATAGAGCCGTCTGCATTTTCTAACTTGATAGTCACTTTAGTTCCGACTGGCATCGGAGACCAAGTTTTCATTCTAATATTTTGCGGTCCAGCAAAATCTATAGGTCCACCTAGCGGCACTACAACTCCTCCAAAGGTTTGTGTTCCTGTTTTTTGAATACTTACTACGCGAGAACTATTGTTACCTACACTCACATCGGGATTACTTATAATAGACACTGCAGATTCAAATCCTATAAGATTATAATTTAAAGTAGTCGATTCAAAGTCTAATGGTAAAACAACTGGATCTTCAATCATAACAACTTCAGTGGTCTCAGTAGTAGCAGCACCACCGCTCAAAGCTGTTACGGTAACTGTATAAGCACCAGTATTAGAATATTCATAATCTACTGTATCGCCTTCCATAAAAGTTACTGGAGCAAGTAAGGGATCTTCGCCAAATGCTACTTCAAAGGAGGTTTCAAAATCTGCAGTAGCACTAACTGAAATTCCAAAATTAGATGCAGCACTTTCTGTTATAGTAACTGCTAAATTTTCTGGAGCTCTAAAAGAAACATCTAAATTCTTTATAAGCTCAGCGGTATCTCCATTCAGGTTAAAGGCAACAATTCTAATAGGATAACTACCTTCAGGATAAGCACGCTCTGCATTTTCTCCTAAAGCTAGCACCTCAGATTCTCCGGATCCATCAGCAAAAAACACTTCAAAACTACTAACATTTGTTCCTGAAGGTGAAATAGTAACTACCCCTGAATTATCTTGTGTAATATTAAACAGCACATCAAGATTAGACGGAGCCTCAATACCGGCGCCTAAGTCCGTATCTTCATCACTTTCACAACCTGATAATGACACAAATACTACCATTATACTGACAAACAAAAATTTTAAATTTTTCATCTCAATTCGTATTATTAATAATTAGGATTTTGTGCCCATCTATTTCCAGAAAGAAGTATTTCTTCTAATGGGATAGGAAAAACCTCATGTTTACCTGCAACAAAGCCATCAATTTGTGCAGCTGCACGTCCAGTTCTTACCAGATCAAAAAAGTGATGTCCTTCACCTACAAGTTCTAATCTACGCTCTAAAAATATGGCATCACCCAGTGCAACTCCAGAAAGTTGAACATCTGGTAGATTTACTCTAGTACGTACTGTATTTAAATAAGTTCTAGCCTGACCGTCGCCTAAATTGCCACTATTGTAGGCTTCGGCAGCCATTAAGTAAACATCAGCTAGTCTAATAGCTCGGTAATTATTAGGGTTTGTAAGGTTAGCATCTCCTGTATTTAAGTCACCTTGTCTTGCTATATATTTTCTATTATAAAATCCAGTATGTTCAAATCCTATACTGAAAGTTGCTCCGTTTGCAGCAGCAAAAGTATCAATGTCTAGTATTGCTACATCTCTCCTTGGGTCTGCAGCATCAAAAAGATCGAACACTTCTTGAGTTGGAACATTAAAACTAAACCCAGATTCAAATTCTGGACCATCATAGTTTCTTATTCCATTAAATCCTACTGCGACATTTCCTTCACTACACTGTAAACAACCAAAACCGGCTCCTTCTAGATCTGAATATTGAATTTCAAATACCGACTCAGAATTATTTTCATTATCATTTTCAAAAATGGTTGAATAGTCAGTAACAAGACTGTATTCATTTGATAAAATAAGGTCATCTAGCACATCAGCAGCCTCTAAATATTTTTCTTGAAACAAGTATACTTTACCTAATAAAGCCTGCGCACTTCCTTTAGTTGCTCTACCTACATCTGGTGTAGTGTACTCTAAATTATCTATTGCAAATATTAAATCTCTTTCGATCTGAGCGTAGACATCTGCTTTAGGCGTACGATCTATTTCAAATTGATCTCCAAACAAGAATCTTTGATCAACTACTAATGGCACATCTCCAAAAAACTTAACCAATTCAAAATAGTAATATGCTCTTAGGAATCTCGTCTCACCTAATACCCTAGGCTTATCAGGAAAATCTGTTTTATCTTGAAATTCCATAATATAGTTTGCTCTATTTACACCTGCAAACATCCACCTCCAAATATCAGATAGCTGATCGTTTACCGGAGTGTGAATCATGTCATCGATTTGTTGAATCCCAATAACATCAGTAGCACTTTCTCCACCGGCTAATGTATTATCAGAAGCAATTTCACCTAACATAACGTTTAAATAGCTAGATTGTAATAAGTCATATGCAGCAACTAAAGCGCTTTCATAATCTTCTTGCGAGTTAAAGAAGTTCTCTGAGTTAGGATCTTCACTTTCTATGTCTAAATACTCTTCACTGCAAGCATTAAAACCGATCGCAATGACGAATAATAAAATATATACTTTAAAAATTTTCATCTTGATTCTTTTTTAAAATTTAGCATTTATTCCTAATAAAAATGTTCTTGCCACTGGATAAAAACCATTATCTATACCACTAGCTAAAGGGTCTCCAGAGCTAGCGCTTGGGTCATAACCTTGGTATTTTGTCAAAGTAAAAGCATTGTTAACAGAGGCATATACTCTAAGACCACTAAGCTTAAGATTATCTAAGGCGCTTTCATTTACGGTATATCCTAATTGCATGTTTTGAGCTCTTAAAAAAGAGGCATCTTCTACAAAAAAGTCTGAAAAAACTTGGTTTGCAGTGGCACCGGTAGTTACTCGAGGAAAAGAATTAGTACTTCCTGGACCAGTCCACCTATTGAGAACATTAGTAGTCAAATTTGTAAGAGGTTGATTACGCTCATAATTACGCACCATATCATTACCAATAGAAGCATACAAATAAGTTTGAAAATCCCAATTCTTATAATTTACACTAAGATTTAATCCCATAGTATAATCCGGTAATGGATCTCCTAATTCCACACGATCATCCAAATTTATAGCTCCATCTCCATTTACATCTCTATATCTAAAATCACCAGGTTGCGCCTCAGCTCCTAGAGCAATCTGAGATGGATGGGCTGCAACTTCAGCCGCATTTTGAAAAATCCCATCAGTTTGATAGCCATAAAAATAGCCGATTGTGAAACCTTCTTCAAATCTTGTTATAGGAGGCTGTCCTACTCCAAAACCACCAGCTTCAATAAATCCGTTGTCATTATTTACAAAAAGCACTTCATTATCTAAGGTGGAAGCATTGAAACTTACATTAAAGCTTAAGTTATCTGTTAATTGATCAGCATATCCAACAGAAAACTCTAAACCTTTATTACGAATATCACCACCATTTATAAATGGAGCGCTAGATCCAGGAGCTCCTGATCCTAATATTCCAGAAACTTGAGGAGCTAGCAATAGATCTTTTGTCTCCCTATTAAAATAATCTAAGGTTAGGTTTAATTTATTGGATAGAAATGCCATGTCTAACCCAATGTTTGTAGTATACTGCTCCTCCCACTTGATTTCAGGATTGCTTAGAGCTCCACCAGCCGTACCATTAATAATTTGATCATTAAATACGTACTGACCTTCACCAGTGAGTAATGATACATATCCAAACGCCGGAATTCGATCATTACCTATCACGCCGGCAGACGCTCTTACCTTAAGGAAATCTATAAAATTATTATCCTTAAGAAAAGATTCTTCACTTGCAATCCATCCTACACTCGCTGACGGGAAAAAACCGAACTGATTTTCTGGTCCAAATATGGTACTACCATCTCTTCTCAACACACCAGAGAACAAATATTTCCCTTGATAATCATACTGCACTCTCAAGAAATGAGAAAGTAGTCTTTGATCAAATCTACGCGCACCATTTTCATCTCCATTTATTACTCGATCTGCATCGGCTATACTTACTTCATTATAATCATTACTAACATTTCCAAAACCGGTAAACCCATTAAAATCTCCTCTTGTCCTAAAAGCACTCATACCTAAAGTTGCCTCCAGATTATGCCTATCGTTAAATGTATTATCATATTTTATAAATGCATCATAAGTATAATCACTAAAATAGTTTTCATAAGTAGAAAATACATTTTCAGTTAAGTTAAAAACCTTACCTGAACCATAAAAAGCTCTAGGATTAAAATTATTTCCATAGGCCTCAGAATAATTGGCTTGAATACGAGCTGTCGCTTCAAAGTGATCTAAAAAGGAATAAGTGAGTCCAAAGTTACCACTGATCTTTCCTACCTTATTTTTATTATATGTGTTCGCTAATTGTGCTTCTGGATTTATCACCTCATTACCTAACCCTTCTGCTAGACTGAATTCACCAGTAGCATCTCTTACTGGAATGGTAGGAGCCATGTTTAAGGCATTAAATAATACAGATCCTAATCCACCGTCGTTAATACCTTTATTACTAGTGTAAGAATAAAGGAAACCAGTTTTCATCTCTAAGTTTTTAGTCCATTTATGGTCAAAATTTCCTCTCATCGTAAAACGATCAAAATCTGACTTTTGACCTCCTACAATTCCGTCTTGAGCAAGTATTGCCATTCCTACTGCATACTTAGACTTTTCAGTTCCTCCTCTTACAGAAAAATCATTGTTAAGAATAAGTGCATCTTCAAAAACCTCATCTTGATAGTTTGTATTTGAAAGATTTGAAATATCAGTAAATGGAATAGCCTCTCCATTATTTGCAAAAGCCTCATTTTTAATTAAAGCATATTGTTGGGCATTCAAACTAGGCAACTTTCTCGAAGTTTCTTGAAATCCACCCCAAGAGTTGAATTCTAATTGCAATGGTTGATTTTTACGCCCGCCTTTTGTAGTTATTATAACCACCCCATTTGCAGCTCGCACACCATAAATACCTGCTGTAGCATCTTTAAGAACTGAGATACTTTCAATATCTCCTGGATTTATAACACTTAAATCCTCAATAATGTTGCCATCAACTAAAATTAAAGGTCTGTTATCACCATTTGTAGATATACCTCTTATTCTAATGTTTAAACCAGCACCAGGAGACCCAGATGAAGAGGTAACATTTACTCCAGGAACTTGTCCTTGAAGTGCTTGTTCTACACGAGTAGGTTTAAGATTTTCAATAACTTCACTGTCCACAATACTAACAGCACCAGTAACCTCGCGTACGGCTTGAGTACCATATCCTATCACAACTACTTCTTCTAGAGCAGCAACATCTTCCTCCATCGTTATAGTGATAGGTTCAAAATTTACTACAGTGTATTCTTGAGCTACAGTACCTATAAAAGTAAACTTTAACACATCACCAGTAGAAGCCGCAATAGAGAACACTCCATCAAAATCTGTTGTGGTAGCTGTTTTTGCATTCACGTTTTGAACGGTAACACCTAGCAATGTTTCACCTGTGGTTCCTTCAAGAACCTTTCCTGTTACAATACCTTGTTGTGCATAACTTATAAAAGCCACAAAATAAAAAAGGAGTAAAGTAAATTTATTCATGAATATTAATTTAATTACAAATTATAGAAATCCTACTACAACGTTGTATGTTAACTTTATAATAAAACTATCTTGTAAAATTACAATACAATATTCTAAGCGTTGGTTTTTGTTTACTCAAAGAAAACACATCACATTTAAATCACTCATTTACAATGAATAATATTTTTAAACTCTAAGTTTTTGATAGAAATGTTGTGGTTATGTATAGTTATTATAATCACGTAGTTACCTTATCATTTGAGATAATATTTTAATAAACACCTAAAAAACTCTAATAGAAAATCTTAATCACGTTTCTAGAAAGAGGTGCATTTGCTTTGATTATCTCGCTTTCGCGAAAGTGAAACAGTAATATAAGTAGGTTACAACCGTTACCTTGATACGAGAATTTTAATACTATTATTTGCACTAACAGTTCCTTTATTAGCAGCTGGCATGACAGAAATCAAAACAATCCATGTTTATGTGGCTTTATGCGATAATGCTAATCAAGGAATAGCTCCAGTACCTGAAAAACTAGGTAATGGTCAGAATCCTATTTATAATTTATATTGGGGAGCAGGTTATGGGGTAAAAACATACTTTCATAACAGTAATGACTGGAATGTTATTAAAGTTAGTAAAAATGTGGATTTACTAATCTTAGAACGCATTCTATATAAACATAAGACCAGTAACACCTATATGCTAGCCGATGCATATGATGGGGCACAGATTGCGCAAACTACCATAGATTTTCTAGAAGCGAGTGCAGGCCGCAATGGGTTTCAAATAGATTATGATGGTGAGCTACTCTGTTTTGGTGGAGATGCAAATTTGCTAAGCTATATAGGTCATAACGCTTTAATGAATTTTGAAGTTACTGGTGCATTTACTCCAGCTTCAACTAACAAAATAGAAACTATTATTCTAGCGTGCTACAGCAAGTACTATTTTTCTAAAAAGCTCAAAGAAACTGGAGCTTATCCTCTGTTATGGACATCACATCTCATGGCTCCAGAAGCATATACACTTAAATATGCAATAGATGGGTGGATTAAAAAAGAAGATAATTATGCTGTGGCAGAGCGAGCAGCACAAGCCTATCATCAATATCAAGGTTGCCGTATAAATACAGCTAGAGAATTACTTGTCACAGGATTTTAATAAACTGTAAAAGTTTTTCTATCAAGTTATAGCTCTTATTCTTAAATTACACCTTTTCACTCGATTTTATTAGGGGAATATTTATCATGAGTTTTAAAGAGCAAAAGCAATTTATTTATGCATTTACCATCATCGCTGCTGGCAGTATATTGTTCTTTATAAGCAAGCCCTACTTACCTAATAAAATTTTCACCAAACAACTAAGCGCAAATAATATCATAGTAGACAGTCTCATGCTAGAAGCTATAGACATTGAAGAGGTTGAAGAAGAAAAGGAAGTAGTTCTACAAGAAACACTAAATAAAGATAGCATTCATAAAACATCAGAAATTGATAAAACTATTACTCCTGATGATGAAAATAAAATTAAAACGGCCCATACCCATCCATTTTCATTTATAGACATAGGTAGTTTCAACCTAGATCTAACTCATGAAGTAGACTCGTTAGGAAAATACATCTTACCTAAACCTAAAAAACTTACCTCATATAGCGGTAAAGAAAATCTTAAACACTTTTTTGAAAAGCTCTATGAACTAGAAAAATCTACAGAAGGTAATGTGCGTATTGCTTATTACGGCGACTCGATGATTGATGGAGATTTAATAGTCCAAGATTTTAGGAGTGCGTTACAAACAAGATTTGGTGGTAGAGGTGTTGGTTTTGTACCCATAACTTCAGAGAGTGCACGATCTCGTTACTCGATAAAGCATTACACTAGCGGCAACTGGAACACTAAGAATTTTATGAAAGGTCGTGCAGACAGTATTCCTTATGGCATTAATGGAGCAGTTCATTTTTCTCAAGATTCTACAGCTGGAATCAAATTTTTAGCCAGTGGTATTAAAAACTCATATAATCTTAACTCGCCAAGGCTGTATTACGGTAAGGGAAATCCTAATGGTGTAATTCAAATTAAAATTGATAAGGACAGTATAAAGCAAACTATAAAGTTAAATGGAACAAGAAGTCTCAACACAGCTACACTTACAAATAAAGATATAAAGAAAATCAAATTGGAATTTACTCAATCACAAGGCCTTCCTATTTATGGTGTTGATTTTTCTAACAATTCAGGAGTACATGTAGATGGGTTTTCTAAGCGCGGTAACTCTGGACTACCATTAAGCCTGCTTCATACTGCGCAAATGAAAGAATTTGATAAGACATTGGCTTACGACCTCATTATATTACAATTCGGTGCAAATGTGCTCACAAGAAAATCTAAAAATTACACTTGGTATTCTAATCGCATGACCAAAGTGGTGGAACACTTAAAAGCTTCTTTTCCAGAAGCAGACATTCTTATTCTAGGTACTGCAGATAGAGGTACAAAAATGGAAAACCTTATAAAAACAGACAGTGGAGTCGTAAAATTATTGCGATCTCAACAAATTTATGCAGCAAACACTAACTCTGCTTTCATGAGCCTATTTCACCTTATGGGCGGTGCAAATACAGCACAAGTATGGAACGCACATAAATTCATGAATAATGACTACACACATTTTAGTCCTCGAGGTTCGCAAAAAATAGGACGCATGATTTATAGAGATTTGATGGATGATTATGACGCTTTCGCGAAAGCGAGATCACAACAAAAAGAAGAAATAGAGCAGAATTTAAAAGAGGAACTTGCAGCACTACCAGTCAGCGATAGTCTAAAGGTCAAAAACGACAGCTTAAAAAATTAAAACCATTCATGATCAAAAGTTTTTTTATCCTTCTCATAAGCTCAATGACTACAGTTGCCTTTACGCAAGAAATTGCCGACCTACAAATCAACCCTTTGCTTGTAGATAGTAACTTTCAAGTTATCAAAAACGCCCAAGTTCTTGATGATTTTTATAAAAAAGCTGAAGAACTAGAAAGTGGTACCAGAGAAAAGTTAACTATAGTTCAAATAGGCGATTCTCATGTTCAAGGACCTTATTTTCCACAGTACATCAGACAAGGATTACAATCTAAATTTGGAAATGCAGGACGCGGCTTTGTTTTTCCCTATCGAGTTGCAGAAACTAATGGCGCAATTGACGTAAAATTTAAAACCAACAGCGAGTGGAAAGCGGTGCGTAATGTGAAAAGTGATGGCAGCGATGACGTAGGCTTAAGTGGTATCAATCTAGAAACTACAGATACTAATTTCATATTAGAAATGAATTTAAGCGATTCATTAGAACCGGTTAAAGAAATACAAATCATATCGCAACATCCAGAACGCTTTAAAATTTGCACCAGCGACCAACCTCATCTTTTAGAACAAGTAACTGCAACTAAAACCTATAAAATCAAGAGCGGTGATTATTTAGGTAAAATAGCGAGTAAATTTAATACGACGGTAAAGGCTATTCAACGAGCTAACGGTATGAAAAATACTCGCCTCAACGCAGGACAGTCTATTAAAATACCTACAGACGCATCTGAAAGTAAAAAAATAAACGATGAGGCGTTTACTAAGCTATCTACTAAAGATGGTACCACTTATCAAATTCCTGCTGGAACTACAAAATTGTATATAAAAGCTCGTGAAAAAGCGTCAAAGTATGTTTTAGACGGTTTACTCTTGAATACTGGCAAAAAAGGAATTCAATTTCACGCTATAGGAGTAAATGGAACCAAATTTAGTGACTACAATAAGTTTCCTCGATTTTTTGATCAGCTTGCTTCTTTAAATCCAGATCTTATCATCATTTCGTTAGGTACCAATGAAAGTTTCTATGATAATTATACAGAGCAACAGCTTAAGAAAGACATGGATGTTTTTAATCGCGAGATGATCAAACGAGCTATGACAGGAAGCGTGTTGTTAACTTCTCCACCGCCATCGATGAAAAACCGCAAAAACATCAATTCTACAGCTACAGTTTATGCTTATGAAATGGGAGTTTTTGCAAATTTAAATTCGTGGGCATTTTATGACCTTCATGCTGTTTCTAAAACCAGCGCAGCAATGCCAGACTGGTACGCTGCAAAATTGACTTCTAGAGACAAAATTCATTTTCTAGAAAAAGGCTATCAGTTACAAGCTCAATTGCTCTTGGAATCTTTACTTAACTCTTACAACGATTATAAAGAATGATGGAATGGAATGTAATATGGGACTGGCTCAGTTATGATCCACAAAAACCTCTACTGTTTAACAGTGAGGCTTTTTTGTATCTGTTTTTGGGCTTTTTCTTTATTTATATTTTATTGAAAGATGTATGCAGGTTGCGCATTCTTTATGTCATCGCTTTCTCTTTGTTTTTTTATTATAAGTGCAGTGGTATCTACTTTATATTACTCATACTCTCTTCTTTTGTAGATTTTTACATCTCAGATTTAATTTACAAGAGTCAAAAAACGGTCACTAGAAAATGGTTACTCGTTTTATCTTGTGTCATCAATCTAGGTGTCCTTGCTTATTTTAAATACACCGGTTTTCTAACTGAAAACTTCAACGCTCTCTTCTCAGGTGACCTAAGTTTTGACACGATCTTTTTACCTATAGGAATCTCTTTCTACACCTTCCAGACCATGTCATATACGATAGATATTTATAGAAGAGAATTAGAGCCTGCTAGAAATGTATGGGATTTTATGTTTTTTGTTTCCTTCTTCCCACAATTAGTTGCTGGTCCTATTGTAAGAGCAAAAGACTTCATTCCGCAGATCTATGAAAAACTACACCTCACAAAAAAAGAATTGAGTTATGCTTTTTACCTCATCATAGGCGGATTGATTAAAAAAGCCGTGATATCAGATTACATAAGCGTCAATTTTGTAGATCGAGTTTTTAATTTCCCAGATAACTACACTGCTTTTGAGAATTTGCTTGCCGTTTATGGTTATACATTACAAATTTATTGCGATTTCTCCGGTTATTCAGATATCGCAATTGGACTAGCGTTACTACTCGGCTTTCAGTTACCACCTAACTTTAGAACGCCCTACCAAAGCACTAGCGTCACAGAATTCTGGCGCAGGTGGCACATCTCGCTATCGGGCTGGCTGCGTGATTACCTATATATTTCTATGGGTGGTAATCGCAAAGGAAAACTGCGCACTTACTTTAATCTTTTTATGACCATGTTATTAGGTGGTTTGTGGCACGGTGCATCATGGAAGTTTGTTCTTTGGGGCGCGATGCATGGAAGTGTTCTTGCCATAGAAAAAGCTTTTAGAATTCCCAAACTAACCAATAAGGATGTTGCTTTAAAACTCATGGCTGGAATTCTAACTTTTCATTTTGTCGCATTTTGTTGGATATTTTTTAGAGCTTCAGATTTTGCTAATGCTTTGAATGTCATTGATAATATCGGTATGCTAGAATGGAGCCCGCAAAATTGGTGGAGCGTCATTGCTGGATATCAAAATGTGGCCATCGTAATGCTCATAGGCTTTTTATGGCATTTTATACCACAAAATTGGCAAGATCAACAGCTCTTATCTTTTCATAGAATCCCAGTTGTAGGCAAGGTGGTTCTTTTTGCTGTCACTATTTGGATTATCAGTGCAACGGCTAGTAGCGAGGTACAACCGTTTATATATTTTCAGTTTTAAAAGAGGAAGGAATGCTGGATGAAGATGGTATTTATTCCGCTTTCGCGAAAGCGAGATATAAATAAACTACTTCCTTATCCAAGTTCTCCTGCTCGTGCTTTTACTCCAGCCCTACTTCTTTATCTTTGCATTATATATCGCATCTATGAAACTTTACCTTGTTCCTACGCCTATCGGTAATTTAAAAGACATGACTTATCGTGGTGTTGAAATACTGAAAGAGGTGGACCTTATTCTTGCTGAAGACACACGGACAAGTGGTAAATTATTACAACATTATAACATCGCTACTCCTATGCTTTCTTATCACATGCATAATGAACATAAGATTAGTGATGGGATTGTAAAAAGGATCAAAGCCGGAGAAACAATAGCTTTAATAACCGACGCTGGTTCTCCAGGGATAAGCGATCCTGGATTTTTAATTACTCGCAAGTTAATAGAAAATGAAGTTACTGTAGAGTCACTTCCTGGAGCGACTGCTTTTGTTCCTGCACTAACCGTTTCTGGATTGCCAAGCGATAAATTTATTTTTGAAGGATTCTTACCAGTAAAAAAGGGAAGGCAGAAACGACTTGAATTTCTAAAAGAAGAAACTAGAACTATCGTTTTTTATGAATCGCCTCATAAATTATTAAAAACTCTAGCCGACTTTAAAACGCACTATGGTGAGCAGCGACAAGTTTCCATCTCCCGTGAGATTACTAAACTGTACGAAGAGCATTTTAGAGGAACTGTTACCGAAGCCATCACTCATTTTGAACACAAAAAACCTAAAGGTGAATTTGTTGTGGTTTTAGGAGGAATGACTTCCCAGAAAATTGGGTAGTAATATCTATCTTGTTTACTTAAATACATTTACCCAATTTATCTGGGATCTGTTACTACCTTCAAGATGTTTTTTGACAGGAATTACTCTATCTCCACCATAACTGGACAGTGATCACTATGTACTGCCTCACTTAAAATGACTGATCTTTTTACTCGGTCTTTTAAAGGCTCGTTTACCATGTGGTAATCTAATCGCCATCCTTTGTTTCTTGCTCTGGAACCACCACGGTAACTCCACCATGAGTATTGATCTGGTTGATCATTAAACATTCTAAAAGCATCTACAAAGCCGCTTGCTACAAATCGATCCATCCACTCGCGTTCTTCTGGTAAGAAACCTGATGTATTTTTTAATCGTACTGGATCATGAATATCTATAGCTTTATGACAGATGTTATAATCGCCACAGACAATTAAGTTAGGATGCTCTTTGCGCAATTCTTTAGAATACTCTAGAAATTGCTCCATATAGTCAAATTTAAAACTCAATCGAGCATCATTTGTACCGCTAGGTAAATACATAGACATTACAGATATATCTCCAAAGTCAGCTCTTATATTTCTGCCTTCAAAATCGATAGTTTCTATTCCAGTTCCATACTCTACATGATCTGGTTTTATTTTGGAAATAATCGCGGTTCCTGAATAGCCTTTCTTTTGTGCACTGTAATAATACTGGTATTCATATCCTGCCGCCGTAAAAGCCTCTGTATCCACTTGATCTTCTTGAGCTTTTATCTCTTGTAAGCAAAGCACATCTGGATTTGCAGCTACTAACCATTTGATAAAGTCTTTTTTCATCGCGGCGCGTATGCCGTTTACGTTATAGGATATAATTTTCATTTTTTTCTTTTTCTATGTTTATTTCCAAAAAAAAGGAACGCATTCCGAATTTTTCTCTTGCATTTCTACTGACATTACCAGCGGACTGAAATCCACCGCTATGGATAATTTTGTCGCCTCACGGCGTTCTTTTTATTTAGCCGAATTAATTCCGCTTTTTCTTGTAAGTTTATTTCAGAATTTTCATTTTTCTCACAAACTCACAAACTCACAAACTCACAGCTCATTACTCCTTATACATCCCAACAGTAAGCTCACCTTGATCGTCCATCATGGCTCTATACATTCCAGCCGTATTGAACTCCATAGAAACATTTCCTAGATGATCAAGAGCGACGATACCACCAGTTCCTCCTAATTCTACTAATTTCTCCTGTATCACTTCTTTAGTCGCCTCCTTAAGAGTTTTACCACCATATTCCATTAATGCACTTATATCATAAGCCACTTGAGCCCTTATAAAATATTCTCCATGTCCAGTGCTAGAAACACCACAAGTACTATTATTTGCATACGTACCACTTCCTATAATAGGAGAATCACCTATGCGACCATATTTTTTATTAGTCATTCCGCCAGTACTGGTTCCTGCTGCAATGTTACCGTTCTTATCTAATGCTACACAACCTACTGTTCCATATTTAGAATCCTTCAAAAACGGATCTTCCAGTTCTAGAACTGCAGCTGTTTTTTGGTCTTTAGCTTTTTCTCTTTCTAGAACACGCTGTAGAGATTGGTATCTGTTTTCAGTAAAAAAGTATTTGTTGTCTACTATTTCTATGTTGTCATCTTGTAATGATTTTGCAAAGGCATCTGCTCCTTCACCGCTTAATAGCACGTGTTCTGAATCGGTCATTACTTTTCTAGCTAATGAAATAGGATTTTTTACTGTGGTAACACCAGCTATGGCTCCTGCATTTAAAGTTTTGCCATCCATAAAACTTGCATCTAACGAGTTAATTCCATCATGAGTAAAAACCGCACCTTTCCCAGAATTGAAAAGTGGCGAATTTTCCATGATACGTATGCTCGATTCTACCGCATCCATGGCATCACCACCATTTGCCAGAATTTCATGTCCCGCTTTTATAGCTTCAGTAAGTTTTGCATTGTATTGAGCCTCCAGCTCTGGAGTCATATTTTCCTTTTTAATTGTTCCGGCGCCGCCATGAATTACTATGGCAAATTCGTTAGTTACCTTATCTGTAACCTTTAGTACGTCAGATGGAGTTAGCTCTGTATTCTGAGATTGCTCATTACAACTTACAAGAATAATCGCTAGTAATAAATAGATAATATTTTTCATGGGATGTGATTTTATGTTTGCTCTTAAAACTAATTTGTATGAGAAAGGCAATTAATAACGATAGTTACGGTCCTTCTTTTTCTCGCTTTGTTTTTTCTTATCATTGAGCCGTTTACGTTTTACGGCTTTAGGAATTGTTCTTTTCTTCCTTATTTTAGGTTTTAATGCTGCTTTAGATAAGGTATTTATGAACTTTTTAAAAACCAGTTCTTTGTTTTTGGCTTGACTTCTCGACTCTTGACAACCTAGGATCAATATACCGTCGTTAGTGAGTTGGTTCTTTAATTTTGATATGATTCTTTCTTGTTCCGCTTTCGCGAAAGCGAGACTATTTACCACATCAAAATACAACTGTACTTTTGTAGCAACCTTATTAACATTTTGACCGCCGGGACCACTACTAGCAACTGCTTTATACTGAACTTCCTTATGAAGAATCTCTACATTCATGAGTGCAACTGGTGAGCAGGTTTGAGCAAATCGTTTACTGTTTTTACTGGATTAAATGTTTCTAATGGTACTTCTACAAAAATAGTGTTCCAGCAAGCCATGCCGCCATTCCATAAACCAGGAAGTTCTTGAGCTTTAATCTTTATACCGTTGCGAGTTTTATAAGTTATAAAGCCCGTTTCTGGATCGCAATAATTCATCAAATTAAATTTGTTGCCTTGATAATCTCTTACACCACATATGAGATCGACCGGATTAAAATGAGTAGCTTTTTGGGCAATTTCCTTTTGCTTTTTATTATTGTTATCAATTTGTGCACTTTCTACTATTTGAAGAGAATGCTCACCTTGATTATTAATCACCCAAAAAGGACCGCCGCCAGGTTCTCCTTCATTTTTTACCATACCGCAAACACGCAAAGGTCTATTGAGTTGATCAAATAGGTATTCTAATTGATACTCTTGAGCATACTTGTTATAACTACTAGGTAGAACTGAATCTAATTTTTCAGTCAAAAAGTCTTCTATCTCAGATTTTTTAACTGCGTCTACTGTTCCTGATTTTAAGTGGCGTAAATAATTAAAAACTTGTTCTTGAATTTTAAGCAGATACCCTGCTAATGTTTTTTTATAACGTCCTACATGTTGCTCATGAGCAGATGTGGTGACATTATCAATGTTTTTTATGAAAATGACATCGGCATCTAATTCATTAAGATTTCTTAATAAAGCGCCATGGCCTGCAGGACGGAAGAATAAGGAACCGTCATCTAATACAACGGCTTTATTATCTTGATCTACTGCAATAGTATCAGTATTTGAGGATTGATAAGAAAAGCTAATATCAAATGTTGCATTTGTTTTACGTTCTACAATTTGCTGGATACGAGAAAATTCTTCTTTGAAATGATCTTTAAATGCCGGAGCTATGGTGAAGTGTAATCGAGCTATTCCTTCACTTTTTGCGTAAATACATGCTTCAAATAAATGTTCTTCAAATGCGGTTGCTATATGATCTTTGTATTTATGGAAAGGAACTAGACCTTTAGGCATTGAAGCAAAATTAAAACCTTCTTCTAATAGCATTTCTTCTATAAAAAGAAGTTTTTTTGCCTGTACAGGCTTAGATAACCAGTCTTTATGTTTACTTTTTAAAGACTTTATAACTGCTTTATAGAATGGGAATTTCTCCATCCCTACTAGAAATGTAAATAAATCTTGTGCTTTATTACTATTTATATAACCATTTAAAGAGTCCTCTTGCTCATCAAAATTATTGAGCAATTCGTGTAAAAATTTAAACATACGAGTAGCCGCACCACTTGCAGGCACAAACTTGATCAAATTTAAATTTGAGATGCGGTTTTCATAATGATTAATTAATTCGTCATAATCTAAATCTCTGGATGACACAATGCCATCATTCACAACTGCTGGCCGATCCAATTTAACAAGTGGAAATCCTTTTGCAAATCTTTCTAATTGTAAATTAAGGAGTTCTTCAGAGATTCCCTTTTTCTCTAATTGCTCTTTCTGTTTATCTGTAAGAATCATTTAATTATCAAATTTTGAATTGCTTTTAAAGCATTCTTAAATCGCATTTCACCTTTTCCATTTATAATTGCGTAGCTCTTTTCAAATTCTTTTAATCCTCTTTTAAACAGTAAAAACATCTCTTTCCTGTCTTCTGGCTTATCTCTCAAATCATCTGGTGTCCATGCAACATCTACATCAAGTAGTAAATATAAGTCATAATCGCTTTTTCTTACAGCATCTTTTATTTCATGTGGTACTTTGTTGAAATATGCATGAGAGTAAACATAAGTTTCTAGTGCATCAGTATCACAAAATAGGAGCTTATTTGCTTTTTCAACTGCGTTATTTTCTGCAACTCGTTGCCCTATTGCTATGGGTAGTAAATCTTCATAAGAACAGATCTCGCCTCTAGTATCATATTTTTCTTGTAAATAGTCTCTAGCAAACTCGTCAACTTTTACCGTTTTGAAATGAGTAGCAAGCTGGCGTGCAAGTGTACTTTTACCAGTACTTTCTGGTCCGTAAAGGACTATTTTTAAACCGTCAAAGGTTTTTTGTTCAGGTATTTTTTCCATTGTAAGTAGCCGAAGATGGCAAAAATCAATAACAAAACATACAGAATAGCACTAAAACTGTAACCTTTGTAAAAATATAGTGGTATGGAAATAAGATTGCCGAGACCCAAAATCAACCAATGTTCTAATTTTCTACGAGCCATTAACCACATTCCTACAAAAAAGATACCTGTAGTAATCATATCAATATAGGAGACCCAATTTTCTAGCCTTTCTGTTAAAAAATACAATAGAAATATAGCGATTGCCGTACTACTAAATATAGCAAGAGATTTAGCCCAATCACTTTTTATAACTGTGGTTATAGGCTTTTGCTCTCTGTCCATTCCTCCATGCAACCAGTAGTACCATCCATAAACACTCATGATAAAATAATAAGCATTAATAACCATGTCGCCCAGTAGATTCCATTGAAATAATAGATAAACAAATATCAAAGTACTAATGATTCCAAACGGAAAAACTAAAACACTATTCTTATAGGAAAAATATACGCTTATAATACTTACTGCAAATGCTACTAGTTCTAAAACTATATGTTCTGTACTGTAATCACGATACTGTCCGAAAAGAAATTCTAAGACCTCCATTAAAAGAATGGTTCATAATCATGACGGTCTGTTTTTACTACTTTCATATAGAAAAGAACAGCATTTGTCTCTTCCATACTTCGTTGCATTTCTTGAGTTAGAAAAGACATCATAGAAGCAAACTCTCCATAGATTTGCGTTGCTAGTGGATTTTCTAAAACTGTAAATTCTGAGTCACGTAGTCTCTTAATAAAATTGATGATGTGTTGTTCATAATCACTTTGAAGTGGTGACATGGTTAACTCTATAGATGCTTTCATTCTTATTTGCAATTTTGTAACTCTACAAAGCTAGCCATTCCATTTGATATCTTGCTCTATTGCTGTACCTATAACAACCATTTTTGCACCAGCACGATATGTATCTTCTATTTGTTCAATTGTTCTTAATCCACCGCCTACGATTACTGGTATTTTTAATTGTTGAGAAACCTCTTGCACAATCGTTATAGAAACAGGATATATAGCTCCACTTCCAGCCTCGAGATATACTAAAAGATTTCCCATTAGTTGCGCTGTAAAAGCATGATTTACAATCGACATCACATCACTTTGATGGAGTGGTTGTGTCTTTGAAATATTCTGGACAGCGGTTTCTTTACCTCCATCAATTAACAAATAACCGGTAGGAAGAATTTCTAGGTTTGTATTTTTTAATTTCTGAGCTGCCAGAAATTGTTGTTCTATCAAATAATCAGGATTGCGCCCAGATAAAAGATTGGTAAAAAGCAGCCCATGAGCATGTTCTGATAATTGATTATGAGAACCGGGAAAGATAACAATCGGTAAATTGGTGCTTTCTCTTAAAATCTTCATCCAGCTATTAAATGGTACATTTTCCATAGTACTACCGCCTACAAAGAAAAATAACTGATCTATGTTTAACTCATTTTGTAGTGCAGTAATTGTAGATGTAATCGCTTTCGCGAAAGCGGAAATCGCATCCATATCCATCTTTTCTGGATCTATAAGAATAGCAAGACTACGATTTGATTGCGTAATGCTTTTAAGAATATCAATCATTCCTAGATGGAATTACATAAGCTAACATGAAGTTTTCTACCTCTTGAAAAAACACATCAAATTTGAGGTTATCTTGTTCATAAACTATACGGGCAACAGTGGAAAGGTCTTCCATTTCAAATGAAGCTACAAGACAGTGCGCTTTAAACCCTAAGCCTTTTTTACCATACAATTTATACATAGATTCCTTTGCACCCCAAATAACGGTAAGTTCTTTTACAGGATCTTCTAAAGATTTTATGAACTCATCTTCATAACCTATGAATTTAGGAGCGATACGCATAATCTTTTCACGTTGTTTCTCAATGTCGATTCCTATAGAAACATCGCTTATGATTATTGCGGTAAATTCAAAACTGTGTGTTATAGAAATATATTTTTCATCTGTAAGATGAGGCTTACCATGTTCTGAATAATATAAATCTAGATCAGTATAACCTGCATGTATTAATAAATGCCTGATGCTTAAAAATCCACGCCTGTGCAATTCTGAGCTCATGGTAAAAAGCCTGTTCTTTGAATTTTCAGAAAGTTCAATTCCTGTTCTTAAATAGGCCTCTGACTCTGTTATTTTCCAGATGTATACTTGCGTATTTTCTCTGTTGTTAATGGATTTAAAAAGGGGCATAAAAATCGGTTGATTTTTTGTAAGTTTGCAGCCGCAATTTAATAAATAAAAAGGTATTTAAATTGTTGATTTCTAATACTATCAACGACTGAAGTACCAAAACAATAAATTTATGAGCACAAAAACAGTTCCTTACGTACCTTACAAAGTGAAAGATATGTCCCTTGCAGAGTATGGACGTTTAGAAATTCAACTTGCTGAAGCAGAAATGCCAGGTCTTATGTCTTTGAGAGAAGAATATAAAGATGAGCAGCCGCTTAAAGGTGCACGCATAGCAGGATGTCTTCACATGACTATACAAACTGCAGTACTTATTGAAACTCTTGTAGCACTAGGAGCAGATGTAACTTGGTCTTCATGTAATATCTTTTCTACACAAGATCATGCAGCTGCTGCAATAGCTGCCGCAGGTATACCTGTTTATGCATGGAAAGGTATGAACGAGGAAGAATTTAACTGGTGTATTGAGCAAACACTTTTCTTTGGAGAAGACCGCAAGCCTTTAAATATGATTCTTGATGATGGAGGTGATTTAACTAACATGGTTTTTGATGAATATCCTGAACTAGCTGAAGGCATTAATGGACTTTCTGAAGAAACCACTACTGGAGTTCATAGGTTATATGAGCGTATGAAAAACGGTACTCTAGTGATGCCTGCAATCAACGTTAACGACTCTGTAACTAAATCTAAATTTGATAACAAATACGGTTGTCGTGAAAGTGCAGTAGATGCAGTACGTCGTGCTACAGATACTATGCTTGCTGGAAAACGTGTTGTAGTTTGTGGATATGGTGACGTAGGTAAAGGAACGGCTGCCTCTTTTAAAGGTGCTGGATCCATAGTTACTGTGACTGAAATAGACCCTATTTGTGCTTTACAAGCGGTAATGGACGGTTTTGAAGTAAAAAAACTGGAAAACGTAGTTTCAAATGCTGACATAGTAATTACAACTACTGGTAATAAAGACATTATTAGAGGCGAGCACTTTGAAGCAATGCGAGATAAAGTTATTGTTTGTAACATCGGTCACTTTGACAATGAAATAGATGTTGCATATTTGAATACTAATCATGGTGATACAAAAGTTGAAATCAAACCTCAAGTTGATAAATACACCATTAATGGTAAGGATATTATTTTACTTGCTGAAGGTCGCTTAGTAAACCTAGGTTGTGCAACAGGTCACCCTAGTTTTGTAATGAGTAATTCATTTACAAACCAGACTTTAGCACAGATAGAACTGTGGAATAATAGAGACGCATATGAGAATGAGGTTTATATGTTACCTAAACATCTTGATGAAAAAGTAGCAGCGCTGCATTTACAAAGAATGGGAGCTGAACTTACTGAGTTAAAAAGTGATCAAGCAGAATATATAGGTGTGAAGGTTGAAGGACCATTTAAACCAGAATATTACAGATATTAAGAATTTCCAAAAATTCTGATGTTTTATTAGGAAATATTAAAAAATAGTTTACCTTTTGGCATCGTAATTGATTTTTAATAGTTACGCTTTCGCGAAAGCGAAATTAAATTAAACAACAAATGGATATAATTAAAGACGCAAATGAGTGGTTAGGTGCATCGATGAGCAACATGTCTACAAGTGACAGAGTGCACTCATCGAGAAGAGCTAAAGAGCTTATTCTAGGCATAAATGAAGTGTACAAAGAAACGAAAGATGAGGAGTTGATGGATCTTATGAAATTGCTTACCGCAAAGAAACAAAAGATCGAGAAACGACTTAAAGGAATTAGAGTATAAACGCTCTTATTTTTATAATAATCCCGATAAAGTGAAATACTTTTTATCGGGATTTTTTATGAGGTTAATTATAGCATTCAGTTTTATTCAAAATAGGTATTAGAATAAAGAAACTTTATATTCGTTATCATTAAATATTTCACATAAATGAGATCGTTTTTAATTGTATTTTTTGTAGCTGCTTTATCGACTTCTTGCAGTACAGATTTCCCCAAAAAAGAAATAACTACTCAAAGTCTTAACGGCTTTATAGAAGGTGGTAATGCGGCTGGTGTTTATGGTAAGGCTGGTCTTAAAATCACTGCAGATTCAATAAAAATGAACGACTGGCCCATATCTAGGCTAGTAAACAGTTTGAATGCTTTGCGTGATACTACCATCGTTGATCAAACAAGATTTTCTGACGTTTATACCATTCAAATTGCCAATATAGGAGAACTAGACGAAGGTGCTTTTTGTGATTCTTTAATAGTAGAATTAGGTCGTGCAGGCCTTGCAAACTAATGAATGATCAAATTATTTCTATAAGACCTTTCATAGGGGCTAAAGATTTTAGTACTTCTAGGTCTTTTTATACTGCTTTAGGCTTTCAGGAGATTATTACCTCTAGTACTATGTCTTACTTTAAAATGGGAGATTTTGGCTTTTACCTTCAAGATGCTTTTGTAAAAGAATGGGTAGATAACACAATGTTATTTCTAGAGGTAATCGATCTAGACTCCTTTAGACAAGCTGTTTTGAAAAAACAACTAATCGAAAAGTTTCCTAAAGTAAGAATTTCACAAATACAATATAATAACTGGGGCAATGAATTCTTTGTTCACGACCCCAGTGGAATATTATGGCACATAGGAAACTTCAAATAACATAGGCACATGCCTATTCTTTCAATTAAAAATTGAGGCTAAATTTATCGCGGTCTTCAAGAAACTTCAATTTAGATCTATAAGTTTGTATTTGAGATTTATGAACCTCAACAGTTTGCATTCCTTCTTTTTTCCAAGGATGACTGATCAATTCATTACCTAAAACATCGTAAACTTGTGAATGGCCGCTATAATCCATACCAGTCCCATCTTTACCTACTCTATTAACACCTATGCAATAACTCATATTCTCTATAGCTCGTGCTTTAAGTAAAGCATCCCAAGCATTTACTCGAGGTACAGGCCAGTTTGCAACAAATATAATTACATCATAACCTTGTGTATTTCTAGCAAAAACAGGAAAGCGTAAATCATAACATATTTGCAGGTTAAATTTCCATCCTAAATACTCTGCTATTACCGGTTTTTTTCCAGATTCATATACCTCATGCTCTCCTGCAAGAGTGAATGTATGACGTTTATCATAAATGGTATAAGAACCATCTGGTCTCATGAAAATACCTCGATTCACAAAGGAATCACTCTCCTTAAACATAACACTTCCATAGATGGCAAAATCTCCATTTAAAGCGTGTTCTTTTAAATAATATATAATTGTTGCATCGCTAGCAAGACCTTCTGGACTCATCGAGAAACCAGTAGTAAACATTTCTGGTAATATAACTAGATCAGTAAGACCATAAAGCTGTTCTAATTTTTTAGAAAAGCGATTCTGATTCTCCCTAGGGTTTTCCCAGACTAGATCAGATTGAATTAAAGAAATTTTGAGAGTGCTTTTTTCCATTGCTAAAAAGCTAAGATTATATCATCAATTGATTTAAGAGTTCATTATTTCTTCTATCTCTTCAGTTTCTATAGGAATATCTCTCATTAAATTAAATGGAGCCCCAGATTCATTAATCACCACATCATCTTCTAATCTAATACCAAAGCCTTCTTCTGGAATATAAATTCCTGGTTCTACTGTAAATACATTTCCCGCTTGCATAGGTTCCCAAAGAATTCCATAGTCATGAGTATCTAGTCCTATATGATGAGAAGTACCGTGCATAAAGTATTTTTTATAAGCTGGCCAGTTAGGGTCCTCATTTTGAACATCTGCTTTGTCAAGCAGGCCTAGGTTTAAGAGCTCTTTGGTCATTAACTTTCCTACCTCAACATGATATTCTTTCCATAAAGTACCTGGCACAAGCATTTTAGTTGCGTCATTTTTCACTCGCAACACTGCGTCATAAACTTGCTTTTGTCTTTCAGTAAATCGACCATTTACAGGAATAGTTCTAGACATGTCACTGGCATAGTTTGCATATTGTGCTCCCGCATCTATCAACATGAGATCACCGTCTTTACACTCCTGATTGTTTTCTATGTAGTGCAGCACGTTTGCATTGTTCCCACTCGCAATTATAGGAGTATAAGCAAATCCATCGCTACGTCTTCTAATAAATTCATGTAAGAACTCTGCTTCTACTTCATATTCCATAACGCCAGGCTTTAAAAACTTCAAGACACGACGGAAACCTGCATTTGTAATATCGCAAGCTTGCTGCATTAAATCGATTTCAATTGAATCCTTAACTGAACGTAGTCGTTGAAGTATAGGAGCAGATTTTGCATAATTGTGCGCTGGATATTGCTCTTTAGTTCTTTTAATAAAACGATCTTCTCTCGTTTCTAACTCTACTGACTGACGGTAATGCTCATTTGTATTAAAATAAATGGTATTGCACTGTGTCATCATTTCAAAAAACTTTTTATCAAAGTCCTTTAACCAGTATACCGTTTTAATTCCAGAGACTTCTGTTGCCTTTTCTTTAGTTAACTTCTCACCTTCCCAAACAGCTATATGCGCATTAGTCTCGGTTACAAATAGCACTTCTCTATGTGCAGGATCTGGACAGTCAGGAAAAAGAACAAGAATCGTATTTTCTTGATCTGCTCCACTTAGGTAAAAAAGATCCCGATTTTGAGTAAATGGTAATGTGCTGTCTGCTCCTGTAGTAAAGACATCATTTGAGTTAAAAACAGCTAGACTTGACGGCTTCATCTTTGCCATGAAATTCTTTCGGTTATTGATAAATAACTTAGAATTTATAGGTGAATATTTCATAAAATATAAATGTAGAAGGGTTGTAAAATTTTCTTTAGCTCGCTTTCGCGAAAGCGAACTCATAATAAGTAGCAAGTTAAGAATAGCCGTATAGACGACAAAGAAAACTAGAATTGATTAACAAACCTTCCTAAGAATCAAGAGCGATGACGCTTACCTAAGTAATCTTTAAATAGCTGTAAATAAAATCGTACTATTTAAGACGTTTCTTTTTCTTACGGTTTTTTATGAATGAAAACACTAGTAACAAAATGATTACTAATGTTATACCGATAATAAAATATCTAGCAGCTTCCATAATAATTGGTTTGATTGTTTGCCTAAATTTAAATAAAAGTAATGAATTATTAAATAGACACTTTTAGGATTGAAAGAGAAGTTAATCTGAAACTTGCTCAACGTTAAAAGCTAGTCCCCAGAATGCGACGTATTCTGATAATGGTCCTAATCCCATGATAGCTCTTCTTGCATCTACCTTTTCTGGCTCCTTAAGTTTATGAAGTTCATAAGTGCCGTCTTCATTCATCAAGATTTGAGAACCGTATAATTGAGGTTTTCCTGCATCCATTAACATGCGGTCTTGCATTAAAGCGATGTCTTGACGTTCTAGATCACCATTTTGGGCCGCTTTAAGTAGCATAGGGAAATATTCTGTTCTTTTTTCTGCACTGGCATGCTGTATCACTAGCCATATAGCGCTCATTCCTTTTTCTCCAGCGGTTTCTTCGGTGGGCATCCCACATTTTTCAAGTATCTGCTCTATGGCAGTAAGATTATTTTGGTCTACTTCTTCATCAATCATGTTATCTCCACGATTATCCTGATCCCTATCATGTATGCGTTCTAAAATACGATTCAGGTTATTGCAATCCACTTGATTGATGTTTCTAAAAATTGGTTCTTTTTTAAGAGCAATCATTGCTGTTTCTAGATCCTGAAACTCTACTTTCCGTAAAACGTTTAGGTCGTTAATGAACCAGTTTGCAAAAGGCAGCTCGTTAGATAGCGCTTCTTTTTCTTCTTTAGATAGTAGATTGCCGTTTTTATCATAATACTTAACATCATCGGGCATAGTGAAATTATTTGCCATAATCATGTCTGTCATCTCATCATAGTTAATACGAGTAAGCTTCTCTTCTTTCTGACAGGATAAAAAGAATAAAATAGGTATAAACAGCAGCAATCTTCTTACATGCATAATGATAAATTTAATAGAGATTTTAAGAAGCCTTTTCTAATAACTCAATGATCTCTTCATTAGGAATGATATCAATAGTTAAATTAATACGATCAGTTCCTCCATTATTAATTACTCGATGAGGATCAGAAAGTCTTAAATACCAGCACTGTCCTACTTTCATAGGAACCTGTTTATTATTGAGATAAAACTCCACTCCTTTATTATTATCTACGGGAATAGTTAATCGTATCATCGATTTTTCTTCTTCCAGCGCAAGAGTAGGATCAGTATGTTCTTGAACTACAGAGTTAGGTGCGAGAAACAAAAGACGCACTAAATGAACTTTAGTATACTCTTCAAACCGACTAACAATACTTTTTAAATAAGGTGATTTTTCCATTGCTGCTGTATCCATCCAGTCGCACCAAGTTCCATCTGCATAATCATCTGCTGGTGGAGGAAAAGGTATAGATGTATCTACTAGGTGCGCGGGCGAGCGCAATGGAATTACTTTATAATATTCGTAATGTTCCTTTTTTAAGTCGTGCGCTTCTTTAAGCAATCGATCAACGTCAAATGTAAATGGTAATTGAATTCTATCTTTATATTCTTGTTGGGTTTCCATGAGTTGGTTAGTTTCTTAATCAACTCAAATTTAACATAAAGAGTTCACTTGCAATACCATCACTAAGAAATTTTCCTTTTCTAGTTACAAGTAATGTGTCGCCGTCTAAATACAAAAGGTGATCTTTTAAATATTCTTGTGCTTGTTTCAAAAGATAATCCTTAAAATTAACACCATAATCACGTTCAATTTTTTCCAGAGAAACTCCATAAATAGTACGCAAACCTGTCATAATATACTCGTTGTATTGATCTACAAGAGTAAGTTCTTCTATTTCCATAGGTAGTTTTCCAGCTTGAATAGCCTTCATGTACTTTACATTATTACTAATGTTCCACCCACGTCTTTTTCCATCAAAACTGTGTGCACTAGGACCTATGCCTATGTAACTTTTACCAGTCCAGTAAGCTGTATTATTCTCTGAGAAAAAACCTTGTTTTCCAAAATTAGAAAACTCATAATTCTCAAAACTGTGCAGCTGCATCACATCAAGAAGAATATTAAAATGCTCTTGCGCCACCTCATCTTCTACTTGTGGTACAATCCCTTTTTCAATAAATGATTTAAGCGCGGTGTTTTCTTCTACGGTAAGCGCATAACTAGAAATGTGAGGAATTTTTAAACTGATGGCTTTATACAAATTTTCTCTCCATCGATCATTGCTCATACCTGGAATACCATAAATCATGTCTATGGAAATATTTGGGAAATATTTTACTGCTTCTTCAATACAAGCTTGTGCTTCTTCAGCACTATGCGCCCTATTCATCAGTTTTAAATCTTCCTCAAAGAAACTTTGCACTCCTATAGAAAGTCTATTGATTCTAGTCTTAGAAAGTTCCATGATCTTTTCAAGTGTAAGATCGTCTGGATTTGCCTCAAGGGTAATTTCTGCCCTTTCATTAACTTGATAATGGTCGTCAACTACTTCAAGTATTTTTTCAACTTCATGAATATCTAGAACACTAGGCGTTCCTCCACCGAAGTATATAGTTTGAACAGATGTGTTTTTGTATTCGCTTTCGCGAAAGCGTAACTCATCACAAAGAGCATCAATAATTTGAGCTTTATACTTCAAATTAGTACTAAAATGAAAGTCACAATAATGACAAGCTTGTTTACAGAAAGGAATGTGAATATAAATACCACTCATAAACACAAAAGTAATTGTTATAACGCTAGTAAAACCAAGGCATGAGAGAAAATGGGCCTATTTGTGTGAATAAGTGTTAAATCTTGATTTTAAGAGTGTTAAATAATGCAATAAATTTATCTTCGTAGTGGTTATCACTTATATTATATTAAACCTAAAATTTAAAATTATTATGTTTAAAAATCTAATGTTTCTCTTCAGTTTACTGGCGATTAACGTTTCATTTGGTACTGATGTTTCCCCATTAGTTCCTGCGAATGATCCACAACCTGAGGTTGTCAACTTTCAAGATGCGGCACTACAGCTAGCATTGCAGGACCAAATTCACGCAAACAAAAACTGGAAAAGACTGATCCAGCAAAAACGCCTGTCTATAAGTCTTGTAGACTTATCTGACGAGGACAATATAAAATATGCAAATATTAATGGTAATCATATGATGTATGCTGCGAGTATGCCTAAAATTGCTGTACTCTATGCTGCTGTAGATGCTATTGAAGAAGGTGATTTACGACTTACTAAAGCCGTTCAAAATGATATGTGGCTTATGATTAATAAGTCTAATAATGCGGCCTCTACACGTATGATAGACCGCGTGGGCTTTCAACGTATTGAAGATTTAATGTGTAATCCAGAAAACCCATTTTATGATAAAGATGGTAATGGTGGTTTATGGGTAGGAAAACGTTATGCTGCTCAAGGAAAGCGTAATCCAGAGCCCATTAGAGGATTGAGCCATGCCGCAACTACTGATGCTGTTGCTAAGTTTTATTATCAACTTGCTACAGGACAGCTTATAAGTGAAAAGCGAAGTGAGCAAATGTTGAAGTATTTAGTTAATCCTGGTTTACATCATAAATTTGTAAACACCTTAGATGTTATTGCACCTGAAGCCACTTTATATAGAAAAAGTGGGTCCTGGAGAAACTGGCATTGTGATTCTATTCTTGTAATCGACAAAGCTAGAGGCAAAAAATATATTCTTGTTGCTATGGTAGAGAGCCCAAATGGTGAACAAATTATAAGAAATTTAGTACAACCAGCAGAGCTTGCCATGAATCAAAATGCTACCTTGGCTCCTGATTTAGACGAGAATGAAGTCATTATTACAGCAGGCACATAAATTTTTTGACATTAGGGAAGGCGAGGAGTCTATTTCCCTACTCATGCAACTGTACATATTTTTAATTATATGCGCACTACTGATAGTTAAACCTACAGTAAGTGCGCTTTTTTTATCTCAATTGGGCGCAGATAATCTATCTGTTGCGTTTATAATAATTGCGATTACTGCAGTGGTAGTATCTTACTTTTATAATAAGTCCTTAGAAAAGTTTCCTTTGAGGTATATCATAAGAACTACTTTAGGGCTTTTTGCTTTAGGATTTGTGATCATGGGTTTTATTGTGGCTTTTGATTGGGTCACAACGCTTTTTGTTTATTTGTTTTACACTATGGTAGGCATGTTTGCACTTCTAGCTACATCCCAATTTTGGGTGTTAGCTAATGTTGTGTTTAATGTACGTGAAGCAAAAAGACTTTTTGGATTCATAGGAGCTGGTGGAATCGCCGGTGGAATCGCCGGAGGTTACGTAACGTCCCTTGCAGCTGCTTCCTTAGGTAATGGTGCGTTAATGATAATAGCTGGCCTACTAATTGCCTCTTGTATAATAGTCTTTGAACGTATCTGGAAAACAAGAGTACAGACTTTAAGTAGGTATAAGAGAAAGGAACGCGCCACCGTTTCTACAGAATCATCAATTAAATTAATATATAAATCTGAGCACCTAACTTATCTCGCAGCGGTAATAGGTTTAGGAGTCCTTGTGGCCAAACTTGTTGATTATCAATTTAGTTATATCGCTGCTGCAAAAATCCCTGATCCACAAGAGCTAGCATCGTTTTTTGGATTCTGGTTCAGTACTTTTAATATTATATCTTTATTAATCCAGCTTTTTATAACTAATAAAATTCTAGAAAATACTGATATAAGTGTGAGTCTTATTGCTCTTCCTATAGGAATTGTTCTACTATGTTTGGGCCTTCTTATTTTTCCAGAATTATGGATTGTAATTATCATAAAAGGACTTGATGGTAGCTTAAAGCAATCATTACATAAAAGTGCTGTAGAGCTGCTTTCCTTGCCTATTCCAGCGCATGTTAAAAATAAAACCAAAACCTTTATAGATGTAGTAGTGGACAGCCTTGCTACAGGTATTGCCGGTTTTTTATTAATATTTGTGATTAAAGGATTAAATCTGTCTGCAGCTTATATAACCGCAATTACTATCGTGATTGTGATTACATGGATATATATAGTCTTTAAAGTAAGAGAGACGTATCTAGGTACTTTTAAAGAAAGTATTATGATGAATGAGAACCTAGCTCATTCTAAAAAATCTTCTTCTAGAATAAGACAAAACATGCGCATCATTTTTCAATCAGGATCAGAAAAAGATATTTTATTGATGCTCAAAAGGCTTCCAGAGGTCGCACATCCTTCAATAAAAGATGATGTACTGCAACTACTTGATCACGATAACCATCGTATAAAAGCAGCTGTAGTAGAACACCTTTCTTACGTTACAAAAAAGCCGCAGGTTAAGGTTCAAGATTTTATATATATTAAAGATGATGAGTTAATCGTTTCTACAATGAGTTACTTGTTATCTCAAGATAAAATTTCTCATCAATTTTTTGAGCTGTACTTAAATTATGAAGATGAGTTTATTTCTACTGCTGCATTATTATGCCTAGCTAGAGAATCTGAAGATAACCCTCGACTGGCTGCCAAATATAACCTGAACCTTAGAGTTAAGGTATTTATTGATGAAATGGGCAGCGATGATAGCGACCTAAGAGTATCAGAAATTGCCAGAATTATAGAAACATTAGGCTATATCAAGAGATCTAAGTATCATGATATCATTATACGATATTTAAAGCATCCTAATCCTATTCTTAAAAATGCCGCCATATTAGCTGCAGGTGAAACGGCAAGAGAAAAATTTCTCCCTATTCTTTTTGAAGAATTGGAAGATGTAACGTATCGTGAAAGCAGCATAACAGCAATTTCTAGTTTTGGTAATGACATTATACCTCAACTTTATAAGATGTACCTAAGGGCAAACCTTAATAAAATACAGAAAGCACAAATACCTGTAATTGTAAGTAAAATTTTTACTGAAAAGGCTTACAGAACATTGTTTAAAATGACTCAGAGAGGTAATTTTTCTTTGAGGACTAAAACTTCTGATTTACTATACGACTGGCGTAAAACAGGAGTAGAATATAGCATTAAATCTCGTACCTTAAAATCAATGATTTCTAGTGAATCAAAGCTTTACAGAGATTTATTGAGTTGTTACTTCTCACTAAGATTAATTGAACGTTCTAAATTACCTGAAAATAAGGACATACCTCAATCATTAAAAATGAGTCGCTCTCATTTAATACAGCAAATTAAAAGTTCCATGGAACTTAACTTGAAACGTATTTTCAATTTGCTAGCTTTATATTACAATCCAGAAGATGTATTTGTGGCGTATAAAGGTTTAAAAAGCGAAACTAAAGACTCTCAAATTCATGCCATGGAGTACTTAGATGGACTATTGGGACGTAATCTTAAAACCTTATTATTACCTCTTTTAGAAAGCGGCCTATCTGCGCCTAATCAAGAGTCTACTGATTATCATAATCACATCACTTTATTAAATAAAGAAGACTGTTTAAAGGTTCTCTCTAGTCTTGAAGATGAGCCGTTAGTAATCAAAACAATAGAAGTTTTAAAATATCAACATGATAGTTACACCTTGCATTTATTAAATCAAGTCTCAAATCACACATCTGATATTATAAATGAAGCAGCTGTAGAAGCTTTAAAATGCAAAAAAGAAAACGCAGAAATGGTATAATAAAAAAGGAAGTTTTTAAATAAAACCTCCTTTATAGAATTTGAATATATCGCCGTCGGTTATTCTTCTTCAGCAACTATATATTTCTTTCTAATTTGCTTGTCAATGGCGCTTGCTAAATACATATGATCTCCTGCCGAATTCTTACCCAAAATATTAGACATAAGGCATACTATGTAATTAGTTCCATCTGGATGTTCCACCATTATAACACTATTCATATAATTGAAGTTAGTACCAGCATATTTTGCACCACCACCACTATAGTAACTTCCTGACTTAAAATAAACTGATGCATCATCTAATCGTGGACTATAAGCATACCTAATCCTACGGTCTGTCATATACATTAATCGTTTTAATTCTAGACTGGATTCTTGATCTACTACATCACCTTTTTCTAAAGCTATAAACCATTTCATTAAACCTTTAGGAGTTCCTATACTTCCTCCAGTAGCTCTTGCATAACGGTCTGGACCGTTAGTAAAAAAACTACCTAATCTCCATTCATCATGCGTGATTCCCAGATCTCTTAGAGGTTCATTAACAATTGCTGTAGCCATTTCTGAAAGCTCCTTCTTATCTGCTGTTTCCCAGTACTCATCTGCTTCTTGTTGTGTAAGAGTAAAATACTTATCACCAAAAATTCTCATCAATAATGCTTCTCTCCATACTATACTTGCAGCCCCATTATTACTTACACTAAGCATGTGATCCACCCATTCATATAAAGTAAATTCATCACTCGCAACTACTTGACGTTTTGTCAATTTATCCTTCTCCATATCATAAATAGGTACCGTATGATGATCACCTATTCCCCATACTCCAGACTTGACTACTTTATCTCTCATTAAACGAGTACGTACATTAAAATCTTCTGGACACAAATTATATAGCTGACTAAAAAATGCAGTAGCCACAGCTAGTTTTCCCACACTTCCTGGCTGGAAACCGCTATTCTCATTCATTTCTGCATAGCGCATATTATCTCTATCTGTAATATCAAGAACTGTGATCCCATAGCCACTACGCCTAGGGAATAACCTAGTCATCTCTTTTTGAAATTCCATATTTACCGACATGATAGAATCTGTAGCTGTTTGATCTTCACATAACCATAGATTAATCTCTTCTGTTTTTCTAAAAGATCCATTTCTTAGGTAATACTCTGTAATAGTACTGTCTAGCGTTTTTTCAAGTCGTTTCAACCTCTTAATGCCTGTCCTTTTAAAACCATCAATAGGATAAAATGACATTAATATCATTATAGTTGTAAATGCTGCAATTACTTTAATAGTATTTTTCAAATCTTAATAGGTTTATGAAGTAATAATGCTGTGTTAACATCTACATCAGCATCAATGGAGTTTAAAAATTCAGAGTTTATCGCTTGACTATTTTCTACAAATGGTCGGATCTGAAATAAATATAATTTCCCGTCCTTAAATCCTAGTTCTATATCCCATGCACCTTTGTAACTTCCATTTTTAGAGCCAGGCATGATATTATGAACTGTCTTAGCAAACTCTCTTATAGTCTTTAAGTTCTCATCAGTTAAAATTCTATGGTCAAAATCAACGTGCTCCATTATTGAGCCGCCTGTAACAGGCAGTTTACGCTGCTCATTTTCTCGTGCAGGAGAAACTAGAAGACCTTGACCGTCACTATTGATAATATAAGTTTCAGCACTTTGTCCATCTACTGCTCCACCAGCACCTCGACTCATAGCCACTGTGATAGAATTATCATCATTATTAATGAAATCCTTAGTGATAAGCACGCCACTATAATCTACATCTACTGTAGGAATGATAAGAATAGAAGGGTAAACGTTTTCAGGATTTTCTAAGTAAACTTGCCTCCATTTAAAACTACGCTCTGTATAAGGACTTGCCCATACCTCGCGTATTCCATTAATCACCTTCTCTTTTGCGACTGCATTAAATACAGTAAGGTTTAATCCTGCTCCAGTAAACTCTTCTAGGTCTTCCATATTTGTGTCACTACGCAAGAACACAGGCACTTTACCTAACTCATCTCCCAGCGTAGATTTAAAGTCATTTTCAAGGGAAGACAAGAATGTTTTCTTAAATGGCATTACTGCAATGGCTTCTCTTAATATTTTAAGCTCACCTAATTGATAATCTATCACCTCTTGTTCTGATAAACCATTTGCTTTTAGTTGTTTCGCTTTCGCGAAAGCGGACATCAAAAAATCCCAGTAACTACCATCAGTCTGTGGCATTTTTTGATTCATATGGTCTTTAAAAACACCAAAAGGAATCACTATTCCATTTACTACGTTTTGAGGAAACAGTTGTTTCAATTGGCCCAAATTTGCTGCCTTAGGACCGCATAGAATACCGCTGTCTGAACTACCTACATCTGCCATGTTTATAGGTAACTTTCCATCCAGCTTTAATTTACCTTCAGGAATCCTGATGGTTTTCTTTTCTTTTTTATTAGTTGATGTAAAGAGCACTTCCTCTTCCTTACTCATATCATCAATTTCTTTTATAACTACAGTACCACGATTACTAACTGCATAAAATATTTGTTCACCATCCAGTTTTGTAAGGTCATTTAAATTGTCAATGGAAATAGCGGCATTAGGAATACCTAAATTACGAGCAAGTAACTGCACATGAGAAACTAAATTCCCTTCAGAAACTGTAGCAATTCCGGCAACTGGTTTTAAATCACTAGGCGGATGATCAAATATGTAAATCTTATTAGGATCTACCTGCATTCCTTCAGCATTACCAGATACTACTACTAGTTCTCCTCTAGTATACCCAGGATTGAGACCTCTTATAGTACTTACATTTTTTACTCCGGCAATATCGCTTTTTAAACCTATCTGGCTGGAGACTAATGCTCCTAAGCTTCCTACGGCATCACCTAGAGGTAATAATAAAGAGCTTCTAATACGATCATCAAAAAAACCGTAAGCTTTAGGCTCAAAATTTATATATTCCTCTACAACGTCATTATAAATGGTATTAACCATACCTGTTCCCCATTCTACCTGACTTCGCCCAGTTTTTAAAAAATCTAGTAACTCGTGAGCTTTTATAGTGGCTCCTTTTGAAATAAATAACTCGCTTTCTATGGCGTTCCATTCCCAGTTTTCTACATAACCAGCGCTAGCAAGTGCTTCACTTAAAGAATATACTTTATCTAGGTGCTCTTGTAAATCTACTGGTTCCCATGCGCTAGCTTGTTGAAAAATCAATTCCTCGAGTCGCAAGCTTAGTTCTAATGCGCTTGTGCGCCTTGTACCTCTTCTATCTTCTTTGATATTATTTCTTATATCACACATAAGGTTTGCAGCAGCAGGAACAAGTATAGCAGGATCTGTCTCGCTCTCGTAAAAATTAGAAAACCACTCTGTTTGAGTTCTTATATAAGCATCTTCATTCCAGTCGCTTACCATTTTAGGTAAATCCTGTAAAGAAACAGGTTCAAAAAACTCCTGCATATCATTCATGAGCTTATTGAAATCTTTCCTTGAATTTTCAGTTAAATCGCTTTCATATTTATCCAGCCATGATTTAACGGCTTCTATATCTTTAGCCTGTGGATTGCCATGTATTTTGATACGTATATCCATAAATTTAGGATAACGCTCTGCAAGTACTTTACTTAAACTACGTATATCTTGAGCTAGATTACTATCTCCATCGTGAGGTAAATCTCTTAAGGATTCTCTGATGAGAAAAAAGTCCCTATCTACAAGATCGTTATCGCCTAATACTGTATAATAAAACTTACGTCCCCATTCTTCTTCATCTTCGATTTGTTTTGCACCACGATAAAAGCGAGATCGCTCTTGAATCCATCCGTTATCAACTGATTCTAGATATTTACCCAGTTGGTATTGTTTTAAACGGCTGTGATTATTCTCACCATCCCAGAATTCCCATATTTCATTAGAAGCAAGAATTTCTCCGAGATAAATATGGCGTTTCATAGCCAGTTCTTTCACTTCTGTTTTATAGCTCGCATGTTGAATTCCTTCTCCTATTTTTTCTGGACAAGGGTCTTTTGCATCCCTCACGCTACCATCAGGACAAAACCAGTTGATACTTTTATACGGACCTCGATCCAGTTCCCTATACTGCTGGATCATCTCTTTAATGCGAGCATCAGTAAATTCTTGTGCTTCACTAACCGTGCTAATTAATACAATTATTAGCAATAAAATTCTTTTCATATTGTCAAAAATATAATTATTTAACAGGGATTCAAATCAGTTAAGAGCGGTTTAACTAAAATGTCTAAAATCGACAAGGCTTTTTAAAAATCTTTATGAATATGATAGGTTCGCTTTCGCGAAAGCGGTATTACCTAAGTCTGTAAATAAAAAAAGCAGCTCCTTTTTAAAAGAGCTGCTTTTTCAAAACTTCAATTAATTTTTATAGGTCGTAACGCACTTGTAGGTATACATAGCGAGGTTGTACGGTATAAAATTGAGTGCTAGTAGCTATCTGACCGAAAGAGTTGTTGTTCAACGCCTCTGTATTTAACAGGTTCGTTGCTGCTAGCTTGTATTCCCATTTTGAATCTGGTTTATTATAGAACAACGCCGCTTCCAAAAAGTCATAATTGTTCTCAACATTTTGAGAAGTAGAGAAAAGGTTCAAATCGTACTCTACATCAAAAAACCAGGATTTGTTAATTTGCCAATCGGAGTTTAAAGTAATGGTCTGTCTCGTAGAATTATTAGTAAGTCCACCATTATCAGAATTGTTAAATGCAACACTGTAACCTACTTCAAAGTTAACTCCATCACGATAGTTACTGCGTGCATTAACTCCATAATTATGTGTGATATTTTCAGACTCTCTAGCCTCACCGTTGATAACATTATTAAATGTACTCCAGTTTAAGCCTGCATTTACACTAGCTCGTATTTTACCAAATTCTCTAGAATAACTTCCAGAACCACTAGCTGTTTCATTTGCAAATGGTGAATTAATTAAATCGCTTTGCTGGTTAATGTCTTCAATGTTTACACTGCTTTGTATCGCATCAGTAGTTCTTGAATATGATAACTGTGCGCGTATGTTAGTATAATTAAACATATTAAAGTTAAAGTAATTCAAGCTATACCTATCGTTTATAGCACCTGTTAACTGGTTGTTACCACTAAATAATGCATTGTAATTATTAAAAACAGTTCCTAGTGCATAATTCTCTACATCTGTAAAACTAACTGTCTTACGGTAGTCAAAATTGATATTCTCACTTGATCTTAGTGCAAAACGAACATTAAAATCTGGAAGGATTTCTTGAAAGTCTAATTCATTAGTTGCCCCTAGTTGCGTGTCTTCTATATGAAAGCTGTGAGCTGTAACACCAGGTGTAATCGTAAATTTACCGGTGATAAATTTATAATGTACTGCTCCATAAAGATCTCTAAATTTATAATCCACGTCATTACCTAACAACGGATCAGTTAGATCATTACGAGATCCATCATTTAATATTTGAAAAATATTTGTGTTATAGTCTTGATTAACTATAGATGCACCAGCTGTAAAGTTGATGTTACTCTTTTTATTAAGAACTCTCCAGTAATCCACTTTGGCGTCTAGTTTCTGACTTTCAACTAACTTTTGCTGGTTGATATCGTAGGGATCTGCAGTTTGTAATCCTAATTCACCTTCAAATGGTTCTGGATCTTGTACGCCTTGACGGTCTCGTATAGCATTATAAAAAGGATCTTCTTCAGCATCTATATACCTACCTTCTAAAGCAAAAATATCTTTATCAGTTGCGGTATAATACATGTTAATGGACTGGTCTAAAGTAACTGGTTTTTGAGATTCATTTTGATCTATATCTTCAACAAAACCGCTACGTGATGAAGTGAAGTCGTTGAACTGACTTACGTCACTAAGGTTTACTTGTCCATCATATTCAAAAGTGAAATTTTCATTAGGTTTATAATCTGCACCTAATTTAAAAATACCTATTTGATTGCGTTGAAAGGATCTGTCTTCTGTGTTTTCTAGAACTCCTGTACCTATAAACTCACGACTTGTAAGCGTTTCTTGTTCAGTATCTGTACTTGAAAAAATGGCAAAACCATCAAAGCTCAATTTTTTGTTTGCTTGCCACGAACCATTGAATGCACCAAATTTGCTTTCAATTTCCTTAGCACGATTTGCTTGAAGGTTCAAAATTCCTCCAGCGCCTACACCTACATTTATTGTTGATCCAGAAGCTCTAGTATTACCTCGATTAAAACCTGTAAAACGCAAGTACTCTCTAAAGGTAAATGACTGCAACCCTAAATTATTAAAATCTGTAAGTATGTTTATAGAAACATCTGGACTGTAATAAAATGCTTTAGGTTTTGCTTGATAACGTACATCATCATCACCTTGCCCTATAGCACCAGTCACTTCTCCAAACCAGAAGTTTTTCTTACCTTTTTTTAATCTTATGTTTATAGCGATGCGATCTTCATCATTTCCTAAACCTTTTAACTGACTTTGATTATTGTAATTTTTAAGTACTTCTACTTTACCGACAGCATCTGCAGGGATATTTTTTGTAGCTAATCTTGAGTCACCTTCAAAGAACTCTTTTCCATCTACAAGAACTCGTTCCACCGTTTTACCTTCTACTTGAATGTCACCATCTTCATTTACTTCCATTCCTGGAAGTTTTTGTAAAACATCACCTAACTTTCTTTCAGTTCCATTTGTAAAACTGTCTGCATTATAAACAATGGTGTCTCCTTTTATAGACACTGGCATATCATAAACTATGTTTACAGCGTCCAGAGCATTTTCATCTTCTACCATCACATAATTTTTGATGAGATCAGTTTGCACGTTTTTTACTGTATCAGTTATAGTTTTTAATCCTAAAAAAGAAACTTTAAGCACGTAAGTGCTGTCTTTTTTTAAACTAAGCAACTGATACTTTCCTGAATCATTTGTAATTCCAAAAGCACCGAGGTTTTTATCTTTTTGATAGGCAATTACATTTGCCATTTGTAGTGGAGTTCCAGTACTGTCTACTACTATACCAGATATTTTAATGTTTTGAGCACCAACTATTGAAAATAGAAAGCAAGCAAAAACAGCTAAGAGTAAATTTTTGTTCATTTTAAAGTTTTTTGGTAAAAGAAATGCGAGAAATAAGGTTACAAATCTCGCATTTCGGTAAGTTGTGATAATTCA
>MAAC01011147.1_pt1 | contig 78275 bp, 63 predicted proteins | sample 1115981 | NCBI WGS metagenome assembly MAAC01 (sample SAMN04961126, study PRJNA320927) | seawater metagenome | isolation source: sample BD02T64 sea water enriched with oil for 64 days | place: USA:Gulf of Mexico | collected 2013-07-27
TCAATCTATTTGAACGTAAAACCCTATCCGAGATACTCAAACCAGATCCGCCGAGATGTAAAAAAAGCGAACCCCAAATGGGGCTCGCTTTATGATCTCTAACTGTGGGACAGCAGTGGTTAATTACGCCCTTTTTTGTGTCTGTTATTATCACTACGACTAATATTGATTAGGTGAAATCAAGCCAAAATAATACCCAGCAATCAACAACACGACTAAAGAAACGGATAACGAGATCCGCACTGTTAGCGCAATCACTACACGCTTACCATCATCGTCACCCTTCCCCAAAAATACCGCACCAGCACCTAAACTAATAAGCACTAAAACTAGGTTAATCAGGACGATTATTTTGTAAAAGCTCATACAAATCTCTTTATAAATGTTATCTTACAGTCTGCTTCGCAAAGTCGTTATTTAAAACCACATTTGCCTTCAAGCGAAACACGTTAGCACATTAATTTGCTATCCCCTAAATATTACGACTTTCACAAAAGCATTCGAGACCACCGCATGCAACACCGGTTTAAGCCCACATTTTTTCTATCTCTTTTTTGCCTCGTACTACTGAGTACTTTTGTCAGCCTTGGCGTTTGGCAAGTTAATCGTGTCGAAGAAAAACAGCAAATGCAGGCAGAAATCGAATATCTCATGGCGCAACCGGCAAGAAACCTAAACCAAACGTCACTTGATACTATTGCGCAACACCAAAAAGCGACAGTAACGGGCCAATTCAAAACCGAGCATCAATTCTTATTAGATAATATTATTCAAGACGGTAAACCTGGATACTATGTAATGACCCCCTTCATGATCGAGGGCACGCAAACCAGCATATTGATCAACCGAGGCTGGGTCCACCAAGGAAAAAATCGTCAGCAACTCCCCTCAATCAATACCCCGAGCGAAACACTTACCCTTACCGGAAAGCTTGCTAACCCTCGATCAAAACCTGTGGTACTCGGCAATCTCGACACACCAAAATCAGACCAAACACCGTTATGGTTCTACATGGATTTGGCCTATTTCAGACTCTCTGTAGATTACCCTGTGTTGCCGCTAGTGTTACGACTTGACCCTACGAAAAATTCCACTCTGATTCGACATTGGCCTGAATTCAGCGCCAAAACGGGTATGCATATAGGGTATGCTATCCAATGGTTCGTTTTCGCATTGTTTGTTCTTTTCGCATTTGTAGGAACAAGCGTCAAAAAAGAAGAAGGTTTACTTAATGACTGATTTATCAACTAACCCAACAAGCACAAAACAAACAAATCACTACAAAGGTTACAAGCGCATCATCAATCCGTTATTTGCGATGATACTATTGTTCGGCCTACCCTATATTTTGTCATGGTATTTCTTGTACAGCGGCGACCCTATTGCATTTGAACAACCCAACAATAATGGAGAGCTTGTTTCACCCATCATTCCATTGAGCGAATACGCATTAACACAAACAAACGGGGCTTCCTTACTTCCGTCCGATTTAGCGGGCAACTGGTCATTAGTCACCGTTACCTCGGCTTGCGAAAAGTCCTGTGAAGAGAACTTGTTCAACTTACGCCAGACTCGAAAAGCGCTCGGGGTGAATCGAAAAGTTATCAAACCCATCCTCATCTTAAATACACTTAGCGCAATCGAGCCATTGACCATTGACCTGGCAAACGAGTTTCCACAGCTTGCCATCGTCGCCCCGTCAAAAGATGCAGAAAAAATCACCCGTATGTTTGCGAATTTAACCCCTGAGATCGACAACAGCGTATTTATGGTCGACCCCTTCGGTAACATTATGATGTTCTATCCTGCAGGGTTCGAACAAAAAGGGTTATTAAAAGACTTGCAACGCTTATTAAAAGTCTATAAACCGGATATATAACTTTCTCAACGAAGATAATAATAAGACTTATGGATAAAGCTTTCTTAAAAGTTTCGATAGCCGCCACGGCGTTAGCACTCTTTGTTATCGTGCTTGGTGCGTTTGTTAGATTGTCTGATGCGGGGCTAGGTTGCCCCGACTGGCCAGGTTGCTACGGGAAACTGCTGGCCCCCAGCGAAGCGCAGGAAGTTCGTGCTGCCAACCAAGCCTTTCCCGAGCGCCCCGTCGAATCCCCAAAAGCCTGGAAAGAAATGATCCACCGTTATTTCGCCAGCACTCTAGGCCTCTTTATTCTGATACTTGCAGGTCTCGCACTCAAAAATCAGAAACAAAAAGGCCAACAAATCACACTCCCAATATTGCTTGTCCTCCTTGTTGGCTTTCAAGGAGCCCTAGGCATGTGGACTGTCACGATGTTACTTAAACCAGCTATCGTGACCCTACATTTACTTGGCGGTATGCTGACACTCGCCCTACTCTGGTGGTTAACACTTACACATCACTACAAAGATACTGACGATAACGGTAAAACACTGGTCGTATCGCACTCTACCAAGCGCTGGGCGCTCCTCGCCTTAATCGTCGTATACTGCCAGATTGCCTTAGGCGGATGGACCAGCACCAACTACGTCGCGCTGCACTGCTGGGACTTACCTACATGCCAAGGTGAATGGTTACCTCCCACCGATTTTAAAGAAGGCTTCACTCTTTGGCGAGGGCTCGGCGTTGATTATGAAGGTGGGGTACTCTCCCAAGCGGCAGGCACCGCCGTACACCTAACCCACCGATTGGGAGCAATGATAACGCTTATCATTGTTGGTGGCCTAGCCATTCGATTATTTACCCTTGGCTCCGCCACCGGTAGGCGTTTTGGCATTCTTCTCGCATTAATGTTATGTGGCCAAATATCTCTTGGGTTACTGAATATAATATTGGTATTACCAATTTCGATTGCAGTAGCTCATAATGGTGGTGCAGCTTTACTACTGTTATGTTTGGTTACCATTAATAAAAAGATAAAAATAACGTCAAAAAACGCACAAAGCTCATCAATAAAGCCAGTTTCAGAAACGAATTTATCGATGACTCGCTAGCCTTAATAAAAATATAAAGAAAACAAGAACAACAATGAGTTGACGATCACACTCACTCAATGGACGATAGAGGGAACCATATGACTGATACAACAATGACACAAGAGAGCATACCCACCTGGCAACAGTATTTGGAATTATGCAAACCCAAAGTTGTATTATTGATAGTGTTTACCGCCGTAGTAGGCATGCTTTTATCCACACCAGGAATGGTGCCACTGGATATTTTCATTTTCGGTAATCTTGGCATTGGCCTAGCCGCAGCCTCTGGTGCGGCTATTAATCACTGGGTCGACCAAAAAATTGATGCTGAGATGGAGCGTACCCAAGGTCGTCCGCTACCCAACGGCGGAATGTCATCACGCTCGGCACTATTTTTTGCTCTATCATTGACTGTAATCTCGATGGTCATACTAACCACGCTGGTAAATCCTCTCACCGCCATTCTGACTTTTTTCTGTGTGATTGGATATGCGGTTATTTACACCATGTTCCTAAAGCGCTCGACTCCGCACAATATCGTCCTAGGAGGTGCAGCAGGAGCAGCGCCTCCCATACTAGGGTGGGCAGCCGTTACAGGCGAAGTTCACACTGAATCATTACTGCTATTTCTGATTATCTTTATATGGACGCCACCGCACTTCTGGGCTTTGGCCATTCGACGCAGGGATGATTACGCGAAAGTTGATGTGCCAATGCTACCAGTAACACATGGTATTCCTTTTACTAAGCTGCAGGTCCTTTTGTATTCAATTATGTTATTGGCTGTTACCTTGATACCTTTTGCGATCCAAATGTCTGGGCTTATATACTTAGCAGGGGCTGTGGCTCTCGGAATTGGGTTCATTTATCACGCCTATAAACTGTATCTGTGTGAAGGCGATGAGCATGCGATGAAGACATTCGCATATTCTATTTTCTACCTTACTGCGCTCTTTGGATTTTTACTCGTTGATCATTATGCCCGCATTGCCATTCGCATTTTTATGTAACGACTAAACTAACACCCACAAAAAAAGCCGCTTCATATAAGCGGCTTTTTTTGTGGGTGTTAGTAATCTATATTTACTCGCCTTGATCCTGACCCTTTGATCTCCAGGCCTTGATAATAACGATGAGAAACAACAATCCCCCTATTGTAGAAATCAATCCGCCCAGGCCCATCATTCCCATACCCAAGACTTCCGGTAAGCGATCCAAATCCTGCGCAGCGCCCGCAGTTTTACGTTGAACGCCATAACCACCGGACCATGCTAACCCAAGAATGTGCATCAATTGCCCTCCACCATAAACATAGGGCTGTATCTTAGCTAATTTCACACTAGGTTTTCCTAAACCAAGCTTAGGCATTAATAGGTAAGCCACCCCCATAAATGCAAGCGTCACCCCTACAATAGAACCATGATAGTGAGCCGGTATAACAACATTCACACCTTCTATCATAAACCCAATAATTCCACCGGCACTGAACAAAACAAAAGACGCAATGAGCGCTGACTTCATGGGTTTCGCCACAGGTTCAGCTCTAGGCATGGCAAACAATTGCCAAATCACAATCATACCAAGAGGCATACAAGCCAGCCCGCCATATTGCATTAGCTGAGTAAATTCCAGCCTATGCACAGCAGACTCTACAGCACCATGCGAATAAATCATGGGGACCAACACTAGGGGTAAAATAACAAGCACACTCAACGCTGCCATCACCTTTGGCGGTAAGCTAAAGCGAGCACCACAAGCTTGCGCTAACCAGACCCAAGCAACCAGCAGCAGCAAGGTATGGGTAAATTGTAAGGTATGACCAGCCCCCCAAAATAACACCTCAAAATACAGTTCACCCGATAATGCCTCGGGTATTTCGGTATAGGTCCAAACCAATGCAGCAATACTCAAAAGCGTAGGTATGGCCGCTAAATAACACGCGAGCGATAGCACATCTTTACCATCCGTTGGCATATTCGGTAGGTGAATCAAACGCCCCACCAATAAGATACCAATCCCAATCCCAAAGGTAGATAGCGCAGCGTAAAACACCGGATGCTGTAAAACAGGCACATAATTATTCATCAGTGGATTGCCCACACCAAAAAATGGACTTGATACCATAACCAAGGTACCCGCGACAGCAATGTACCACGCCAAATTATCTATCAACCCTCCGGATTTTGGATTGCTCGCGCACCAAAAAACACCCGCCATAGAAAGAAACCAAATAAGCACAGATAGATCTACATGCACCACAAGCGCCACATGAAAAAAATCGATCCAAGGAATAATACTTTGCACACCAGGCGTTCGAGATAACACCAGCAATAACGAAAAAACACCCGCAGCCAACAGTGAAGCCACAGCCAACCCCAACCATTTAGCGGTGATCTTTCGCTGCATTTCCGTTTCTATTAACAAGACAAACTGATTCACTCTACCCTCCTATTTATTGTGCAAATGCCTACTTATTATTGTGATATCGCATAGTACTGGAACAACCCAAGAAGTGAAACGCCAATCCCGCTGCCACACTTGTTCAAAAAAAAACCTAAAGGAATTTTAGCCACAAGAAAAAGGATGAATAACTTCAACGTCTCAAAGAATGCTTTCATCAAGATTGATTAATAAATACAATAAAGGCTCATATTTCAACCATAAGAATATAAAGGAGTTTTTCTGACATGCCTGCCTCACGCCCCATCACTCAAGCCCTAAGGCTACTATCGTTATTTACATTGAGTTGGTTACTTTCTATAGGCACTACTCACGCAGAAGTCATCAGCCGGGATGCTCAAACTGACAAAACTACATCAATACAGTTCACGGCAACGTTACTGGGTTTAACCGCAAGCCCTGATCTACTCACCGTAAACATCAGCGACCCGTCGTCATCGCTTTGCTTTTCAGAAGAAAGTGCGCAAAAAGGGCTTACCTGTGAAACTGAACGTTTCACTCCTGTTGGCACTGACAACGTTCTAAGCTACACGCCATCATCCAGTGCCGAAGCAGGCGATACCTATACTCTTGACTATACTGCCACCGCCAACTATTCAGAAGAGGAAGGCAGCCGAATTGAAAATACATCAGGCACCATTGTTTTTCTCATCACCGGTACAAGCAACAGTGAAACGACATTCATCACTGAGATCTGTGACCCTAACGATACTAGTGCTGCCTCCTTTTGCTCAGACTATGAAAATAGCTCAGCCGATGAGCAAATTGCGTTTCTTGATACCATAAACCCCGATGAGGTGGTTGCAGAATATACTGTAACAAAAGAACTCACTTCCGCTCAGACCGGGAATATTTTCGGGCGTATAAGTGAACTGCGCGCAGGTAATAAAGGTGTCAGCGTAGCAGGCTTAAACTATTCCATCGAAGGCGAGCAGTTTTCAGGGCGTTGGTTACACGCGATTGCCGACAGTATTGGTGGCGCGGCCGGTGCCGACGACCCAGCCCCTGTTAGCAATTGGGGGTTTTTCATCAACGGCTCAATCACTGACGGAAATAAAGACAGTACAGACCTTGAAGGTGGATACGATTCTGATGCAAGCACAATAACCGCTGGCGTGGACTACCGCTTTTCATCCAATTTGATTGCCGGTTTCGCCTACGGCATTAGTCAAAGCTCCCTAGAGTTTGACGGCAGCACAGACGACGGCATCGATAATGACATGAACAATGCCATCGTCTATGGCACCTGGTACAAAGGAGCGTTTAATGTAGACTTGCTTCTGGGTTACTCTCAAGGCGAAATAGAAACCTCACGAGAAATCACATTAGTCAGTAGCACTGCCAAAGGTGAAACAGACTCTACACAAATGTTCTTCAGCATTTCTAGCGGCTACGACTTCTCTGATGGCCCTCTTTCCTACGGCCCTTATGCCAGCTTTGACTATGCCAAAGGGGAAATTGAAGCCTATGACGAAATTAACGGTGGCGGCCTGGAAGTTGGCTTTGATGATCAAGACATCAATTCTCAGGTTTTCACTATGGGTGGCCGAGTATCCTACGCCATTAGCACTGAATGGGGGGTGATTGCTCCACACGCCCGCGCGGAATGGAAAAAAGAATTCGATAATAGCCGAGACATCATCTCGGGCAACTTCCTTAGCTACGCAAACTCCAGCTTTTCAATTGAAGCCGACGACTTCGATGATAACTGGTTTCATGCGGGAGTGGGCATGTCTGCGACGTTCCGTCATGGCCTTTCAGCCTATATCGATTATGACAGCATCATTGCTTACGACGAAACGGACCTGAGCACGTTCTCCTATGGCGGTCGCTGGGAAGCATCCTTCTAACCCATCACTTTAGAAGTAGTAAAGGCCGGGGCTTCCTGGCCTTTTTTTATGCAAAAAACCTTTCCACCTAGCCTATTAATCAATAGAATGCCCGCTGGATGTGGACTGCTCAGTTTATATACGATGCGTATACACATCCTTGTCATAGGGAAAACGTGGCAAAACAGGGAATGTACGCGCTACGGATGATTACCCAGCTCTCCTTTGCGACTTGCCTTACCTACGCTTTGCACGTTCTTATTATCACTATCTAGGGGGCTAACTGCACATGCTTGTTTCTACACCTATCGCTCGATTTTTCGGGACTTTCTCACTTATTGCTATCGGCTGGATCTTATCCAGCGCAAACGCTTATGGCGTTGCACTACAATATTCGGCACCACTTAATCAAACCTTAACAGTAGAATTCACCCCCGAATTGCTTGGATTTGAGCCTAACCCAGATACATTCATCGTAAGGGTTGACGACATGGGCGGAGAAACATGCTCTGCCGAAACACGTATCAATGAAGATATCGCTGAAAGAGAACTCTGCGAAACAGAGACATCCAATTTTAACCAAGAAACAAATATCTTCACTTATACCCCATCTGACTTCGCAGAAGAGGGCGACACTTACCAGTTGGCTTATTCTGTTGAGATTTCCTATGGCGAAGGCGAGCCCTCATTTGATGGCGACCCTGTCACTATAACAATAGCCGAAGGAAGCACCGATACCATCGCCGTCAAAACAGCGGTTACTGTCTTTGAAGATGATTTTTGTGACGGCCTCACCAGGGAAGACTTTTGTGACTAATACGATACCCCTACTGGCGAATACACCGCTGAAGACTATGCAGACTCGATCAACCCCGATGAAGTCGTTGCTGAGTACACCGTAACAAAGCAGCTTATTTCTGCACAAACGGGCAACGTTTTTGGACGTATCGGCGAGTTACGCTCCGGTAAAACCGGTACCAGCGTCGCTGGATTAACATACTCCATTGATGGTGAAAAGCTATCAGGTCGCTGGTTGCATGCAATCGCCGATAGTATTGGTGGTGCCGCCGGGGCTGATGAAGCATCGCCTGTCAGTAACTGGGGGTTCTTTGTTAATGGCTCCATCACCGACGGTGAGAAAGACGGTACAGACCTAGAGCGCGGTTATGATACTGACGCTAACACTATCACCATTGGCGTTGATTATCGCTTTAGCCCCGAGTTAATTGCCGGTGTTGCGTATGGAATCAGCCAAAGCTCACTGGACTTTGATGGCAGCAATGACGACGGTATGGATAATGACATGAACAATGCCATTATCTACGGCACTTGGTACAAACAATCATTTAACATTGATGTACTAGTCGGTTTCTCACAGGGCGAAATAGAAACCTCTCGCGAGATATTACTCACCAGCAGTACCGCAAAGGGTGAAACCGATACAGACCAAGCATTCTTCAGCATTTCCAGCGGCTATGACTTCTCTAACGGGTCACTGTCCTATGGTCCTTACGCCAGCTTCGATTATATTACTGGCGAAATTGAGGCCTACGAAGAAACCAATGGCGGGGGCTTAGAAGTCGCCTTTGATGACCAAGATATCAATTCACAGGTTTTCACCCTTGGTGGTCGAGTGTCCTATGCCATCAGCACTGAGTGGGGTGTTATCGCGCCCCACGCACGAGCCGAATGGAAAAAGGAATTTGATGACAGCCGTGATGTCATCTCTGGTAATTTTGTTAAACATGAGAACTATGGTTTCTCAATTGAAGCCGATGATTTTGATGACAACTGGTTCCACGCGGGTGTTGGTGTTTCCGCCACCTTCCGTCACGGTGTATCAGCCTACATCGATTATGACAGTATCATTGCCTACGATGAAACAGCGCTAAGCACCCTCTCCTATGGTGGTCGTTGGGAAGCTTCTTTCTAACATCAGTAATAGAGTACAAAAAAGGCCAGGGATTCCCTGGCCTTTTTTGTATGTTATATAAACAAGATTTCTTAGGAGAACATCTACTAACGCATAACTAACTGTTTTCCGAGGATAATTCGAAACCGCAATTATCTCGGCCGTGTTTATACTTGCCAAGAAATCAAACCAACGCTATGCCCAATAGAGTAACCCTAAAAAGTAACTCACCAAGCAATGGCAATAATCATGCAAATAAACTTACTCAACGATGAAGAGCAAACCAAAGAGTTCCTCTACTATGACGCCGACGGAATCTACATTGGCCGCAGTGAAGGCTTAGGTCCAGACCCTCACTTATACAGTCAAGCCCACTATGTTTTCGATGGTGATAGTGACATGGTCAAGAACCTCGACATTCTCAATATCTCTCGCAAACGACTTATCTCTTTACGAAAAACACTCATTGCCGTCCCGATTAAAGATATGGGAAAAATCATTGAGATCAATCAGCAAATTAAGTCACTTGAGAAAGACATTGATATGCTCGAAGGCAGCCTCTCATTACCTGAAGCCATCTAACAGAGAATGCTAAACCATCTCAGCATATTTTGATAAGTGATGATCGACGTTACCAAATAGCGCATCAATACAGGTTAAGCGCTTAAAGTAATAGCCCACATCAAGCTCATCCGTCATTCCCATGCCCCCGTGTAATTGGACTGCCTCTTGTCCAATTTTTCTGCCTGCCTTACCTATTTGCACTTTAAGTCCAGATATGGACTTATTTACCTCATCAAACCCTTCGACATAATGTAAGACTGCCATTAATAGTACAGATTTGGACTGTTCATAATGCATAAACATATCCACCATTCTGTGCTGTAACACCTGAAATTTACCAATTGGCGTTCCAAATTGCTTACGGGTTTTACTGTATTCCACCGTCGTTTGATAAAGTAACTCCATCGTCCCTACCGCATCTGCACCAACGGTAATTATGGCTTCCATTAACACTTGCTCAAGTGATTCGTAGGCCGTATGTGTTTGCCCCAATATTGCCGATGGCGGCACCCTCACCTGGTCAAATTCAATATCCGCAGCCCTATAGCCATCCATTGTTGGGTAGCCAGATAACGTCACCCCCTGTTGCGAAGGGTCCACCACAAAAACTGTCAGCCCAGCAGAATCCCCAGGCTTTCCACTTGTTCTGGCAACCACTAATAACTGATCAGCCGCTTCCGCACTTAACACGACGGTCTTTTTACCATTCAATACATAGTCATCACCAGAAAGCTCCCCAGTCATCGCTATGTTTTCCACTTGCTGGCGCGCGCCAATTTCGTTGTACGCCAAAGCCATTTTGATGCCACCCTCACATAGCGAAGGCAAAATCTCCTGCTTTTGCTGCTCGCTCCCTTGTAACTCCACCAATCGCCCGCCCAGAATAACAGTCGATAACCATGGCTCTACCATTAGGCCTTTTCCAAGCTCCTCCAGTAACACCATCACGTCAACCATTGAACCACCGATGCCACCATACTGCTCGCTAAAAGGTACGCACAACCAGCCCAACTCAGCAAATTGCTTCCATTGAGCGTCGCTATAACCCTCTTTGGTGTGCATAATCTTTCGACGCTGCTCAAATTGACACTCTTTCTTAACCCATTTTGCAGCGCTGTCTTTCAGCATTTGCTGCTCTTCTGATAATGAAAAATCCACTATGACCTCCAAAGAATAATTCGACTCGCTTACTCGCTACAAACCCAGCACAGCTTTGGCAATAATGCCCCGCTGCACCTCATTTGAACCACCGTAAATACTCGTAGCTCGAGTGTTGAGGTATTTCGGCATGATAGCCATTGCCTCTTTAGGCCCCACCCCATCAATCGAAGAACCAGGTTCTATTGCATCAACTTGTAATGGCACGCCATACTCCCCCACAGCTTCAATAGCCAATTCAGTCACACGCTGGCTTATTTCAGTGCCTAGAATTTTTGTCATAGATGCTTCTGGACCGGGGTTTTGACCATTACCTAGGGCTGATTTAATTCTATTTTCGGTGAATGCTAAGCCAGATATTTCAATTTCAATTTCACAATATTTGCGTTTAAAAAAGCCGTTATCCCACAGGGTCTCACCACCGACAATCACACCCTCAGCAAGCTTTTTAATATTCGCTAATTGAAAATAAAGGCTCGGTGCATATTCCTGCCCTCCTCTCTCAAACATCAGCAAGTACTTAGCCACTGTCCACCCATCATTTTCCTTGCCGATCCGATTGGCTTTTGGCACTCGTACATTATCGAAGAACACCGTGTTTTGCTCATGCACCTGATCAATACCAATAATCGGCTCCACGGTTATTCCCGGTGTGTCCATATCCAACAGCAGGAATGTGATTCCCTGTTGAGGTTTACCTTCCCTAGAGGTTCTAACCAAACAGAACATTTTATTCGAGTATTGCGCGTAGGTTGTCCAAATCTTAGTTCCATTGACAACATAGTCATCACCGTCAGACTCGGCAAAAGTTTGCAATGACGCTAGATCTGAACCCGCACCTGGTTCGGAATAGCCCTGGCACCAAAAATCCTCGCCAGATAGGATTCTTGGTAGATACTCGGCTTTTTGTTCATCTGTACCATAACCAATAATGCAGGGACCGCACATCAGAAGTGACATTGGGATTAATGGTGGCGCATTAGCTTTCAGGCACTCCTCGGAAAAAATTGAGCGTTGAACTATATCCCAACCTGTTCCCCCGTATTGCTCAGGCCAATGCGGTGCAGCCCAACCCTGCTTGTGTAGAATTTTCTGCCACGCAATGGCTCGGCTCGGCTCAGCGAACACACTCGTTGCTAACCGCCCAGCCTCTCGAATATCGTCGGTTAAGTTACCTCGAATAAACGATCGCACCTCTTCACGAAACGCTTCATATTCCGTACCTATAGATAAGTCCATATTCTCCTCACTATTTGCTCACTCGTTAATAGTTTTACATTAATAACTTGCTTCGCACATCAACACTCGCGACACACTGACCAGACAGTCAACTCTGGGCACAAAAAAACCCCGGTTAGAATTTCACTTTGCAATGAATAACCGGGGTTTTAAATGAAGCTTATCTAGTCGCTATATACTAGCCCCGCTGTATCGATTTAATTAAGCGACCAAACGCCTTGGCGATCTCTTTCACCGCAACATCATCTTTCGCTACCCGCATCCAGTCGGTATTATCTGCTGGGTTTAATAGCGTGCAGCTATCGGCCGCTTTGCTACATCGGTAACCTATATGTGGGTTTACCCCAAATGCATTCAATCGGCTCACTTTAATTGCCGACGCTGCGCTTCGCTTTCCAACTTTCACATCTTTCGTTGTCAATAAAATATCGCCACTTGACGATACCGACACTGAATAGCTCATGTGATCTGCTGTTTCCTGATTCTTTACTTTTCCTTCGATAAAGACATAAGACTTCAACAGACTATTGATATGAGAAACCAGGGACGACGTTAAATCAGCACCAAGATACAGTTGGTTTACTTTGGCGTCATACACTGAGCCCGGATTCGACTCTAGTAAGCTCACTTTTTCTTCCCAATCTTTCGCGAATTCTCGTGTTTTCTCTTTCGTTGCTATATCGGCTTGCTTATCTGCTAGCTGAGTTTCAATATCCGTGAGTAAAAGTAGTGCCGCTTCGTAATATTCAGCCTCTTTACCCCCACTCTCTACATACTGCTCAACTCTCTTCTTTGCACCAACATACTGGCCCTCGTTAAATAACACCTGACCCAGTAACCAGTGAAACTCGTTACTGGGTTTAATTCCTAACGGCTCAACACGATCCAAATAAACTCGCGCAGCAGCAAAATCCTTCATTGCAATCTTACTTTTACCAGCAAGCACTAAGCGATCTGCTTCGATTTCTGGTGCCAATGCCCAGCTATTCACTGACAGCACCATAGCAATAATGCCTATCAATACACTCTGAAACTTGTTCATACGGGCTTACCTCTCCTAGCAATTGTTCTCTTGCTCTATCACGCTAAGCCCTGAGCTAAACATCTGGCAAATAGGCTATCACGGGACTTGATAGAGCGAAGTGGCAGTAACCAACACCACCAATGACATAATCAAACATTGTTATTGTTAAGTCACCGTAGGTTCCCCAAGGCGACAGATGAATACTTCCACACTAATCTATTTAATGGGCTTTCGCACCCCCTTATTCCGCGGGCGCTGGGTTGATTCACAAAAATAATAAAGCCGAGATAAACTCGGCTTTATTTAGTCATGATTTCAAGAAAAAAGGCATCAAGTATCAGATGGCGTATTTGTCTTAAAGCTAAAGTAATTAGTCAGTCCGTTCACTAGATCATGCAACGTTTGAGGCGCATCCACTATTTTGAAGCCGGTGTCAAAACTATCAGGGCTCACATCCGGCCGACACCAACAACTCAGCGCATCGAAATCGATATGCTTCACACCATTCAGCTCTTTAGGTAGCTTCACCCGAAACTCAAACACACTATGGGTTAACAACGGGATATTGCTAACTAAGCGCAACCCTTCCGAGGAAATATTCACGATATAACCGATAGGCTTACCTGTCTTGCGATTATATATCTGCAAGTAGGACTTTAGCTGCTGGCGTTTTATTAATCGTTTTTCTTTGATTTTTTTATCCATAGGTATGTTAGCGTTAAATTAGAGGTTTCCACATAGGGAACAGATAGCATGCTCACCATGTGCGGCATTTCTATTAAGTTTAGTCGTTGATACCCGTTCCTCAACGCAAACCTTTCATCTAACAGTACTTTTTTTACAATCAAGCCGAATTTTGTTAGGGTTGTTGACATATAAAAATGCTAACCTGTTGATATATTAACGATATAGTATTCTCCCAATTGGAACCTTTGGCTATTTTCGCTACTCTTAAAGCTAAACGTAGGCGACTTAGCCTTAACCTACACATGCCGTACCCCTTCATTTATGAGAACAACAAGACCATTCTTCACTTTGCAGAGAGTCTTAATTTGCCTCTTCGCCTCTCTGGTTAGCTTTTCTGGCGCACTACAATGCTCCGTGACAGCTGCACAAGCCAATAGCATCGAGCCCACACGCTTGCTTGAAGAGAGAAAACGTTTCGCCGATGCTCGAGCACAGCTACGCAAAGGCAACTTGACTCAATTCTCTTCCATTTCGGAAGAACTAAGAGATTACCCACTTTACCCTTATCTCGACTTTTTTAAGCACAAACGATATATCAGTAAGTTATCACTCGACCAAATGGATGAATTTAGTCGTACTAACATCGACTCTCCTATCTCCTATCGACTCTACAATGCATGGCTTGCCTCACTTGCCAGACACCAGCGCTGGCAAGACTACGTTGCGACTTATGAAAGCAGCGGTAAACCCAAATACGACTGTTACTACTATTGGGCACTATTTAAAGAAGGCCAAACCAAGCGCGCTTTTGCGGGAGCAGAGAAATTATGGCTAGTAGGAAAATCCCAACAAAAAGCCTGCGATCCACTGTTTGAAGTATGGAAAAAAACCGACGCATTTAACGAAACAATCGCATGGAAGCGTACACAACTAGCGATGAATAATAGGAAATTACAGCTGGCAAAATATCTTGAACGCTTTCTCGCTGAGCCCGAAAAGTCAATTTCCAATGAATGGCGACGGGTTTATCGCTCTCCCAAACGGTTACAAAAAATCAGTCGCTATAAACAGTGGTCAAGCAAAGCTAAACCCCTGATTCTCTCAAGTTTTAAACGCCTTATCCTAAAGGAAACAGAGCTAGCTCGGTCATTATGGCCGGAATATGAAAAGGCCTTCGATTTCACCCCAGAAGAAAGCGCCGACGTCTACCAATACTTCGCAAAGATACTCGCACTGCGCTACGACGATAACGCCGAATATTGGCTTAACCAAGCTCTCACGTTACCCGGTGGCGATGTCATCATTGATTACGGCATTCGGCATGCGTTAAGGGATCATGACTGGCAACGCGTTAAGCGCTGGCTTGCGATGACCCCACAAGCAGAGCGTGGCTCCAATCAATGGCGCTACTGGGAGGCAAAGGCGAACCTTGCAATAGAGCAATATAACACCTCCCAACAACAGCCTTTGCTATTTGATACTACGGCGATAAACCTCGCTAACGAGGCGTTATCTACCTTCCCTATCTACGATCACTTGGAAGAGGTAACTCCGTATACACAGTTACTGACACCACATATCAGCTTTATGGAAAACCTAGTAAACACCAACAATACCAATGCGCTATTACCGGACAGCACACTATTTTTGTTTGATAGCCAGCAGCTCCCTAAGGCTAGCTTTGGAGAGTTATCCAGCGAGCGTAGCTTTTATGGTTTTATGTCGAGTGAGATCCTTGATAAACCATTACAACTTAATCACCAAGAAAGGGTAGCCGAGCAGGAGCAATTGACACGCATTCTAAGTAACCCAGGTATCATTCGCGCAAGAGAGCTCTATCAAATCAACGAAGACAGTTACGCAAAAAGTGAATGGAACCTAGCAATATCACGCATGCCGTCAGAAGATAGAAGCATTGCTGCCCAACTGGCGGACCAATGGGGATGGCATCACCAAGCTATTATGGCTGCGGCTCGCTCTGATATACGTGACAATCTAAAACTTCGCTTCCCTATCGCCTTTGGCAGCACTGTATCTTCTTTCGCCAACAAAAACGGTATCGGAGATGATTGGGTTTTATCACTGATTCGACAAGAAAGTGCTTTTGCTTTCCAAGCTAAATCTCCGGTCGGTGCTTTAGGTATGATGCAGATTATGCCGGCTACCGCCAAGCAAGTTTCAAAAAGCATTGGATTACGCTACAAAGGAAAACGCTCCCTGCTTTCTCCGAAAAACAATATACAACTAGGCACCGCTTACATGGGGCAATTACTCAAGCGCTTCCAAGGTAACACGATCCTAGCAACCGCAGCCTATAATGCTGGCCCTCACAGAGCCTCCAGGTGGCAACCCAAACACCTCCCGATGGCCGGGGACATTTGGATAGAGACCATTCCATTTAGAGAAACACGAAACTATGTCAAAAATGTTATGACCTATCAAGCCATATACCGAGCGCATCTAGGACAGGAAATTAAACTCGCAAAATCTCTGCAAAGCATTCCCGCCCGATCGCCACGTAAAGTAACTACCTACTAGTCGTTAGTTCGACTATACCGAAGGGCAGCGCTTAGAAATTGTATTGAGCAGCATGCCCAACCTCGGTAAATGCGTCCCTACGAGAGGGTTACCGGACGTTAAAATCGATACCGAAGTCGCCCGTTGAGGGTCAGCCCAACAAAGGTTATTGGTGAGCCCTAAGTGTCCGTATGCATGCGCAGTCGCAGGCCCAAACATTCCCCACCCAGAACTACCTAACATCATTCCAGCACTATAACGCATGGGCACCATCAGAATCCGATCCAGCTCAGGCTTATTCACCTCACGAATGGCGCGCTCGACGGTAACTGGCTGAAATATTCGCTTGCCGTCTAGCTCCCCACCATTTAACAAACATTGAAAAAATCGCGAGCATTCATCCGCTGTCGCCACAATGTTTCCTGCAGGAATCACCTGCTGATAGAACCGTGGATCGTTGGACAGCTCAACCGCTGTTTCAAAAGACGCCCCCAGTACACGCTTTATAAACTGTTTAACCGGGAAGACAATCGGCAAGCCTGTTACATAATTACGCGCAATATCGGGGTATTGTGCATCCGTAGTACCATAATTAAAGTACTTAAACCCTAAAGGTTCCTGCACATGCTTTCGCATAAATTCGCGAATACTCTCGCCCGTAATTCGCTGTATCAACTCCCCTAGTACATAACCGCCCGTAATTGCATGATACGCTAGCTCTCGGCCGTGTATGGTTGTTGGCTCCGCGTTATATAAGATCTTTAGAATCTCGTCGTAATCAAACAACACTTCCGGGTCAATATCTTTAAACGTCGCAATGCCAGCTCGATGAGCCAATATTTGCTGCACAGTAATGTTCTTTTTGCCATTCGCACCAAACTCGGGAATGTAAAAACTCACAGGATTAAGTACGTTAAGATCACCTTGCTCTTCTAATAAGTGCACCAACATCGCGGTAATCGCTTTGGATGCAGAAAACAAACACATCGGCATATCGGGCGTCGCGACCACAGACTCCCCAACTTCGCCAGGGCCATTACCCCGCTGATGCCCAATCGAGCGATTCAGCACAACTTCCCCATGACGTCGCATGGACATGGTCACCGCAGGATACAGTCCTGTTTTATACAACGCCTCAGCACTTTCCCATATCGCTTCACGATCTTCAAACGTCAGCCCCAATAGTTCAGGGTTGACTTCGTCATCCCCGATGCGAGTGACTGACGCCAAATCGCTAGGGACGTCAATATTGCGTTCTATTCGTGATAATGGATTCAGATTCATAGGTAATTTTTCTATTATTGCTGTGGGTGAGTACATAGTAACGTCCAAAATATAACGTCCAGAATTCGACTGCGTCTGAGGGGGTCCCCCTCCACACACAGATAGACAGAGTGTTTATTGTGCATTATCGTACCAGCTTACCAATAAAATGTAGAGTTCAAAACCTAGAGCTATGGAGAATGCGCCTAGGGCCTAATAAATCTTAGTTGATTCACTTTTATTTGGCCAAATCCAACCTGCGAGACAGATAAGCTGTCAGTTTTTACTGACTGACACACCAAATTTACGTCTACTTGAGTAGGACTTAGTCGTTAGTCAAATTCTAGGTTACACACTCTAATCAACTAGCGGTACAATACCCCCTCACAGATACACCAGCACCATATGGAAAAACCTATGTCACCCAGGATAGAAAAACTCAGCGCAGGGCTTAAAGGCGCTCTTCGGATTGGTCAGACTGCTAGCATACTTGCCAAGGTTGGCATGAATTGGGTTGCCGGAGATCGTCCACCGCCACCTAAATTGCTTAGAGAGACATTTGAGAGCTTAGGTACAACCTACATTAAGCTTGGACAGTTCATCGCGAGTTCACCCTCAGTATTCCCAGATGCTTACGTAGAAGAGTTTCAACTCTGCTTAGACAAGACCCAACCGGTACCCTTTTCCATCATGCGTACTGTTTTGGAACAGGAACTCGGTAAGTCACTGGAATCCGTATTCACTGAAATTAATCCAGAACCTTTAGCATCCGCCTCTATTGCCCAAGTGTATGCCGCCAAGTTAAAAACAGGGGAAGATGTTGTCATTAAGGTTCAGAAGCCTGGTGTTGAGAATATCCTGTTAACTGACCTTAATTTTCTATATGTCGGGGCTCGCTTACTGGAATACTTTGTGCCCAATTTATCCATGGCCTCTCTCTCTGACATCGTTGATGAAATCCAAAAAGGCATGCTGGCTGAGTGTGACTTCCTTGAGGAAGCAAAGAATATCAAAGCGTTCCAGGAATTCTTGGTTACCACCGGTAATCAAGATGCCATCGCTCCAAAGGTATATCCTGAAGCCACAACCCAACGAATCCTCACCATGGAACGTCTCTACGGCGTACCGTTCACAGATCTAGACAGTGTTCGACAATTCACAAGCAACCCTGAGAATACGCTACTTACTGCAATGAACACGTGGTTTGCCAGCCTGCTATTTTGTGATTCTTTCCATGCAGACGTGCATGCAGGCAACTTATTGGTGCTAGAAAACGGCAAGATTGGTTTTATCGACTTCGGTATCGTCGGCAGAATCCGCCCTGAAACCTGGGAATCTGTTTCCAAATTTATCTGGGCGATTGGCCAAGAAGACTACCAAGCCATGGCTGAATCGATGCTAGGTATTGGCATGACAGATGGCAAAGTCGATACGCAGCAATTGGCGAAAGATATTGAAGACCTTTATACCAATATGGATAGCACTGTCATGGTTGACCCCATGGACCTCAATGCCGCTAATGAGCAAGAAGTTAATCGCATCATGATGAAGCTTGTGAGCCTAGGTAAAGAGCACGGCATTCACTTCCCAAGAGAATTTGCATTACTTCTAAAGCAGCTACTGTATTTTGATCGCTACGTACGAATTCTCGCAATGGAAAGCAACATTTACATGGATGATAGGCTTAACATATCACCCGACAATATGAACTGGAAATCACTGCACTAAGCCTTCTCCACAACGATAATCAAAGACCACGGCACTACTTTATACCGTCTTTGATTATCGTACACCTCGTACACATCATTCCTATCTGCTAGTCCTGACACGACGTCAAAATACCTGCTAATTTTTCGACACCCAGCTCCTGGCAGTAGACGATGTTCCGCTCTGGGATTGCCGCAGGGTCAGGGTATCGCTCAAGTGCTTTTTCCACCCCTGCTTCTCGAAGCAGGTGCAACATGGGAAAAGGAGAGCGATTAGTAAAATGGCTTGCGTCTTTTTCATCAACACCGTCAAAACAATAATCAGGGTGAAAACTCGCAAGCTGAAACACACCTTCATAACCTTGCTGCGCAAGCAGATCATTGCCTAAATCCAATAAGTCGAGATAAGCATCAAAATCTCTAAAGCCCTCACTAAAGATAAGCAATGCCGTTTCTATCTGTGTTTTTTCACTGAGGGTCTGACATAACTCAACTAATACGTGCAACGCTTCAGCAAGGTCACGCTCCGCACACACAAAAAAAGACACGCCCCCCTTGTCTAACTCTTTACGCGCAAACGGGCAAATATTGTGATCCACTATAAATTCATTCACCCATTTTTGGGTCTTCGCAATAACCTGTTCGTCTGACACAACACCCTTCCTCTTGATTATGTTGATCACCATTTTACCGAATCGCAACAAGAAGAAAAATCTCATTCACGAAGATTATCGGCGCCCCTCACACAACTGGTTGTTTTGTATACTGACCCCATTTTACACAAGCAAGTCTATCTGGTCATTGATTAACCCTGACATCTCTATAAAATGCCTCAACCTGGCGGTTTTTCAATCATTTGTTGGGATCTGACCAGGAAAAGCACTGATTTAGCTTTTATTGTTAATTATTTTTATTAAAACCACTTAGCTACGGAGCTAACGCTTTGTAATGCCGCTCGTAGCATTGCAGTTGTATGCGTTAGAAATATTATGTTGTTATTTTTGACTCGTCGTAGAGCGCGTTTGGCGCTGTTATTGAAGCTTTGCCTTCTTGTTTCACTATTATTTCCTGCTGGAGCTTCGGCTCAATTTGTTCAGAATATCACCATCGGCAACCCGAAGGCCCTTGGCTTAGCTCATGCTGTCACTGCCGACCCACCGGGAATTGACTCTATACACTTTAACCCTGCGGGATTAGCAAAGATTAAAGGACGCGAGCTCTCTGTGAAACTGCTAGCGGCTCAAATGACGTTTCGAACTGAGTTTGGTGATCGCCATCTCGCAAAAGCAGAAACCACTAATGGGGAAAGTCTTGAAGATACATACAAAGAGGTCTGGGGCATAGACTACCCAGACGACCCGTTCGAAAACACAACGTCATACTCAGACACACCTGTTCTGATGCTACCATTCGGCGGACTAACCGACGTCCCCGCAATCGTTGTGCCCTTTGGTGGTATTGCCATAGAAGACCCCGATTACGGTTGGGTATTTGCTACCGCAGTATATTCCCCACAAGCGATGGGCTTTAAGCGAGATGAAGACGACCCAGGTCGATACCAAGGCCAAGAGGTTGGCATATCTCGAATTACCTACTTCTCCCCCTCTATTGGTATACAAGTTAACGACACACTGTCTATTGGCGCCTCGATCGGTTTTTCATGGCAGGGCTTAGGAATTATATCGGGCATACGAGCGCCGATTACAACCCTCGCATTCATTGATGCGACATTAGATAACATAGACGCAGCGACTCCAGGAGACCTGTCAGAGCTTGTTAGCGCGATCGGCCCCTATGACCCAGTTGGCACTCTGTCTCTCGAAATGGAAGATGCGCTTTCCTTTAGTTTTAACCTCGGTCTTCTATGGGAGGCTACGCCATGGATTTCATTTGGGCTAGTTTATCAAAGTGAATCAACATCAAATCTTAAAGGCGATTACAAAATGGAAAGTGATACCGGGGAATGGCTTGCCATGACCGAAAGCTTACTCATTGCAAACCCCGCCATAGCAGCGCTCAACGGCGGCTATGGCTTACACGCCCAAGAGGTCACCAAAGGTACAGTCGAATTAGAATATATTGTCCCACAACACTTTGCGATCGGCACCTCGGTTCAGGTATTCCCCAACCTAAAAGTCAATGTAGACTTAAAATGGACAGATTATGCTGCCTGGGAATCTTTGGACTTTGTCTTTAGTGATTCAATCGATTTCCTTACCATTTCTGATTTAATTTACCAATTTGGGCCAGCGCTAAGCGATGGCGACAATGCAGATCCAAATATTATGCGTGTTAAGCGCGATTACGAAAGTGTATGGAGCTGGGCCATCGGCACAGAATACCAATACAGTGACAACTTGGTCTTACGAGCAGGTTATGAACCCAGAACCAGCTCCATTCCAGAAGAACGTGTAGACTTACTGGCACCGATAGCCGGTGCTGAACTCTATACAGTGGGCTTTGGCTATCGAGTAGATGCCTATACAAAAGTTGATTTAGCACTAGGCTGGCTGCATTCTGCGTTCACCTCTGGCGCAGGTGAATCCAAAAATCTAAACTCCACAAAACCCGGTACCGTAGTCTACAACCCTTACGCATACTTAGACGTAGAACAGGAAACCAATGCGTATATCCTAGCCCTAAGTTACGATACAAAATTTTAATGAGTAGATCTTAACTTAGCACAACGAGGACTTTCCTGCGAAAGCCCTCGTTGTACCCCCTTATTATCTTTATCCTTCGTAGTGACGAATAGCACTCACCACAATATCTCCGTTACCAAACGCGAGCATATCCTTCGTAACAGACTCTATCGGCAACCATCGCAGTTCGGCAACATCGTCACCAGCTCTCATACCAACATACTGTTCACACCGAGCAAAAAAGAATGTGTCACACGTATGGTAGTCCACATTAGCGTATTGATATAACGTTGGTCCAGAAGTGAAATAACGTAAATCACACAGGTCCAAACCTAGCTCCTCTTTTATTTCCCTCGTCACGCCTTGCTCTAATGTCTCCCCTGGATCAACAAATCCACCGGGTAGATCCAGCATACCTTTTTCTGGGTCCCGACCCCGAACTGCCACCAACAGCTTTCCATCTTCAATGATAATCGCAGACGCCGTTGTCGCTGCATTAAAGAAAAATTCGAAGTGACACTCAGAACAAACAAATCGCTTTATATTGCAACGTTCAAAACTCGCCTTACCGCATTGCGGACAATAGAGCTGTCTCGCCATCATTAATTTCCTTCATCAAATAAAACACATGAATCAGATACAAAAAAAGCACTAGGACAAGTCACTAGTGCTTTTCAATAGAGCATTAGCCTACAAAATACCTAATGCCTTTTTTTCACGATAATACGAAAAGATATCATCCAAACTACGCTTGGATTTAAAGTTAAACGTTTCGCTAAATAAGCTTCCATCAATTACTACGGGATATTTATAATAATTGATTAAATAACTTGGCCACGCCTTAAGGCCTAACAGCTTACTGATAGTATGTGGCGCCCGTTCAGGAGCAGAAGGTATCGGCAAGCGCGTACAACCACATTGTACAACGGCCTCCTGATAACTAATCCAATCATCATTAGCAACATTATAAATACCTGGATGATTCTGTTCAAAGGCCAGCACAATAGCGTTCGCCATGTCATCCACATGAATAAACTGCATCATCGGAGAAAAACCAATCAACACTGGTGCTAACGAGTTTGATAACAGCAAACTCATACTATTGAGTACACCCGGCCCTGCAATATTGCACGGTCGCAAAATCGTGATATTTAGCTCTGGATGCTTCCACAAATAAATATTTGCGAGATTTTCCAGCTCAACAGAATCAACCAAATCCATTGTCAGCTCTGATGCTTTCAACGGCTGATCTTCTGAAATCAACGCAGCATTATAAGGGCTTGCGCCATACACAAAGAATGTGGATAGAACAATAACTTGATGCACATCATATTTATGACACAGATCTAACAGTCTCTGTGTACCCAGCACATTATGATTATAGCGATTTCTATGGGTCGACTCATACAATCCCATACGGCCCAAATGAATCACCGCTTCAATATTGTGCTTACGAAAAATATCTTCGAAACCGCGCTTATTGTATTCCACGCGATAACTCGACATGCCTTCGTCGATTTGAACTCTCCGACGAAAATCAACCAATACCACGTGGTATTGCTCTTTTAACTGCTTAATCACGCTCTGCGCCAACGAGCCACCGGCACCCGTGATCAATATTTCTGGTTTTTCTACTTCACTCATGAAAACCACCCATTTCTGTCTTCTAACCCCTGTTGAATCAAGCGGTTTATTTCATCTTTAACCTGTTCAACTTTAATCGCCGCATCGTCTTCGGTATCTATCGGCCCTTCAAACACCATTGGCTTTCCAAAATGAAGCCGTACTTTGGCAGGTAGAGGAAACGGGGATGTTACTGGTAGATAAGGTATACCCAGCATCCTAGCTAATCTATTCAAATGAAAAGGTGTCGGCATTGTCTCTTCGCAGCCAACAATTCCCACAGGAACAATAGGTGTGTTTGTTTGTACTGCTAAATGCATAAAACCAAGGCCAAAACGCTGTAATTTGTAGCGCTTACTCCAGGGCTTCCCCGCACCGCGTATCCCTTCAGGAAACACCACAATCGCCTCTTCCCTGCTCAGCATTTTCGCACAATTCACCGGGTCACCTAATACTGCACCCACTTCATTAAGAATATTGCCGACAAACGGTGCCTGGGGGAAAAAGCGCTCTATCATTGCTCGAACTGCTCGAGGAGCATGCGGATTGGTCGCTAGAGCGTAACCAACCAATGCGCCATCAATGGGTAACTGCCCACTATGGTTTGCAATAAGTAACAAGCGACCATCACTGGGGATGTTCTCTAACCCTGTAGCCTCTACGCGAAAGTACTTTTCATAGATAGGCTTAAATATGCTAATACCAATCTTATAAGCGTCGGAGTTAAAACCCCACGCATCATACCCAAAACTTCCCACAGGCTTTGGAATACGATCAACTGCCTCGTTTGTTTCCTTCGAAACAAGCCTTTCCTTTAAAAATTCCCTGATTTTCATCAGTCTCTAGTCCTCAACAACGTACACCCTTTAAAGAAACTAACGAATTAGCCTCACCATGCATTCCCATGCGCTTAATAGCGCCACCTGCCCTTAATAATATAGGCAAGGATCATTCCAACATGAATAACCAAGACATTCCCCCTGTCATGATCAAACACAGAACCAAAAAAAGCGTAATTTTGTTGTCGTTATTTCGTCAATCAGCATGCTAACTCTTACCCCAAGACGGGCAGTAAACTGCGGGCGCATTATAACAACAATTAATAGGAAGGTTAGTGTTCTTTACATAGCCTTCCTGATTTTTTTCCCTACCACTCGATCAACCGAACAACCGTGATGGAAATGTTTACCCAATGATAAGTGCTTGTATTTGTATGTGGCGACTGTTAAAAATAATGACTAACTAGGCATATTTATCGAGCTCTCAGGAGAGGTATCGATTAAAAAGGCAATGCCACCTCGCAATAACGTAGGTAACAACGTGACTGATAACGATAAAAAGAACGAGAAACGGTTTAAAGCAACCACGCCAGGGAAACGCTTTTTTAAGCTTGCGGGGATGTCTGCTTCTATTGCCAAAAACTATGCTGGCAACAAAGTTAAAGGCATGTTCGCAGACGAAGAGGTCAAGAAAGAAAATCAAGAAGCCATGTATGCGGATATGGGTATTCGCATCGCCGAGACTCTTGGTGAGATGAAAGGCGCCGTGATGAAAGTCGGGCAAATTGTGTCTCAAGTCAAAGATCTTATGCCCCCAGAGGTCGCAAAAGCGTTAGAAACGCTTCAAAAAGAATCGCCGCCTATGCCTTACGCGATGATTAGACGTCAACTTATTCGCTCACTTGGGGATGAACCAGAAGCGTTGTTTGCTCACTTCGAACAAGAACCTTTTGCCGCCGCATCCATCGGACAGGTACACAAAGCCATCACCAAAGATGGGGTCAATTGCATCGTCAAAATTCAATACCCTGGCGTCAAAGAGTCATGTGACTCTGATCTGAAACAGATCAAGCGCCTCTTTAAAATGGCTGGTTTGGTCAAATTGAGCAAAGAGATTGTCGATAAGACATTTGATGAAATACGCGACATGCTGTACGAAGAGCTTGACTACAACCATGAAGCTGAAAACCTCAAGTTCTTCGGTGAGCATTACAAAAATCACCCTTATATTATCGTCCCCGAATATATTGAAGAGCTGTCCTCAGAAACGGTACTCACGCTATCTTACGTAGAAGGCGATAGTCTACAAAATGTAAAATCCCCAAAATATGACCAAGACATGAGAAACACCCTTGCCTATCGACTGTTTGATACGATGGGTAGACAAATATACGAATTACAACGCGTTCACTGCGACCCACATCCTGGCAATTTTGCTTTTCGCCCTGACGGCAGCATTATCATTTACGATTTTGGTGCGGTTAAGGAAGTATCCGATAAGACCATACGTATTCATAAGAGCTTAATTACTGATGCGCTTGAAGGCAAAACGAATACGCTTGAGAAACACCTTGTCGACATGGGCGTTCGACAATCTGACGGACCCGATGTTCCTGATAGCTATTTTGAAGAATGGTTGAGCATCATTATGGAGCCATTCAACAACGATGACCCTTTCGACTTTTCACAATCTCGCGTTCATACACGCGTCGCAAAAAAACTTAAAAAAGATGCATTTAAATATCTTGGCGCATTTCAGCCATCGCCAGAAACTATGCATGTAGATAGGGTGTTATCAGGACACTACTGGACATTAATAGATCTAGAAGCCAACATTTCATTACGCGGACTCATTAAAGAAATCCTTTTTGAAGGGCAACCAGCCTAAGAGAGACCTCAACCTTTGATGTGATGACCTTGATACCAACTCACTGGCGTAATCCTCAGTGTTATGCCAGTGGCTTTCACACCATGCTGCGTTAGAGGGTGTATGAATTCAATCAGGTTATTTGCATCCGCTCCAGGCATCACTCGATGAATAACATTTTGAGAGTAGGTCTGCCCGTCTTTCTTAATAACCGTAGTTATCTCCAATTCCAAAAAGATGACTTCTGGCAATATATCTCCCGTAGCAACCACCTTAAACTTCCCACTCACTATTGGTTGGAATGATTGCTCCTCTATGAGCATAACCTCATCCTGAATCAGAAACTGAGGCTCCGAAAATACACTGCTGCGCTCGATAGTATCAATACGCCCTAGTACATCCTCGAGCATGCCCGCCTGACTAGTCAAGCCATCCTTAAGTGCCAAATTTTGCTCTTGCAATTCTGAAACCCGAGAATCCTTGCAGGCAGTTATCGCAAACAAGCAAAGACAGAAACTTAGTGCTTTTATCATGTGGCCCCTAGTAATAAAGACATTAACAACACAAACCTAATGAACAACAAAAAAGGCCACCCAAAAGGCAGCCTTACAAGATTCCTACAACGGTTAATTACACACGTTTATAGTAATTCCTTCGCTTAAGCACTTTACTTACGTATTCTCGAGTTTCACGTCGTGGCAATTTTGTCATCAGCGTTTTCAACACTTGATCTGGCGTCATACTATTAATAACAGAAAGCGCCTTTTTGAAACTCGCTTGTTTGATAAATGCTTTCGCAGAACTCGATGCACCACCATTGTAAGATGCAATAGCGTAGTACAATCTGCTTTCTGGATTCTTGATACCTTTAAGATAATTGTAGTAGAGCACGTGTAAATAAGCAGCACCCGCTTCGATGTTTCGTGACGGATTATACAAATATCGCGCCGATAACAATTTTGACTTTTTATATAATTTTTTCGCAGCATCCCGACCTGCCGTTGCCGGTACAATTTGCATAAGACCAAAAGCAGGCACACCGGATCGGGCTAGAGGGTTGAAGTGGCTCTCCGTATGAATAATTGCCATAACAACATCCGACGACAAATCAAAACGTTGCGCATTTTTTTTCGCGATAGGCGCAAATTTACGTACCTTTTTACGAATCCTATTATCGGGCAGCGGAATGGTATAAGTGATCTTCTTATTTCCGCCAATAGGCAGCGCTGCAATACTTGCGGTCAATACTTGGTAGCGAATACTTGCGTTCTTAAGTAGTAGTTTCGCCTTTTTACTGATCGCCTTAGGTGTAGGGGACGCTTTCGTGAACAACTCCTCTAACACCAAGCCACCATCTTCAGCACTGGGAGGTTCTTTGCTGTATTGCGTAATCACCCGGTCCACCGCCCGTTGGACAGGGTCCTTCGCTAATGCTCCAGATATACTTGAGCCCAATACAACTTCAAGTTCTTTTTGCACCGTCTTGGATAGTACGCCAAAATCTATACGCCGATTCGCGAATTGATTCTCGACACTTATCTCAATATGATTTTTTTCGAAATCCACTACACGTTTAGACGACCAATCCTCGCTATAGGTAACCCATCGAGTCTTGCTACTCACTTCAGAGCTGGGCCAATGCTGTCTGATTTCCCCTTGGTATTTCTCAGTCGCCTGCCTAAAAGCCAACACAATTGCCCGATGCTGCCTCTCTTCTTCCGATAAATTTGCGATAGCCTTACCCTGGCGCAACAAAGGGCTATCTGGCTTTCTTTCACGGTCTATAACCCAGCCGCCTCCATTGGCCTGCGACCAGCCACTAAAGCTGACGCAAAATAACAAAGCGCTAATAAACCAACGACCTCTTAACATATAAACCCCACAGTCCAGAAAATTTTATATAACACTTTTGTTATCGAAACCTGCCACTCATTCAAGTTTGCGCAAGAGACGAATTATTTGTGACGTAGCTCTCACATCAAATAGGCCACGTCATCATTATTTCGTATAAGTGAATTATTCCAGAAACCCGTTCATATTTTGACCAAAACTTTAGATCTTATTTACTCTAAAACGGCAGATGTTATAACGTGCAATAGAACAATCATGTCGCCAGCGAGAGTAAACACTCACACTGGCTCAATTCATCCTCCAACATAAGGTCACATCCGTCATTAGCATTCGTCCAAATACATAAATGAAAGAAACGTTGTAAACATACCGACCACCAGCACGACGTGCAAAACGGGTTGCAACATCATCAATAACCCGGCGACGATCCAAAAATTCTTCACCACCGAGCGCTTTCGCTGATGCCGATCAGATAACAACCGACTATTGGAGATCCCTCTATCTATTTGATTATGGAGAATTTTTTGACGCCAACTGGTAAGTATGCACGTCGTAAACCACAGAAAGATAAAACGCATGCTGCCTCCTTCTATATTCACTCTACCTTTTAACCATAGCTCAAAGCTTTTTAGTGACCCACTTAAAAGAGTATTGTTTTTATACAAAGAAGTACTGGCATAGAAGATGCTCCTCGTAATAACATAGTGATCTAATCGAAAGTTAGAAAACACTGTATATCCCTAACAATAAAAACATCACACGGAATTGAGTAAGAAATATGTCGCACTTCAAGTCCTTTTCCAAAACCTTATTAGGCTTCTCTCTTGTCGCCGCTAGCGCATCTTTTTCACCGATAACGCAAGCAGACACTTATGACGGCAATAGAGATACAAACAATCGCTTCCACGGTGAAGGGACTTACACCTACTTAAATGGTGGCAGCTACCAAGGTAAATGGAAGCACGGCCAAAAATCAGGAAAAGGAAAGCGTACGTGGTCTGACGGTACCGTTTATGATGGTGACTGGGATAATAACGCTCCAGACGGCAAGGGAGTCAAAACTTACAGTGATGGCTCACAGTACAGTGGTAACTTCAGCAACGGTGAGCACGCAGCCCAGGGCACAATGAAATGGCGAAACGGTGACATCTACGTCGGTAACTGGAAAAAAGGTAAACCCGATGGACAAGGAACCAAGCAATTTGCAAACGGTGAGTCTTATACCGGTGAATTCAATGCTGGAGACCAATCTGGTCAAGGTAAATACATCTACGCCGATCGAAGCCGCTACGAGGGCAACTGGAAGCATAATGCTCCTCACGGCAGAGGCACATTAACACTCGTTTCCGGCGACAAATACATCGGCAACTTTTTGCAAGGCCAGCCAGAAGGGTTTGGTGAGTTCTTTTATTCCAATGGTGATCGCTATACCGGTCAATGGAAAAATGGTAAACGCACCGGTAAAGGCAGCCTTAAATACAATGCTGGCGGCTCCTATGATGGCTATTTTGAACATGGGAAAAAATCAGGATATGGAATATTAGTCAATGCGCTAGGCGATGAGTATGTAGGCCCGTTCAAAAATGACATGGCTCATGGTAAAGGCACCTGTAAACAGCAGCTTCAAAAAATTGACTGTGAATATAAGTTTGGTCAGAAAATCACATCGAAGAAGCTACAATTAATTGCCAAGAACGAAACCCCAATCATCCCTACCGCACCAGTGAGCACTGTCACAGCAGTGATATCGACAGCACCGATCGTCGCAGCCAAATCGAAATTCAAGAAAACTATCGTTAAGGATATCAAAAAGATGTCCAAGACCTACTCCCTAGCAGACATCCCAAGAAAAACATCGGACGTTCTATTTAGTCACGATTTTGATGCTGACCTGATGGCTATTCCAGAAAAAGCCCGCTGGAAGAAACGCAGCGCACTCTTTTCCGATAACGTTCGTATTGAATCAAAACACGGAACGGTACTCATTGCGATTGAACTAGCCAATTATCGCGGCCCTGGTGTTTACAAAATAGACGACGATCGCGTCACCGTCACCCAGAAGAACAAGAAGGAATACCAAGCATCTGAAATAAAGCCCAGTACAATCACCATAAAAAGTGATGATAATTCCTGGATTAGTGGCACATTCGACTTAGTGTTATTTAATGATTCAACCCAAAAGCCAGCCCATGAAATCAAGAACGGTGTATTCCGCCTTTCGAAAGACGGCAAACTAGGCTATCAAAGCTGGTAACGTTTTTATTAATACAATTCAGACATAAAAAATGCCGACAAATGTCGGCATTTTTTATGTCTGGTTTTCACCGTGAATCTACCAGTGTATTCCCCGCATCAAGTATGCAAAGGCAACCTGCTCACTGGATACCTGTGGTGACTTCTCCCCCGCTCCTTTAGAAGCAGTAGAATCAGGAAACATCCTAAACCCTGTATTAAGAATAATCTCAGTCATTTTAGGGGCGACAGTTCCCATTACCTGAGCAAAGATACCTAACCGTGTCGCAATTCGCTTCGGCTTATAAATAATTGCCTCACAAATCATATCCGCCGCCTCTTCCGGGCTAATGGTCGGTACATTCTCATAAATTTTTGTTGGCGCAATCATGGGAGTCCGAACCAACGGCATGTTAATCGTCGTAAACTTCACACCTTCGTCAGAGAACTCTGATGCCGCACAACGAGTAAAGGCATCTAGCGCTGATTTCGATGCGACATAGGCGGAGAATCTTGGTGCATTCGTGAGCACACCAATTGAGGATATATTGATCACCTGTCCTGAGCGCTGGCTTTCCATTTCTGGAAGCAAGTTCATCATCAAGCGCAAGGCACCAAAATAGTTCAATTGCATGGTTCGCTCAAAATCATGGAACCGATCATAAGACGCAGAAATCGCCCGTCGAATAGACCGACCCGCATTATTGACCAAGATATCGACCTTACCAAAGTCTTTCAGGACCTCTTCACAGAAACGATCACAATCGTCCATATCAGATACATCAACAGAATAGCAATACGCCTCACCGCCTAATGCCTCAATCTCATCCTTGGTTTCCTGAAGTTTTTCTTTGGTTCGCGCAGCAAGCACAACCTTCGCACCAGCCTCACCCAACTTAAGAGCAGCAGCCTTACCGATACCCGATGTTGCCCCGGTTACCACGACCACTTTTGCTCCAACACAGCCTTCCAGTGTTCGATCAACAAAGTTATCGGGGTCTAGATTACGCGCCCAATAATCCCAAATAGCCGGCGCATAATCCAGTAATGACGGACAGCTGATACCAGAACCATCCAATGCCGCACGGGCCTCACGATTATCAAATCGAGTACGATAATCGGTAAATTTCAGCGTTGATTTGGGAATGCCTAAATCATTGAGCACCATATTAATAATACGCTGCACAGGAGGCATTGACCCCAATGCCTGCTTAACAAACGGCGGTACAAAGCCAAACAGGTTCTTATCAATTCTCATGCTCATCTGCGGTGCATTACCCGCCTTCGCAAAGATATTGATAGCCTCCCCCACCTTATAATGATCGGTATCAGTCAAGTGGAAGCATTTGCCGTCAAGGTCTGCCGTGTGGGCTATATGATCCATCGCATCGACCACGTAATCCACCGGCACAATATTCAGACGCCCACCTTCAATACCGACCATTGGCATCCAGGGTGGTAATACACTGCGCAACTTTTTGATCATCTGGAAGAAAAAGTATGGGCCGTCGATTTTGTCCATTTCACCGGTCTTGGAATGGCCAACCACCATAGCAGGTCGATAAATGCGGTATGGCACTTTACATCCACTTCTCACCAAGCCTTCCGAATCATGTTTAGTTCTTAAATAAGGATCATCGAGTTTCTCCGCCTCCTCAAACATATCCTCTCTAAATATGCCCGAGAACATGCCAGCAGCAGCAATAGAGCTGGTGTGATGAAAGCACCCAGCATCAACGGATTCAGCCAATCCGATCGCATGTTTAGTGCCATCCATATTGGCAACAACTTGTGACTCTTCAGAAGCAGTCAGGTCATACACCGCCGCTAAGTGAAAGAAGTGTTGAATGTTGCCCTTAAGATCAGCAATGGTCTCATCACTTACCCCGAGGTTTTTCTCTGCTAAATCACCCACAACGGCAATTAGCTTTTCAGAAGACACGCCTAGCTCTTCACGCAACATTTCAATCTTATAGGCGGATTCCTGACGCACTAACACATAAATGGACCCTTCGCGCTTGACCAAATTTTGCATCAAAAAACGACCAAGAAATCCCGTTGCACCAGTAATGAAATAACTCATACCTGCTCCTCGTTTCCCCTAAGCGGGGCTTACCCAAAATAAAAATAAAAACAAATAACCCAAAAACACACTAGGCTGCGGAAAAGGCCGCTACCAAAGATGGATCGCCAGCAGCGATCCCTTGTCGCAAAGCATTCAGCTCTGCCACAAATCCATCAACGATTAATGCAGGATCAGAGACCAACGCTTTATCAGCGATGACGCCAAACTCAACATTTCCCGCATAACTGAGGATGCTAACACCTAACCCAATGCTGCCACTTTGTGGCACCCAAAACATAGGACTGGATATTTTCACCCCATCAAACTGCAAGGCCTCGGTAGGACCAGGAACATTCGTCATCACGGCTGATGCTTTCTGACTGAAGAAATCGAGTGCGGCCTTTTGTAACTTAACAGGGCCATGCCCTAAAATCGCCAGCACGCCATAAGACATATGCGCCTGCATTCCACTCTTCAGTGTAGACATGTTTCTGCGTACCTTCGCAATTCTGCGAGAAGAATCCGCCTCACTCACCGGAAGATCCAGATACACTAACCCAAAGTGATTACCCAGATTCAACGCCTCTGACAAAGGACGTAGATTCATCGGTACCGTAGCTCTCACGCTTACACCGTCGGCAGAATCACCAGAGCCCTCAATATAACGGCGCAAACTGCCCGCAACGCAGCCCAACAGCACATCATTGATCGTACAATTAATCGCTTTGCCAATATCCTTCACTTCTGCCAAAGAAATGGAAGGAGCCCAAGCCACTTGCTTGTCCGTCGATAATGGTTTCTTGAACGTTGTTTTGGTATCTGATGACAACAAAGCCACATGCGCAGACTCGTACAACCAACCCAGTGAAAATGCACAGGCAGTTCCCGCTTGCTTGGCTTGATGAGTCAACCAACCAAGCGCACCCGGCTTAGCTTGGGCCGGTTTAGGGGCATTATGGCGAGCCGCTGGTGAAGTACTCATCACCGAAACATCGGCAATGGCATCAAACACGGATACCAACGCCAAACCATCAGCGTACGCATGGTGGATACGAAACACCATGGCACTTTTGCCCTGATAATCAGCAATATGATAGAACCGCCACAAAGGCTTCCCTGCGTCTAGCGGTTCCGATATTAGGCTAACAATAAAGTTCTGCATGTCTTTTTCAGACTTGTCGCCTTCCAATTCGACACTGGCAAGGTGGTAATTCAGGTCTAGCGCCTCAGCCTTATGCCAAAAATATTCGCCGTCGCGATTTAACGGCAACTTCCCAAATCGAGGAATCGCCAATAAACGCTCTTTGATGATGGCAAGAAAACGTTCCTTCGAAAAAGACGCGTCAAACTCCCAAAATCCATTAATCACCATCAGGTTATCTGGCGAATCCATCCGCAACCACGCGGTATCCACAACCGACATTGCTTCCGGCTGCACACTCTTGGCATTCCTCATAATTTTTCCCTTAGCCTGCAAACTAATCCCAATCAGCCTGCTTTACATCATTGAGCCCAATCAAACATCGAGCATTGACGCCAATTCAGCGTACAAGTGTGAGCTATAGTACTCATCAAAAGCTATTTCGCAACCTTTAATTTGTACATTTCTTTACACTAAAGTGGATAGCCCAGTGTATATCGGTCAAAATAGAGGCAAATGAGCATATTTCAAACAAGAGCGTAACTTTATGTAAGTAACCATTGAACATTCAGCTAACAAGTGTACCCTGAATAAAAACACAAGATTGGAATAGCATGAGTACACGAGCAGAACAAAAGCAACGCACACGGGAAGCCATTATTGAGGCTGCCTTACGAAAACTGAATGAAGACAAAGGGTTATCGAGCCTGAGCCTAAGAGAAGTTGCTAAAGAAGCAGGCATAGCACCGACCTCTTTCTATCGACATTTCGAAAATTTAGATGCCCTCGGCTTGGAACTCGTCGAAAAAGCCACTGAAAAACTCCACGTTTTATTGAAGATGGCCAAACAGTCACATGCCAAAACCGACGATATTACACAAAACCTAGTCGGTTATTGTTTGGATCACTTTAAAGAGAACGGCAATTTATTTCGCGTATTGGCCCGCGAGGCAGTCGGAAGCTCGGTAACGTTACGCCAAGCCATCCAAAAAGAACTACGGCAAATCAACAAAGAGCTCGCGCATCTGATTGAGCTAGAGAGCCGGCTTAAACAACGCAATATTACTGACCCTAAGATGGTGGCCGAGGCCATCAGCACCATTATCTTTTATATGGGCGTGTCGACCATCGATTTACCCTATGCTATGCGCCAAGACGCTGAAAAGCGTCTTATCCATCACATCAAAGCTATTTATAACGGCTCTGAAGTAATGGCCAATAGGCTACACCTAGAAAGGCAGATGATGCTAAGTTAACGATAATTTGGGTCATCATCTTCTTTCTACTACCAAACAGAAATAGGCTATAGTTATACTAAAATACGTGTTTTAGTGATCGCGAAATGACTTTAGCCTAGGACCTCATGACACCTTCGAAGCAAACGAAAGAGCAAGCGGATATTGAGCGCGACGCGAACAAGCTGTACCAACGACTACAGCAAGATATCGCCGTTGGCACTCGCCCCCTACCCAACTTCCCCAAAATAGCCTCAAGGGTTGGAGAGCTAGTACTGGACCCAAACTACCGAGCAAAAGACCTTGTAGAGGTGCTTGAATACGACCAACATCTCTCTGACTTGCTCATGAAAGTAGCGTCCAGCTCCCTATACCCTGGCAAAGACCCCTGCGACCACTTAAGCCTAGCCCTCAGACGTATGGGAGCAGATACCACACGAAACCTTGTTTTGATCTACACCCTAGATAAGCTTTTTCGAACCGACAAACCCACAATTCGACAAAAAATCAAACAGGTCTGGGCGCAAAGTGCCAAAGTCGCCGCCATCGCCGCCTGGATCGCCAATTTCGCCCCAGGCTATAAGAGTGAAAGTGCATTACTTGCTGGGCTGCTACAAGACACTGGCCCACTCTTCATTATTTCTGCGCTCGGTGAAAAATTAAAAACAGAATACCACTGGAAACTCATCGATCACATGAGCAAAGAACATGGCAATGAGTTTGCCGTCAACATCCTTCAGCATTGGAAAATGCCTGAAGACATCGTTACTTGCGCTCAAACAAAAGACCAATGGCTACGAGATGACGGCAAAAAAGCAGACCTGGCTGACCTCATTCTCATCGCCCGTTACCATGCCTATTTGGGCACAGACAAGATAAAAGGCTGCCCCAAAATTACCGACATGCCCGCCGCTATCAAAGTTAAATTTCAAAAAGGTGAAATGACACCCTTTCAAGGTTTAAAAATTGTCTCAGAATACAAAGATGAAATAGCCGACATCACCCGCATGCTGATTATCTAGCACCAAAAAGCAATATTGCAAGAAAGCCATGGCGTTAACCAGTGGCTTTCTTGCAATATATTCTTAAGCGGGAAACAACTTATCTCCCCAATGATAAATACACAACCCTCCACTAATAAGCGCAGCACCAACAATAATACTCGACGTTAATTGTTCCCCATTGAGCATCACACCTAGCGCAATCGCCAATACCGGCGTCACCAACGTTGACAATGACACAGCCGTCGCAGGTAATCTTTCCAGCACATAGAAGTAGCTAAAGAAGCCAATAATCGAACCAAAAAACGCCAAATATAGAATCGCCATAATCGACTTATCGCTCACCTCTGCCACGGGCTCCGCGAACAAGATATAGATTAATCCAAATAAAGGCACTGCAAATAATAACGACCCCGATGTCTGCGCCACTGTATGCAGAGATGCATCAATTTTCTTAATTAAGATACCACTCAAACTAAAACAAAATACCGCAAATACGATAAGCGCCAATCCAATGAGACTTTGCTCAGCAAGATTAACATCTCCGCGAAACACGACAATCAAGCCAGTGATCGCAAGACTCAAGGCCACCCATTGCGGCACCCCAAATGGAGGCTCATCCAATACATAACGAGCAATAACACTCGATATTATTGGCGACAATCCAAATAAGACAGAGATCATCCCGGACGACAGGTAAGAAGCACCAATATAGGTAGTCACCATACCCAGAAATAACCCAATACTTGTCACACTGTAACTCAATATCGCTTTTTTATGCCTAGGCACTGTAATCCCCATGCATTTAGCAATCAGCCACGCGACGATCGCGGCAATAAATATACGCCAAAACGCACCGGCTAGTGGTGAAAAACCTTCGCTACTCCACTTGATACCCAGCGGGGTTGTAGCCCACACAAAAATTACAATAATATATGCTATGACAGTCGACATGACGCTTCCTCTCCATTCCTCCTAACAGTGATAAAATGCAGCGTTCATTGCGACCAAAACGAAAAAGGCCGCAGTGTAATGCTGCGGCCTTTTGAGAATTTCTAATAACGTGTTAATTTCTCTACTACGTTACCCCATCCAGCCACAGCATAATATGTCGGCGCCATGTAATGGCACAGACGGTCATCGCGGAAATCATCGATTTCGCGAATTTGACGCTTTTGGGCTGGACTGATAATCTGGTTAACGTATTCATGCTTTGAATGTTCGTTCAGGGCGTCAAAAAGGTCAACTATTTTTCTGTTATTTTTTATGAATGTATATCTTGTCGGCGGCGCAGTCCGCGATGCATTACTCGACCGTCCTATCAAAGATAGAGACTGGGTTGTGGTGGGAAGCTCACCAGAGCACATGCTCACCAACGGCTATCAACAAGTTGGAAATGACTTCCCTGTATTTCTTCATCCTGATTCCGGGGAAGAATATGCCCTCGCGCGCACCGAAAAAAAAGTTGGTGAGGGTTATGGCGGTTTTGAATGCTATGCCGGTGACGACGTCTCCCTTGAGGAAGACTTATCCCGCAGAGACCTAACCATTAACGCAATGGCCCAAGCCGATGATGGAAAGATCATCGACCCATTTAACGGCCAAACGGATCTCGACAATAAAATTCTACGGCACGTATCCGACGCATTTATAGAAGACCCCTTGCGAGTACTACGCGTCGCTCGTTTTCTTGCCCGCTACGGTAACTTAGGGTTTTCCATCGCCACCGAGACCCTTGACTTGATGGCTAACATTAGCCAATCCGGCGAATTGGAAGCACTGACAATTGAGCGGGTCTGGGCTGAAACAGAAAAAGCCCTGTCGGAACCCTGCCCGCGCGCGTACTTTGAAACACTAAGGCAGTGCGGAGCGTTAGCCGCATTGTTTCCTGATATCGATGCGCTCTTTGGTATTCCTCAGCCAGAAAAACATCACCCAGAAATAGATACAGGCATACACATATTAATGGCTCTAGATCAGGCGGTGATATGCAGCCAGAATTTTAACGAAAGCGATAAACTCGCCGTACGCTTTTCAGCAATAACCCATGATCTAGGTAAAGGGAAAACCCCCGCCGAAGAGTTACCCGCACATCATGGACATGAAACCATTAGTGAGTTTCTTACCAAAAACCTTTGTAAACAATATAAAGTACCCAATCATGCTGCCAGAATAGCGACTCTCGTTGCGCGCCACCACACGCAATGCCATCGTGCTTTTGAACTTAAACCGTCTACACTTATGCGTCTACTGGAGTCCCTTGACGTATTGCGCCGACCCGAAACCCTCACACTCTTTATCGCCGCCTGCGAAGCAGATGCAAGAGGAAGAACTGGGCTCGAAGACACGCACTATCCGCAGGCAGATTATTTAATTGATGCCGCGCAAGTGATAAAGAAAATTGATCCAAAAACACTTATAGATTTAGGGTTTTTAGGCGCAGCACTTGGCAGTGAAATGCGAGAACGTAGAATACGATTACTCAAAGATTTGAAAAAAAACTACACGCAAACTTCCTAAGTGAGCATTATGACAGACACAAAAGTTGCGCTTATCACCGGCGCATCACAACGCTTAGGCGCAGCAACATCTCGACAACTGCACCAACGGGGGTACAACATAGTTGTACATTACCGACACTCGAAAAAACAAGCCCAAGCGCTAGCATCGGAACTTAACGCAATAAGACACCATTCCTGTAAATGCATCCAAGCTGATTTGGATCAAATACCTGAAGTAGAGATACTCGCTCAGGAAACCCTAGCATCGTGGCAACGCCTAGACCTGCTCGTCAACAACGCCTCAGGGTTTTTTTCCACACCGATAGGTGAATGCACAGAACAACAATGGGACAACCTTTTCGGCAGCAACAGCAAAGCGCCGCTATTCCTTAGCCAAGCACTCGCTCCTGCACTGGCAAACACTCAGGGCTCCATCGTGAACATGATCGACATTCATGCCAACGCGCCCCTTAACAATCACACCTTGTATTGCATGGCAAAAAGCGCGCTAAAGATGATGACGCTTTCGCTGGCAAAAGAACTGGCACCAAACATTCGCGTCAACGGCGTATCACCAGGCGCTATTTTATGGCCCAAACCAGAGCAAGAAATGACACCCCAAGAGAAACAACACATACTCTCAGGCATCCCGCTTCAACGCTTAGGCCACCTAGATGACATCGCCAGCACCGTTGCATTTCTCGCCTCAGCAAACTACATTACAGGACAAATCATCGCGGTAGACGGCGGTCGATCCCTATAAATATCCCTAACACCCCTGCCACTCAAAAGGAATCTGCCACAACTTTTGAGTCTTACTGTATTGCTGCCACATAGCGCCATAACTGATCTGCAACACAGGGTGTAACTCTTCGCTCGCAATGTCGGCTAATGGTAGCAATACAAAGGCATTTTTTTCGATCTCATCTCTGGGTAATTGCACCCCATCAATATCACCTACCAGCCCACCTACCGTTAAGATATCAATATCCAACGTTCTTGAGCTAAATTTAGGGTCCGATCGTGATCGATCATTTTCATCCTCGATCATTTTCACCACGCGCTGCAACTCGCCAACCGGCAAATCAGTTTCCATCGCAACCACGAGGTTATAGAACGCGTCACCATCAAACCCAACGGACTCGCTTTCATAGACAGGGGATAATACAAGAGCACCAAAATGGCGCTGCAAAGCCTCTAAACCTGCAGTGATATGAAGTTCACGCTCAATATTACTACCCAAACTAAGGTACACTTTTGCCATTTACACTTTCTCTCCACGCTCAATGACAACGCCAACATCTTTTGCGCCACGCACAGCGCCAGGCTTGCTCAAACGCAACCTAACCCAGGGGACATTAAATTCATTACGTACAATCTCAGTAATTCTCTCGGCCATTGTTTCCACTAACTGGAACTCACTGGCTTCCACAAAAGCAATGAGTCTCTTCGATACCGCTTTATAGTCTAATGTATCGTCAATATGATCCGATGCCGCCGCTTTGGCGATGTCTGTACCCATCTCCAAATCTAGACTTACCGTCTGCTTAATACTTCTTTCCCAGTCAAAAATACCAATAACTGTCTGAATATTTAACTCACGTACGTATACTATATCCATTCAATGAACCATTTGTTTTAATGTTGAAATACTACTGAATGAGCAATAATACGCGAAGTCTCCAAGGAAACGAATTCTGAATACTCTATTAGTCATTGTATTGTGGTTATTATCGTATCTGATGGGCTCTATTTCATCGGCGATATTAATATGCCGAGTGCTTGGATACCCAGACCCACGCTCGACAGGCTCCCAAAACCCTGGTGCCACCAATGTCTTACGTGTTGCTGGCAAAATTGCCGCAGGAGCCACGCTACTGGGCGATGTTGCCAAAGGTGTGCTGCCCATTCTTATCGCGATGGAGCTCAATGCTCCCCCTCTCGTTCTCGCGCTATGCGGCTTATGCGCCTTTCTTGGACACCTATACCCAGTCTATTTCGACTTCCGAGGTGGAAAAGGCGTCGCCACCGCTCTAGGCGTTGTTCTTACCCTGCATTTACCCACTGGCTTATTGATCATCACTACCTGGCTAGCCACGATGGCAGCTACTCGGACAGCCTCCGTCGCGGCATTAATTAGCTGGGCATTTGCGCCTTTTTTCTTTCAACTCACCGCGCCGAACCACTTGCAAAGCAGCTACCTACCGATCATCGCCACACTATCATTGCTACTCATTCTTACTCATCGCAGTAACATGTTGAATCTATATCGAGGGGAAGAACATCGCTTTGAGGACACCCCACAAAGCAATGCTCAAGACCAAGCCACCACTCACAACAAGAATGATGCTAGCTAAGCTGATCGAGCGGCCAACGAGCCTTCACGCTAATGCGTTGATCTGAAGCCCCATCCGCTTGCAAACGCTTACAACCTGCAAAGGCTATCATCGCGCCATTATCCGTACAAAACTCAACCCGAGGGTAATACACCTCAACCCCCATACCGCCCATTGTCGTTTTTAAACGTTCCCTCAGCATGGTATTGGCACTCACCCCACCAGCAATAACCAGACGTCTGTATTTCGCTTGTTTTATCGCTCTTTTGCACTTCATTATCAATGTATCAACCACAGCCTCCTGAAAGGCAAAAGCAATATCATTCTGAGTTTGCTCCCCCAATGGCCCCTCTTGCTCAACACAGTCCTCAATGGTATTCAAACAATACGTCTTTAATCCGCTAAAGCTGAAATTAAGACCAGGCTTTCCAATCATTGGTCGCGGAAACGTAAAACGCCCTGCCGTACCCGACTCAGCCGCTTTTGCAATTGCTGGCCCACCAGGGTACCCAAGGCCAAGCATCTTCGCAGCTTTATCAAACGCCTCCCCTGCCGCATCATCCAACGATTCACCAAGAATCGTGTATTCGCCATAACCATCGACACCGATAAGCTGGGTATGCCCTCCGCTCACCAACAGTGCTAAGAAAGGCATCTCCGGTGCATTATCTTCCAACATTGGTGCCAATAGGTGGCCTTCCATATGATGCACTGGTATCGCGGGTATACCCCACCCATACGCAATACTCTTACCCACCGAGGCACCCACCAATAGCGCACCCACCAGACCTGGGCCAGCGGTATAAGCAATGGCGTCGATATCCTCCTTGCTCAACCCTGCCTCATCCATGACTTGTCGAATTAGGGGAATAATCTTTCGCACATGGTCCCGTGACGCCAACTCTGGCACAACACCACCGTATTCCTGGTGCAACTCAATCTGACTGTAAAGCACGTGAGCTAACAAGCCATCTTTGCTATCATAGATGGCTATACCGGTCTCATCGCAGGACGTTTCAATTCCAAGAACTTTCACTGTAACCCTCTATTTTTAAGGATGTTTAGACTGAATATAATAACCTGCCAAACAGGTTTTGCAATTCATCTGCATTAGGATTACAATTCACGCCCCAAATCTGGAGCCATATGCTCTTTTGAGACGGATACAGGATCTGATTTAGGCGAATGTATAATTCTTCGCCTAAAATGAAGTTAACCCATTAAAAGTAAAAGGTACGATTAATGCCTCAGGTAAAGGTAAAAGATAACGAGCCATTCGACGTTGCACTACGTCGCTTCAAGCGTTCTTGTGAAAAAGCCGGTGTTCTTGCAGAAGTACGTCGTCGCGAGTATTACGAAAAGCCAACTCAAGTTCGCAAGCGTAAAGCCGCTGCGGCTGTTAAGCGTCACGCGAAAAAAGTTTCTCGCGAAACTATTCGACGTAAGCGCCTCTACTAAGACTCTGTTCAGCCTGTTAAGTTAACACTTCACAGATCCTCGAACATCAAATACGCTGTACAGGAAGCCCTGTTCGGCGTATTTGTGTTTGTGATTTTGCCATAGGCCATACGTAACAAGCCTCTCCTTATCACATCCCGCACGAACATCATCACAAGGAAACGCCATGTCAGCGCTTAGAGACCAACTCAATCAAGCCGTCAAAGCCGCCATGAAAGCCAAAGAGAAGGATCGCCTCACCACTCTTCGTATGGCCACCGCAGCACTTAAGCAGATTGAAGTCGACGAAAGAATCACCCCAGATGACACCCGCATTATTGCCGTGCTAGACAAAATGATGAAGCAGCGCAAAGATGCAGCCCAACAGTTTACTGACGGCAATCGTGAAGATTTAGCTGAAAAAGAACGCTTTGAAATCACCGTTCTGCAAGAATTCATGCCTAAAGCACTTACCGAAGACGAGCTTAATAGCCTCATCGACGCAGCAATTGAAAGCACTGGCGCTGCCGGCATGCAAGACATGGGTAAGGTAATGGGCATTCTAAAGCCACAAATTCAAGGCAAGGCTGATATGGGCAATGTCAGCAAACAAATCAAAACGCGCCTAGGTTAAGTCGAGACACCCAACCTTATGGCAGGCAAGATTCCCGAACACTTTATTGATGACGTCCTCGCCAGAACGGACCTAGTTGAGCTTATTGGCAGCCAGGTCCGGCTCAAAAAATCAGGCAAGAACTACGCTGCCTGCTGCCCGTTTCACGACGAAAAGACCCCCTCCTTCACCGTCAGCCCAGACAAACAATTCTATTATTGCTTTGGTTGTGGTGCTAGCGGCAACGCCATCGGCTTTCAGATGGACTACGTTCGCGAAGGGTTCGTTGAGGCCATCGAAGGGCTAGCGCAAAAACTTGGGCTAGAAGTGCCCCGCGAAGGCGGCGGGCAATTTGAGAAAAAAGACAACTCAGGGTTATATGACATCCTTGAGAAAGCCAATCAGTTTTTCCAATCCCAGCTTAAAAACCCCAAAATTAGAGAAAAAGCCGTCAGCTACCTTAAGCGACGCGGCCTATCCGGCGAAACCGCAAAAAGATTTCAAATCGGTTACGCACCACCAGGCTGGGACAACTTGATATCCCAATTTGCCGACACAGAAAAAAAGCGCCAACAACTTATCGACGCCGGACTCACTGTGCGCAACGACAACGGACGCGAGTACGATCGCTTCCGCGACCGCATCATGTTCCCGATACGCGACATGCGCGGAAGAACTATCGCCTTTGGTGGACGCGTACTTGGCAACGACAAACCCAAGTACCTCAACTCCCCAGAAACCGACGTCTTCCACAAGAGCCGCGAACTCTACGGGCTCTACGATGCCAGAAAACATCCGCAAAAATTTGAGCGCGCAGTTGTTGTCGAAGGCTATATGGATGTTATCGCCCTCACCCATCATGGCATCCATTATTCCGTCGCCACGCTAGGTACCGCCTCCAACCAAGATCATATTGAAAAGCTATTCCGCTATGTCTCGGAAGTCGTATTTTGCTTTGATGGCGACGCCGCAGGCAGAAAAGCCGCCAATCGCGCCTTGGAAAACTCCCTACCCTGCATGAAGGACGGGCGCCAAATTCGCTTCCTGATCCTACCTGAAGGCGAAGACCCCGACACCCTCGTCAATAAAGACGGGCCGGAAGTATTAGAAGAACAATTTCGTACAGCAACACCACTATCGGAGCGTTTCTTTAGCGCCCTGTCGGAAGATATAGATATCGACACAATGGATGGCAAGGCGCGTCTCGCGAGCCAAGCAGCCCCATTACTCGACAAGCTACCGCAAGGTGTATTCCGCCAACTCATGCTAGGAAAGCTCGCATCCATTACCGAACTTTCCACTGAGAGCCTTGAAAACGCCATTTCGGTTTCAAGCACACCAACGCCTCCTGTGACAGCGCAAAAGTCAACGCAAAGGCCAGCACAACAATCCCAGCATAACGAAGGTCAATCCAGTCCAGAAAACCACCCCAAACATGATGGCGGTTATCCTGGTGGCGACTTCCCAATGCCTGACGATTACTATCCGCCACAAGATTATGACGGTTTTCCTGGTGGCGAACCGACAATGGACAACTTTGCTCCACCACAATTCCCAGAGCACCAGCAATTCCCCGACCAACAACAAGGGAGCAAGCCAGGCTTCAAGAAAAAGAAGTGGAAAGGCAAAAAAGGTTTCAAGAAGGGTAAAAACAACTATTTTGACGATGATGAGCCAATACTACCTGCCGCCCCGGTAACACCCATTATCGATTCGGTCATTAGAATCATCTTGCATACCCCCAAAGATGCCGCAAACACCGACCTTTCGCACAACCTCTTACATTTCCAGTCCCCTTACATGGAATTACTTCGAGATTTGCTGTCTTTACTTAAGGAGCGCCCAGAAGCATCAACAGCCGCCATACTCGGCAGATGGCACGCCACCGAAGAAGGCGAACATCTAGCGCAGCTGGCCGCAAAGGAGTTTTTGATCCCTCAAGAGATCAGCGCCCCCGAACTCCAAGACGCGCTACGCAAACTGGAACAAGCAAAAGTCGAGTCCGATCTCGACGAACTCATCAAAGATGGCGCGAAAGACAAGACAAAACTCAGAGAACTACTAAAATTACAGCAGTTACTAGCCCAGGAGCCAGAAAAGCCAGAATAAAACACAACAACGATGGTTGAAATCCACTCAACCGCCCCCATTAAATGGGCTTATCCCCCCAATCCTCAAGGGTTCTAGCAAATTCGCGGCGAGACTTGTATAATGCCGCGTTCGATCGCGTCCCCTGACCTAGGAAACGGCACCGCATGAGCGATAAAGAAGCGCAAAAATCACTGTTAAAACAACTTATTGCCCGTGGTAAAGAGCAAGGCTTTTTGACCTACGCAGAAGTTAATGACCACCTGCCCGCAGACATCACCGATCCCGACCAGATCGAAGATATCGTTGGCATGATAAACGACATGGGCATTCCAGTTCACGAAACTGCCCCTGAAGCAGATGAACTGCTAATGAACGACGGTTCTGACGGCACCGACGAAGACGCAGCAGAAGAAGCTGCCGCCGCGTTAGCATCCGTAGAAACCGAACCAGGCAGAACTACTGACCCTGTCCGCATGTATATGCGTGAAATGGGTACCGTAGAACTTCTCACCCGTGAAGGTGAGATTGTTATCGCCAAGCGGATTGAAGAAGGCGTACGCCAAGTATTGCACTCTCTCGCCTCATGGCCCGGCGCCGTTCAAAGCATTCTTAATGAATACAACAAAGTTGAGACCGAAGAGCGTCGATTAACCGATATCATTAACGGTTATGTCGATCCTAACGAAGACCACGCCGTCGTTATCCCACCACCCCACCAACCAAAGGTTGAAGGTGCCGATAAGAACGATGACGACGATGACGAAGACGAGCCAGACAACTCTCTGTGCCCAGAAGAAGCTAAAGAACGCTTTGGCGAACTTGCTGACCTTCTAGCAAAAGCAGACTCTGCCGTAGAGAAGCACGGCCGCGACTCTAAGCAAGCCGAAAAAGCATTCTTAGCACTAGGCGATATTTTTATCACCTTTAAGATTGTTCCGCGCCTGTTCGACACCATGGTTCACCAGGTACGAACAACTCTCGCGACAATCCGCAAGCACGAACGCTTCATCATGAATAGCTGTATTCGTATTGCGAAAATGCCTCGCCCAGCCTTCCTTAAATCCTTTCCAGGAAATGAAGTGAAGCTTGAGTGGGTAGATGCAGAAATCAAGAAAGGTGCCGTTTACAACGAAGGTTTGATGGAGCTTCGCCCAGAGATTCTTCGCTCACAGCGCCGCCTAATGGCCATTGAAGAAGGAATTGAACTTACCATTCCTGAAATCAAAGAAATCAACCGCCGCATGTCGATTGGTGAAGCCAAAGCCCGCCGCGCCAAGAAAGAAATGGTTGAAGCTAACTTGCGTTTGGTTATCTCCATCGCGAAGAAGTACACCAACCGCGGCTTGCAGTTCCTTGATTTGATCCAGGAAGGCAACATCGGTCTAATGAAAGCGGTAGACAAGTTTGAATACCGTCGTGGTTATAAGTTCTCTACTTATGCAACCTGGTGGATTCGTCAGGCTATCACCCGATCTATTGCGGATCAGGCGAGAACCATTCGTATCCCAGTGCATATGATCGAAACCATCAACAAGCTAAACCGTGTTTCACGTCAAATGCTGCAAGAGATGGGTCGAGAGCCAACACCGGAAGAACTCGGTATACGCTTAGAGATGCCAGAAGATAAGGTTCGCAAGGTACTGAAAATTGCCAAAGAGCCTATCTCGATGGAAACCCCTATCGGTGATGATGAAGATTCACACCTAGGTGATTTTATCGAAGACACCAATATCCACTCTCCAATGGATACGGCTACCACCGAAGGTCTTCGAGAAGCCACCCGCGAAGTACTCTCCGGCCTCACCGCCAGAGAAGCAAAAGTACTGAGCATGCGTTTTGGTATCGACATGAACACTGACCACACCCTAGAGGAAGTGGGCAAGCAGTTCGACGTTACCCGTGAACGTATTCGTCAGATTGAAGCAAAAGCACTACGCAAACTACGTCACCCAAGCCGCTCAGAGCACTTACGCAGCTTCTTGGACAACGACAAGCATTAATCTTAGCGATTTCAGCTTGTTAAGACGTATTAAAGCGTAAATTTTGCGATAAAAAAGTAGCGCCCATTATATTGGATCAGTATAATGGGCGCCTTCTTATATGGCCCCTTAGCTCAGTTGGTTAGAGCATCCGACTCATAATCGGCAGGTCCCCTGTTCGAGTCAGGGAGGGGCCACCATTTTTATCCGTCAAAAACACCACCTAGAACAACCTCAAGCCTACGCAATACCCTTCCTTTTTGAGCAATGCCCGTACACTTATTTCATTTCGCCAAGCATCGTGACTTCAATGCTAGTCAGATAATTGCGTATCGATATCCATACTTTCATGCAAAATACGAACAACCGTAATACTATCGCGCTCTATTTTATATACAATTAAGTGACGCGCTTGATGATGTATTCGAACTGGCGGTGAGAATTCCTGTCGCTCGTGACACATCAATGGCTGACCAGCAACTAATTGAAACGCCTCATCCATTCGATCGATGTAGTCATCCGCTTGCTTCAAGCCCCACTCTTCCGCTGTATAAAACCAAATATCTTCCAGATCTTTTTCTGCCGCAGGTACAAGCTTATAGTTTTGCATCTTTGGGTTGCTGTTTCACCCTTGCTTTGAAATCATCCTTATTCCAGGCCTTTGGCTCACCGCTCTCAATACCGGCCGTTATCGCTTGCTGCATCACCTGCAACTTTTGCGCTCGCAACTGATCCTTTCGGATCAAATCACGCACATAATCACTATTATTTGCATAGAGACCACTTTTTGTTTGAACCTCAACCCAATCACGCATTGGGTCGGGCAAAGAAATGTTCATAGTCGCCATAGCGTAAACTCCAGATTTAAATGCATACAACGCTTTTATGACATATTTTGGCAAAGATTGCCAACAATCACACCTCAAGCACCTTCAAAGGTGTAACGTTACTATTTTTCCAAACCAACAGGCCACTTGTCGTACCACCAATAGCAATAGCCTTACCGGAGCAATTAGATATTTCAGCTGCACGCAACCCATCTGCGCGCCCGTTGACTAAAAAGAGCTTTATCGTTGTGAGTATATTAGCAATTAGGCCAGGTAGTAGTCGCCGACTCCTGGCATTACTGACCAGACCCCTTTAACAATTCCAGCACCACCCGAGCAAAGCTCTCCGCTTTACTTGGGTCCGACAACAACTGCATCATTTGATTTTGGTGGGCATCACTACTATCCAACACGGCATCATCAATCGCCTTGGAAAAGCCACCTAAAAGCGCTTGCTCGGTACTATTATTGGCAATTTGATGCATAACCAGCTCGTTTTCACTGATTTTATCGCGAATCGTATAGGCATAATTCACCAGATCTTTTTCAGTCAGCTCATCTGTGATAAAAACCTCATTAAGCCGACTGATAATTTGCGACAGAAACTCTTCTTTCTTATCTTTCGGTTTTGCACCACCCACACCATCACCGGGCGCTAGATATTCCGCTGCATCCTCTTTTAATATGAGGTTTTGCTGCCGTATTTTCGACAAACGGTAATGACTTAACTCGACATTACTAAGATCCACCTCGTCTTCTTCAATAGCTGCCTCACGTAGCATTGGTCGGAGATTTCGGGCATAAAGACATAGCCTTTCCAGATCCTTATCGTCGTAATCAACGATTTGCGACATAAAGTCATAAAAGCGCACAAAAGAACCCAAGTCTTTTTTGAAAATCTCTAACGCGTCTTTCTCTTGTTTGCATTCTTTAAAGCTGTTTTCAGCGTTCGCGATCAATACCGCATCATCAAACCTTTTTTGGCGTTCAAACATGTCTTTCGCTTGTTTATACGCCTCAATTGCGTGTTTATACTTATGAGTCCAACGCTCAACGGCTGGTTTACAAATATTCGCGATGGCCGCATGGCTTTTACTTGGAATGTCATAAGCCTCACAAAATTGCTTAACCTCCTGCCAATAAAAGATACCCGCCGCTTTTAACTTGTCCGAAAGATCAAAAATCACATCAGGGTCAGACACGTCATCTAACTGCACTGTTTGATAATACGGTTGAAACGCCCCCAAAATATCGTCAGGCTCATTAAAGAAATCCAGTACATAGGTACCCGCCTCAGCCTTACCCGGGAATGTACGGTTTAAACGTGACAGCGTCTGCACGCACTCAACTCCGCCCAGCTTCTTATCGACATACATGGCACAGAGTTTGGGTTGATCAAAGCCCGTCTGAAACTTATTAGCAACAAGCATCACCTGGTAGTCATCACTATCAAAGGCTTTTCGCAGATCACGGCCTTTAAGACCAGGGTTCATACCAGACTCAGTAAACTTCTCGCCAATAATGCCTTCAACATTCGGGTCTTTATCACTGAACTCAACTTCACCCGAAAACGCCACCATGGCAACCACCTTCTGATAACCTTTTTCGGTGATATAGCGATCAAAAGCCAACTTATAACGCACAGCTTCCTTACGTGAGCTGGTGACCACCATAGCCTTAGCCTGACCACCCAATAGACCCATCACATTATTTTTAAAGTGCTCCACAATCACCTGCACTTTTTGGCTGATGTTGTAGTCATGCAGGCGCACCCATTGGTTAAGCTTCACCTTAGCCTTTTTACTCTCTACCTCCTCATCACTACCAGAAATTTTCATGGCCAGGTTATAAGCCACTTTGTAATTGGTGTAATTTTTTAAGACATCCAGAATAAAGCCTTCTTCAATGGCCTGACGCATGCTGTACACATGGTAGGCTTCGGGCTTATTGGTTTTAGAGGGTACTTCATCGGGTTTGGGTAAACGGCCAAACAACTCCAGAGTTTTGGTTTTTGGTGTTGCGGTGAAGGCCAGATAACTCAGATTGGTTAATCCTGGGCGTGAAGCAACGGTTGCTTCAATAGCATCTCCCGAGTCAATCTCTTCATCACCCTCTTTTGTGTCGATCATCAACACTTCTTTTAGCTGTCGTGCGGTACTGCCGGTTTGTGAGCTGTGGGCTTCATCGGCAATTACCACATAGTTACGCTGTTTAAGGCTCGCGCTGTTTTCGATGGCTTTTAATACATAAGGAAAGGTTTGAATCGTCACGATAATAATCGGCTGTGAGCTTTCCAGCGCCGCCGCGAGCTTTTCTGATTTAGAGCCGTCACCTTCGTTACGATTAATACGCCCTACCACACCTTCTACCGAGGTGAACTGGGAGATGGTTTCTTGTAACTGATCATCCAGTACCGTTCTATCCGTAACCACGATCACCGAATCAAACAGCTTGTTACCTTCTTCCGTATGAATGGCCGATAACTGATGAGCCGACCAAGCAATAGAATTCGATTTACCGGAACCAGCACTGTGTTGAATCAGGTATTTATGGCCTGGGCCTTCAGTACGGGCGGCATTCACTAACTGGCTAACCACATCCCATTGATGATAACGGGGGAAGATTAACGTTTCTTTTTTTGATTTACGCCCTTCCCAGTCTTCTTTCTCTTCGATTTGTAAATGCACAAAACGGGCAAGAATATTCAGTAGGTTATCGGGCAGTAGTACCTCATTCCATAAATAATCCGTCGCATACTGGTTCACATCCGCTGGCACATCGTTACCAGCACCACCGTCTTTGGTTCCTTTGTTAAAGGGTAAAAAGTACGTCTTATCCCCTTCAAGCCGAGTAGCCATATGCACTTCATATTGGCTAACGGCAAAATGCACCAACGCCCCGCGTTTAAACGTTAGCAAGGGCTCAGGCTTTTTAGTGGCAGGATCTATCGCAAAACGGGTAGTTTTGTATTGCTTAATGGCGTTTTCTACCGCCTGTTTAAACTCTGACTTTAGCTCTAAGGTGGCTACCGGTAAGCCATTCACAAACAACACCAAGTCAATACGCCATTTTTTAGCGCGTGTACCGGTCTCCGCCTCATGCTCGTCAGTAGCACTCTTATCGTCACACCAAGGTGAATACACCAACTCCGGCACCACCCGCAGACGGTTCTCTTTGTAACGCGCTAGCGTATCCGGATTTAAATCATGCTCGGGTTTAAACTGGCATAAACTAAAGCGAGTACCACGATCACGTAGTTCGTGACGTAACACCCCCAAGGTGCCATAGGTACGCATTTCTTTATTGGCGGCGTTAGGATCGGCTTTATTCAGCTGAGAGGCAACACGTTCTAAGAATTTACCGTCTGGGTCATTCGGATACAGCGCTTTGAACTTTTTCCACTGATCCTTCTGGGTGTCTTTAACAAAACCCAACACATCCTCTGAATACAACGCCAGTTCACGGTTGTAACCACTGGGTTTGCCTAGTAACCAACCGTTATCCACCAACTGCTGGATCATTTCATTTTGAAATGCGAATTCACTCGCGCTTGCCATACCCGTACTTCCTTTTATTCTATCGGAGCCAACGCTTTAACCAGCGCTTAAATTTCTTTACTAATACTAACCTAACTAACCTCGTAGCTTTGACAAATCAAAGGTTTCGCTTTTTCTAAATCTTCAGCACTACGAATATTCACCTCAATATCACCGGTACCCCAGTGTCCGACGCCCGTCATATCACGACAAAGGTCATCGTTAACTGCAACCTCCCTTGGTAATTTCAAATACACCTGTAATTTAGGGTCTTTTTTACCGCTCATAATTACAATCGACACAAAGTTTTTAATGCGCTTAAAGGCGGTATACAGCTTTAGATCTTTACGCTGCACCTCATCCCCCAGCTGATCGGTAAAGCCGCATAACTCCTCGAATAAGGCGGCTAGATTAGGCGGTGCACCCGCAAGCCGCTCTGCCTGTGTTTTGTCTGTGCCGTTTTTCTTGCCACTTGTTAAATTTTTTACAGACGATTCTGGTAAATTGACCGCCGCCTGTTGTGTTAAGGCCTGTGCCTTTGTCTGATGGGTTGCACTTTGCGCGTTCACCAGCTCTAGCAACAATAGGTCATTACCAAAATAACGGTAACGCATCAGCTCGATATTACGGTTAATCTGTTGTACGGCGTGTTCATCATATTTATTGAAATCCGCCGCAATGCAGATCAAGCGAGTTCCCGACCACTCAATGGTTTCAGCAACATCATTACCGAGATGTTTCATTACCAGCAACTGAAACTCTGCCTGATGATCTAACAACCAATCTAAATAGAACAAACCCTGATTGATCACATTTTGATTTTTAGAACGTTTGTATTCGATGATTACCGGGCAGCCATTTTCATCCAAACCTAACGAGTCGATACGCCCCTTATGGGTTTTACCGGTATCGTATTCTGAAGCAAGGAACTGAACCCCCAGAAACGTTTGCATATTAGACTCGATCTGCTTTTGCAGATTACTTTCTAACGTAGCAATACTACCGGCCAGTTCAGTAAAAACCTCACCAGATTGAGAGAACAGCTTGATATCACTCACATTATCGACCCTATATTAATCAAGAGGTATGTTTGTCTTTCCTATACTTCTATTACTTCAATCTCGTATCCCTTATCGAACCAAATTCATAATTAAATGAATCATTAACTCTTTTTGTGCCGGGTCACTTTGCGCCACCAATAACGCAATCGCTGCCAAGGCATTATCATTGATTTTTAATTCCCCCGACTTCTTTCGGTGATGCTCATTGCGCTGTAAAAACCAGATAAACATAAACGCGCCAATGCGTTTATTGCCATCGCTGAAGGGGTGGTTTTTGATGATGAAATACAGCAGATGTGCGGACTGTGCTTCGATGCTGGGGTACAGATACTCATCACCGAAGCTCTGCACCACTGAACCTAGTACACCGGCAAAGCTATCGTCTTTTTCATTGCCCACCAGTTCGGTTGCTTCACCTTTGGCTATTAGATTCTTTACCAACAAGGCGATAGCAGCGCGAGCTTCGTCATAGTTGATTTGGTAACGGATATCCTCATCGAAATCAGCGGTGGGCAGTCGCTCACTATCAAACTGGTTGAGCAGAACAAAGGTATTGGTGTAATCTGCGATGATTTTTACCAAGCCTTGCGCTTCTGGCAAGCTAGCCTGATCTATCACATTTTGCTGAAACAGACTGAGGGTTTGCTCCAACTGGTTCAGCTGGTCTTTGTGTTGCTGCAGTCGTTTTTCATTCAGCGTATACCCTTGCACCAGATGCTCTTTTAGGCGTGCAGTAGCCCACTGACGAAACTGAGTGCCCTTTTGGGAGTTCACACGATAACCGACTGAAATTATGGCATCCAAGTTATAATATTCAACCTGATAGATTTTGCCATCTGAGGCAGTTGTTGCATTTTTTGCAACAACTGCCTCTTTGTCTAACTCATTGTCTTTAAAGACATTTCTCAAGTGACGGGAGACTACCGATTTATCTCGACCAAACAAGTCTGCTATCTGAAGCAAGCTTAACCACAAGGTTTCCTGAGCGGCATCCAGCTGCACTTCAATGACATTATTTTCCCCTTCGTAAATCAGTATTTCATTCTTCATAGCACTTTCCTTGTAACTAATTGAATATCCATTATTCCAGCATATTCCAGAATAGAACCTATTGATTTGATACCAACGGATAAGCAATGCTTAGCAGTTGAATTTTGAGCAGCCACAGCATGTTTATAGGCTGATTTAATAGGCTCGAAGCTAGCACAGTGCTCTTGATAAAGCGCCGCACTCATGCGACGACTTCTTTGTTGTTGATGTTTGGCGATTCTGAGGGCTGCCCGCCTTCTGGATTAAAGTGTCTTACGTCGATTTTACCGGTGACAGCTGCAGAGATTAGGGCTGTGCGGCGCTCTTGTAATAAATCGATCTGCCTTTGCGCTGACAATTCTAGCAATTCAAATTTGTCTTTCATTTCGTCCAAAAATACGGAAATATCAACTTGCTCACCATAAGGCGGGTAAGCAAATTTATATTGGCGAAACGTTTCTGCCGGTAAATGAGCGATCGTTGCTTTAGCTACTCCACCACTGAACCGTTCTTGATGCACGGCATCAAACATCACATAAAACATAAAGCGGGAATTATCACGAGAGTAATTATATGGTCTAAGACGGTGTAACGCTTTTTGATAAAAACACTTATCATCATTCTCCCAGATAGCACTTCGCCCAATTTCTCCGCCTTCACAGACTATCAAGTCTCCTGCTTCAACGGAGTAGCGCCGATGTTCTTCAGGCCGGAAGTCCATCTTCGGAAGATCTTCTGTGTTAATCCTATCCCATTGAACATCGGTATTTCGTAAATATGCACCGAGGTAATCACCTGTAATTTTCTTATCATCTAGCATCTTACCCAAAAGAACTTCGTAACGATAAGAGAGCTTTACAACATCCCAATGCTCTGGCACTTCACCTAACCATTCAACACCTGAGTCGCGCATGGGGGCGTTGGGGTTGAGGCCTTTCGTGACGGCATGGCTGATCACAGCTTGGCGTTTTTCTTTTAGCAGTTTGATCAGCTGTTGTTGTTTTTCGATCAGGGTGTCGATTTTAGCGGTTTCGTGGTCGAGGAAGTTGGCAATTTTTTCTTGTTCGGCTTCTACCGGAAAGCCAAACTTTTCAGCTAAATAGGCCGATGAATCTAAGTTCTGGATCCCTGTGTTTTGCTTAATCGAACAATAGTTAATATTCTCACTATAAAACCTACTAAAAACATAGTTTAAAAATCTGCTATTAAACCCTGATTTTGGTGTCATCTTCGCAACAAAATTAGATGTCACAGCTTCAAATTCTTTATCGAACAAGACAACCTGCCCAACCAACGTCTTCTCTCCACCCCCAGATTTCTCGAGCAATAAATCACCACGCTTTAACTTGCGTGTTAGTTTTTCTTTCTCTTCGATCTTGCGGTAAGTATACCCAGCTTCTTGCAGTGAGAGCTTAGGCCGATCAAAATCAGCGACACGAAGAACCACTGTGTTATTTCCATCTTTTTCCGGTTCAGTCCCCCAAATGCCATTTACACACCCATCAATTGTTCGTTTTAGTTGCATAACCTCCCAGTGACCAGGGATTTTACCAAGCCCACTGATGCCAGAATCTTTATACTCAGAGTAAGCCTCATATTTTCCGCTCAAAACCATTCCCTCTGCCATTACGAATGCACCTCTTGTAGCAGATTCATAATCTCAGCACTTACAACACCCAAATCCGCACCAATCTCCACCAAATTTCTAGGAAATTGATACAGATAAAAATAACAATTAAATTGAATCAAAGCCTGTTCTATTAATGTCATAATTCACTCCCTAGCTCGCTTTCAATTTCCTCAATACTAGGCAAACTGGATCTCAGATTATCCGGCAAAGTCTGAGTCAGCTGATACTCAGTAACACCTAACGGTTTTTGAATATCACTCAGGGCATATTCCACCACCGTTTTATCTTTGTTTTTACATAGCAAAATGCCAATTGTGGGGGCATCACCCTCCTGACGCAGCTGTTCATCAACCGCTTTGATATAAAAGTTTAGCTTACCAGCATGCTCGGGTTCAAAGTCAGTGATTTTCAGCTCTATCACCACATGACAATGCAGTCGCGTGTGGTAAAACAGCAGGTCTAAATAAAAGTCGCGATCCCCCACCTGAATAGGAACCTGCTTTCCCATGTAAGCGAAACCTGCACCTAGCTCTAATAAAAACTGGCTAATATGGTCAATCAATCCCTTTTCTAATTCTCGCTCGCTGTAGTTTTTGCTGAGGGTGAGAAAATCAAACACGTAGGGATCTTTTAAGGTTTGTTGGGCAAGATCAGACTGTACTGCTGGCAAGGTTGATTCAAAATTACTGATGGCTTTGCCTTCGCGTTGATATAACCCGCTTTCAATCTGGTGCGTCAGTACACTGCGGCTCCAACCATGCTCGATGGTAGCGCGTACATAATAGAGTGCCTCTTGGGTAGTTTGGCACTTGCTGATGATATGTACATTATGCCCCCAAGGAATAGCAATCAATTGGGCAACAGCCTGTTGCCCAATTGATTGACCTCCTACCCAAAAGCGATGCCACTGCCTAATATACTTAATATTTCTTTCTGAAAATCCTTTAATCTCAGGGAATTCAGCTATTAAATCCTGGCTCAGTTGTTTTATAAAACCGCTACCCCAACTGGTTTGTTGCTGGCGCTTAACAATTTCTTCACCCAGTTCCCAATAAAACTGCAATAAACTGCTGTTTACCTGCACCGCCGCTTTTAGCTGTGTTTGCCTGAAGCGATTCTTTAAATCACCTAACCATTGACCATATGCACTATCATGCTTTATCGGATCTTTGCTTTCACCTGCCATTAAGAATGCACCTCTTGTAACAGACTCATAATCTCGGCACTCACGGCATCCAAATCCGCATCAATCTCTACCAAATCCCGCGGTGGCTGATATTGATAAAAATGGCGGTTAAACGGGATTTCATATCCAACGATGCCCACTTCCTGATCTTTTTCATCTCTCTTATTGGCGTCTATCCAGGCATCAGGCACATGGGGTTGCACTTCTTTTTTGAAGTAGGCTTCGTTTAGCGCATTGACCGCTTGTGAAGGATCAAGGTTAACGTTTTCATTATCTCGCAGGTCGCCATCAGGTTTGTATTCAACAACGCTTTTTCCATTACCCCCATCCACCTCAAACATGCCGTACAGCGGATTGGCTTCGGTGTTTTTATGCACCTTCTTAATCACCTTTTCCGCTTCTGGGTTTTTCCAGCTTACGGCGGTGGTGATTTGTTTTTTCTCTTTGGTATCTAAGGTAATGCCTTGGGCTTTGCAGGCTGCTTTGAGGGCAGCTTCATAACCGTTCATATCATCACACTGCTCGGTACCCATACATTGTGGAGAGCCTTGTTGCAGTTTCTTGGCTTTAAGCAGGGTTTGTTTTTGAGCCGTCCAGGTTTTACTATCTAACAGCTCTTTAATCTTGGCTTCTTTCAGGTCGCTGAAATTCTGTTTGATATGCTTTCGAATTTCCGTCTCGAATTCGGCAAGCTGTCCATAATGCGGGCAATCTTCTTCATCCGTCCAGGTACCATTACTGGCTTTTAATTGCTCAGCGTATAGCCATTTCATCGGTGCATTTAAGGGCTTGGGGGCAAAGCGCAGTTCAGCTAAACGCTCATCACTGAATTGATAACTCTCGCGTAATGGACGCTCAATGGTGATACGACGGTAGCCAAATTCATGGGTGGAAAAAATTTTGCTGGCGAAGGTTTTTGGCGTTTCTTGCTTTGGATTTGCCGATTGACGACCACGATTACTTTTTTGCTCGGCAGGTTTGTCGAGTTCTCTTGCGTCAACAACTTCAAAGGCACCAAAGCTGCGAGTAATGGTGGCGATATCATCGGCACTCATCTCATTACGTTTTGAGCCTAGGGATTTACGCATTTTACCGCAGAGATTAACGCCGTTAATGAGCTGTACTTTTCCACGTCGCCCCGGCAGACCTTTACGTTCAGCTTCTTCGTCAGATATTTTTTTATTCGATAACACCCATACGTAGGTAGCAATGCCGGTGTTGTAGAACATATCAGTGGGGAGCGCGACGATGGTTTCTAATAGGTCGGCCTCAAGGATGTAACGGCGGATTTCGGATTCTCCGGAACCTGCCCCGCCCGTAAACAGTGGTGAGCCGTTAAGAATTATACCAATACGACCGCCACCCTCTGATGTATCCCGCAATTTGCTGAGCAAGTGCATAAGGAATAATAACGAGCCATCAGAGACGCGAGGTAAACCTGGACCAAAGCGTCCGCCGAAGCCCTTGAGGGCGTTTTCGTCTTTGATAGTTGATTCTATTTTTTTCCAATCTACACCAAAGGGTGGATTCATGTAATATTAACTCTTTTAACGGGATACAAAATATATCCTTTAATTTCAATAACTTGAAACAAACAACGGCATCCAATAAAAAATGCAGAAAAACTCTTATCAGGCTACATTTTTTCGTGTATATATTTCTGAATAACAATCCGGCGCCCGCCAACCAATATCAGAGAATAGGTTAGTAGTAAGTCTGCTATATGCCCTGAATAAATCTACACTCAGTTAGACACACTCTTTTATCACCACAAGTAAATGCTTTGCTCGAGAACAAGCCACATAGTAGTCAGACTTCGTAAAATTAAATGACTCATCCTCTGGGACATCAAAGAGAATAATTGCATCCGCCTCCAGTCCCTTGAACCCTCTTACTGTAGAGAATAAAATACCTTTACCGTCTTTCCAGTCTCGAATATTGTCAATTAACGGTACTCCCTTGATCTTACTAGTTCCTTTTAGTGAGCAGTTCGACATTTTGTTTGGCGATAAAACAGCCACCTGTTGAGCTTTTAACTTGCCCTTATTAACCCACTCGTGAACATAGCGCTCTATACGTTTTTTGATATCGAATTCGAGATCCAGGGCTATAACTACAGGTTCAATTCCTACCGGTGCGTCTTCCCGAGTGGGCACAGGTACTTCTAGAATCTCACTACAATGTTCCGCTATTAATTTGGTATTTCGACAATTAACAGGTAACTGAAATGGATCACCTAGTGCAGGCAGAGAGGTGACCTGATCAACATAGAGGTTTTGTTTAGGATCAAAGAAAACATACATAGCACCTTCTTCTTCCTTGCTATTAATCATCTCAAGAGGCACCCACCAATTCGGGTAAAAATCTTGCCCTTCATCAACAATAACAGCATCAAACCTCTGTTCGACCATATCAATAGCATCAATTAGGTTTTCTGGGGCAGTTTCTTTCCAGAATTTATCGCTATTATGAGATGGAGGGTTAAAAGGCACATGCGCCTGCTTACACCAGTCATAACAAAGGCCGTGAAAGTGTTTTACTGTGATTCTGCCTTTATACGACTCATCAATGGAGTCATTAATCCACTCGACGAGTTGCTTGTTATAACAAACCAACAATGTAGATAGGCCTTGATCGGCAAATTTAATCGCTTGCGCTTGTGCGAGCATCGTTTTTCCTGAGCCAGCTACACCATTTATACAAGCCCTCTTTCTTGCGGCTAAAAATTCTAAAGCTTGTAATTGAATACTTGTGAGTCTAAATAGCTTTTCCTCTTGTTCTTCGACTTTTCTAAACAAAACAGGCAACAGCTTAAACCCAGGGGATATAGCTTGTTGTATTTTTGCCATATCATCTTTTGATAATGGAACAGGCTTATCTCGTCTTATCCACTGAGTTAACGCACCCTTCATGTTCCTATCTAAATACGGCAAATCACTTGCTGAAAATATGATGACCGGCTCAGAGCCAGGAGGAGTTGGGCCTGAATACTCACAATCAGGAAAAACAACAGCATAGCCAAATCCAAAAGGAAGGCTATTGGCCCCCTGATAGCCTCGCAACTTAATAGCGTTTTCAAGGTAATGTGTATTTCGACTTGCCTGCTCAAAAGGGTCTTGAATAGACTTTAATCTTCCACCTGAAAGAACTCTACTCCATCGCCTGCCATCGGCATCATAGTCAATTTCACCCCCCTTCACTTCTAGCACTAACATACCATGTGAAGGAATTAGTATGACGAAATCAGTTTCACCCTCCTTGATTGTTGTGTTACCACGATCATTTCTGTCAGTTTTTAGCCACGGGTAGGAATGATATATGACACAATCATCAGGGAGTTGGTCGACCAAACACCGCGCCACATCTCTCTCAGACTTAACGTTGATATCATCGATTTCTACTTTTGGTATTAAGCGGGCCATCTGCACATCCTTATTGTGTTAATTCTACAGCTAGCGGGTAGAACATTTCCCATTCATCTTCCGTCAGTTTAAAGCTTTGCGTAGCGGAAAATCCGCGGATAGAGATTAAGTAAAACTGCTCTTCATTGTTATTCATATCTTGTTGACGTGACCAGGTATATTTACCTACCATCAATTTTCCATCGCGCTCAACAACAACCACCGAGTTAGCTTTAGGCTTATCTTCATTTTCACTGCAACGAGAAAACACTCTTGTTTCTTCAATATCCTGCTTTTCATTTTTAAACTGAACAATGGCAGACTTGGAGTGTTTTAGAGTATGCGCTAACACACCAAGTGAGATTGACTGATACTCTTTAAATTTTCCCCCTCGACTAGTGCGATTAACTGAATATGGAATAATTTCTTTACTGCTAATCATTGAAGTTAACTGACAACATATCCCATCAGGTATACTACCGCCAACAATATGCACTCCCATCTCAATATTTTTATCAAGTGCCGCCGAGGTTAAGTTTGCGCTTGTCACAAACGCTATATTTTTGTCCGCTACTGCACATTTAGCGTGCACCCTCGCAAACCCAACTCCCGCGTCCTCTCTATTCTCTCGCGGCCAAACATAAAGAATGATTCCTGGTATGACATCATTAAGACGAGCAACGGTTTCTCGAAAGTCGCTTGAATTTTCTTTGTCTTCAGACTCAATCAACATTCTTACATCAACACCGCGCTCCACAGCTTCAGCGATTGCCCCCTCTACTGAGGGAATATTAATCAAAACGAAAGAAACAATAAAAAGGGAATCATTCGCAGAATTAATAACATCAAGTAGAACTTGTTCGGAACGCCGAACAGGGAATTGATTTAGATCAGGCCCCGTCCATACGAGGTCGACCTTCTCTCGATTTCTTTCTTCAATATATCCAAAAGATACACCTGCAATTAAACCCGCTAGTTCATCGTTTGTGCTACCTAATCGTTCCCACTCAGTTAAAACGCCTTCCAATAGTTTGTTAGCAGCATCTGTCGTGAAATGGCCACATAAAGACAAGTAATTATCAACGGCCGTAGCTTTAATACGCGTACATAATGATTTAACCTTCGCAGGATGTTGATCTTGTACCAATTCAAAAATTGCAGCTGAAAGTCTATCCATGATTAATCGTTCCCAAATAAAGCGGCATCAGCGTTATCAAGTGTTGGTACTACCAACGCTCGATCGAGATAACGATTGCCTTTCTCACAGGATGTTTCCGCAGCAAAAGTACAGGCATGACAAGCAGCAGCATGAAGAGACCTATCTTTTTCCGGCTTATGTTCTGAACACAAAGGGTCTGAAGAGCATACTTTTGCCCGATTTAATGCCTGATCAAGCAAACGCCCCAAATTTTCAGGCTTACCAAGTTCCACCAGACCACCTAATGTGCCATCAGAGTCAGCCGCAGCGGTATAAATGAGAATACCTGCCTGACTGTTATCGTTACTTGTATCTCCATAAATCCGCTCTCGGATACTCGCCGCGTTATAACCACATTCCAGTGCCAACTCTCTAATCAAAAGATGGGATATTGTGTGTAATAGAACATAACGTATACCCGGATAACCCTCTTCAGACGATAACTTTCTTGAATTCCTCCAACCTCTATGCCCTTCAAATAGAGAAGCATTAATCGCTTGAACGGCTGGCTTGGCCTCCCATTTCTTCAATACTGCCTCATTAAATTGGATAAAAACACCTTCTCCATGAACCTGACTGGCTGGCACCCAGTTCGGCGATTCATTAGATAGACCTGCCATGGGAGGTTGTTCACCTGGTGCATTACTTTCTTCAGGCGCTTCGACACGGGTGAAACCAATTAGCGCATTCACCTCTCTCAAACGCTTCAAAAGAAGTACATTTTCAATTTCATTTTTGTAATGAGCTGGTTTATCGACAACCTCACTTAGAAAGTGTGGCCAATCATTTGGAGGATTTGGCTCAATAAAAACTTCCCATTCAGGGCCTTTGATATCTTCCTGTGTGACATCATCACCAATCTCCCCTTTATTAATGGCATCAATCACACTCCACACTTCTTCATGCGTATATTGATCAATACCTGGTAAAATTGCGTTCTTTACAAGCACCTTTAAAATAGCTTTCACTTCTAATGCAGATTCAACATCGACAAAATTGTCCCAACCATCTTGTACCAATTGAATGATTGGATCTCGCGATAATGGTATAGCCAATGCAGATAGGGTTACCGGAAACCAACTGTTAGTAGCGCCTAAAAGAACACCTCGGGGTACTTCATCACAAATTGCGTCATATTTATCTAGATGCGGATGCCTTCCCCTACAAGCAGGTAAGTTCTCTTTACCGGCCTTCCCAAAAGCCTGCGCCATATTACGCTTAGCGTCACAGCTATCACACTTAACCCATAGGTTTTCAGTTTGCAGCGAGGCCCCACTTTCGAAAAACCGCAAGCCCCCAGTACAACCGGACCTACCGCCATGAACATAATAGCGCCATGGAAAATCATCTAAGTGTCCATTTCTACAGGCCATTAAGAAACGCGCCGGGACAGCATCAGCATCTTTAGCGGGCTTATCTCCTTTGGAACCACGACAAGACTCATGTACAAAGCGCGTATTTTCTGGTCGATATCGACTCTCTTTTATCTTAAACAACCCAGAATCATACTCTGCTAACATACCGCACTTCACGCAACGCAACCATCGAGGAAATGGCCTCACCGGCACACCGATTCGCGCTTCAGCAGACCAAACATCCGTATGTTTCGTTTTTACAAAGGGTGGCATACGCATACTTTCTACTTGCGGGCCTAAACGCTGTTTAACAGCTGTCAACAAACGAGCCTCAGTTACCGGTGGACATCTATCTCTATCCCAACGATCAATTCCCAATGTCACGACGGAAAGACTCGGCATATCAATCAATGCACCCGGACCGTATGTCCAAAGCAATTGGCTCGGACGAACTTCACCAACAGGGGTTATATCGGAAGTATTTTTATTACTCATTACACACCTCCCTTATCTACATTCGATTTTGGCACTTGAGGCTTCCAGGCTGGACCTTCATCTATTCTTTTAGTATTCATCTGTAATTTAACACCGGGCTCAACTTCACGCATCGACATTGGAACAGTAAAGCGCCCCCATTCGTTAATGCCTGGGGATTTAACTAAAGCGACTTTAGAATCCACATTCTCGCCTCGCTTTTCATATGCAACAGTACGTCCTGCCACCGCAGTTTCTTTTACCCAATGATCCACGCGATCTTTGATACAACCTTCAGCCAAATCTCTGGATGTTACATCCTCTTCCACCATCCACACCCTATCAGTAATGGATTGCATCATTTCATTTACCGCAGGTGTCGATGTTTGTTTTAAGGTTGACGCACCGTCATTTGGGTTAAGGTCATCATCACCCAAACGCATCATACTTAACATCGCACCAGTTAGGCCCCTATCCATCGCTCGGGGGGAGAATGGCGTAACAGACTGCGCTTCTACATGCTTGTAGAAGGTGGCATGATAATGTTCAAAGGTTTCATAATGAGATAAATCTCGAGGTCTTGCCCAAGTCAGCACAGTACACACCAGGCCAGGAAAACTACGCCCCACCCGACTGGTTGCCTGTATGTACTCTGCCGTGCTTTTAGGCTGTCCATTTACGGCCATAACACCAAGACGATTAACATCCACCCCTACAGAAAGCATGTTAGTGGCTAATACCACATCAATGGCCCGACTTTCTCCCTCTTCCCATTTAGTAACGTACTTGCCTTCTTGAGCATCGTACCGAGCCTTAAACTTCACTTCCAACTGATCAAGGTATTTGGGGATATCCTGACTCGATACCCGTGAGGTTAATTCCTTGATGTTATTTACACTTCGCTGGGCTAAACCTGGCCTTTCAACCAAGCTCATTTGCACACGATATGAACGCGTTTGCACATCATCTTCAGCTAAACGCTTCATACCCCCTAACTCACGGAGTGAATTGAAATAACCAACACTCGTCATATAAGGATCTGCAACTTGACCAAAGCGATCAAATAAAGCTTGGGATGCAGTTAAGAACGCCGTGTACACTCTAATAAGAACCGCTGGCCGCGCACTACCTGGTGAGCAAACCCCCATGTAACGTCGGCCATAATGCTCCTCAATAGGCCTCTGCACAGAGAAAAAGTTATCTTCAACATCCAAACCATGAGGCGGGAATACCGATACCTGGCGCATAAATACGCCGCTAACTTGCTCTTTGGCTTTACGAACCGTCGCTGTTGAAGCAATGATTTTTGGCTTGATGGTATTACCTTCATATTGCCATGAAGACAACTCATCAACAGCCGTTTCATATAGACCCACCATCGTACCTAATGGACCACTAATTAGGTGAAATTCATCTTGAATAATCAAATCTGGTGGCCGTAAAGGTGAAATTACTTTTACTTTTGTTGCTGCCCCGAGTTTCGATTTAGCATGGTTACCCGTGCAACACTTTTCATCTTTCCAAATCAACCCATGGCGCTCACACTCTAAACTCGCCTTTCCAAATAAATTTCGTGTTGCACCTCGCCAAGCCATCATGGCAAATTTGTCGACCGTAGCAATCATCATAGAAGGAGGGCGGTGATAAATTTCTTCATCAACTACTATTGCAGGAATACCCGGGTGAGACAATTTAGCCGTCTTGCCTTTTGAAAATTCACATTGCCCCTTTTTGTCACCACAAAAGATGCTGGTTTGTAGCTTTGCCGTGTTTACTTCAATGTGTTTACCAGGGTCGATTTCTTCTCCGCACCAAGGACAACTGGTTAGCTGCGCAGGAGATGAACTGCCAGCATTAAACTTCTCGGGGTCACGAATGTCTTTAATGGCTTGATGGCTAGCTTGTGTGGTACCAGGGGTTACCTTGTTACCAACCCATAAGCCAATGGTGAAAGGCACCTCACCTAATTGCTTATCGCCTTTAGCCAAAGACTCACGACGAATCACTTCCATGGCACAAATCATTGCCGTGGCTCGTTGAAATTGCTGTAGCGTTAACAAACGTAACGTATAACGCATTATCACGGCTAAACCACGACTGCTATCATACCCTCCCAAGTTCCCTTGAAAGCGGCGTATCGCCATCGTAAATGCTGCCACACCTAAATAAGCTTCCGTCTTACCACCACCGGTTGGGAACCAGAGTAAATCAGCGTACGCTTCGGCAAGATCTGTTCTGTCTTTGTGTTCCGGCTTTGCCAACGCAGGGATTGAGAGTAATAAAAATGCTAACTGGAAAGAACGCCAAGAACGATTCTTTGGAATGTTTAACTCATCAACCGTTATTTTTTTATTTCCGCGCCTACGTTCAAGCGCGTAGATACTTTGAACACGCTGTTTAGCCATTGCCATATTTGCAAAACGAAACGCATTGAGTGCATTGTCGTTACTTTCATCAGCTAAAACAGCAATGCCTTCTTCAAGGCGCTGATTAATCAGCTCACATTTCACAAGTGCATTTTTGGCTGCATCATCATGACCATTTACATCTTTACCAATTCGATGGGCTTGTTCATTGATCCAAGCGGCATAATCAGCCGTCATAACCCTAAGTGCAGAAACTAAGTCAAACCTATCCATTTCTGCCAATCCCTGCATATCCAAATAGCCTTCTTCTAGCATATTCTTCAATACTGGCCTATCTCCGTCCCTCAATCCGGGCACTTCAGTTACTGGGACTTCGTGATCTGGTAGCACGACAGTCTTAATTTCAGTCGCTAGCTCTACGTTTTCTATAGCCACATCAGCATGGACAGCTACACCATGACCAACGGCAAACTCAACCTGCTTACGATAAATCATCTCTAGAGATTCACGCTCAGGATCTTTGCCATCTGCTTTAATAACAGGCCTACGTCTGAAGATATCTTTATTAGATGCTTCTCCAATGGCTTTAGCTCTTATCTCTGGTTGAAATACCCAGGCCATATCTCTATTAGATTCAGGCTCTGTCTGCGTATTCACCATAAATAGAGTAACTAATCGATCTCCGTTTTCATTTGGTTCACGTACGGTCCCTTGAATAACTACGGCAGGGTTTTCCTTATCTATCGAAACCGGCGAAATCATACCTGTCTCAAGTTTAAGGTTAATAGAACCCCCGCAGGGAATACGTTGCCAAATTTTTACTTTTTGGCCTTGTTTCTCTTCACCTGTAACCGGATCTCTGAAAATTTTATGCATTTCATGTTCATAAAAACGCTCATAACGCCCCCACAGCACATCTATAGCAATGCTTGTAGCGTCACCGGCAACACAAAACGTAAAACCTAAACTGGATGGAATGAGCGATTGATTACTAGCAGCATCAAATTCTTCGCTTGCTTCCAGCTCTGGTTTCACATTCGCCGAAGGTGAATCAATTTTACTTTCCTGGGCTTTTACGACTAGATCTGCTGGCTCTTCATCATCGTCCGCGGAACCATCCACCCCATAATCATCACCTTTTTCAAACGCATCTCGAGGTGCCAAGCGGCCAACCAGATAACGGTCTCGTACACTCATATCCAGGATTTGTTCTAATGGCCCGTTGGCAGGGCCTAACAAGTCATCAGTAACTGCAAGCTGCAGTAGCTCTCTTACGTAAACAGCATCGGTGTCTTTAGTGTCTTTCTTCACACCAATTCGTGGTATCTCGGAGAGCGGCACACCAATCAAATTGGATAGTGCTTCGGCAAATGCTGTCCATTCAGATCGAGTTATTTGCCCTTTTGCCGGTAAACTCGAAGTTACGGGTGTTGCTGCCTTTTGGTACTTATCAAAATATAACGTCGTTCCATTAAGGTCACTACGTTGGCGATAAACTCTACCTACGCCAATAACAGTTTGGCTTGCATCAACGACTAAAATCCAGTCACCCTCATTTATCGCTTGAAACAAACTCTTCTGGCCATTTAAACGAATCATATATTGAGAATACGGCAAGTCACAGACCTGCTGTACTTGAATGGCTATATAGGCGCTTGGTATTTTCTTCTTATTTAGTTCTGCCATGATGTTCCTATAAAGGGAATTCGGATTGTAAAAACTCATTTACCGATTCAGGCGTGTTGTAGCCAGCTTTTATCAATATTTCAGTAATATCTTTCCCACAAATAAATATGATGGGGTGGCGATCTTCTCTCACCTCTTGATATGCTTGCTTATGCACTGTTGAGGTCGTCACAAGCACGCCAAACTGTCGGTGGCGGATTCGAGATATCAATCGAGATACCTCTTTAACACCAATACGATTAGCCTGCATACCTTCCATGCCGGGTCGGTAACATTTTGCTTCTAACGAGAATTCTGCATAAACCGGGTCATTAGATAAACCCAATAAATATCTGCCAATGGCATCGCGACCTCCGTCAGCTACACCACGCGTAATTTCATCTACGATCACTCGATGATCATGCATCTGAAAAATTCGAGCTGCAAATCGTTCAAAAATATAGGCTCGTCGCTTCTTCTCTGATTCATCCGCATGGTCAAAGTGTTGCCATACCGTACCTAAAATTTGTGTCTTAAGCGGGGTATCAGGCAGCTGTTCTATGTCTGATCGAATAATGGTTGTCGGTTCACTTTTTAGTGGTTCATAGTGGCCACTCTCAATCCATCGTTTCCACACTTCAGGTGCATTATCTGAATTGGCGTTTCCTTCTAGGATATCTGTAATCCATTCTCGATAAATAACCGGAATATCCAACGCGGTGAACACCGAGCGATAATTTTGAAAACGCTGACCCTTAGTCGTTTTCCAAACTGCCACTAAATCTTCGGTTGCTGACATCCCAGGATAGCCAGGTATTGCAATACCTTTGAATTGAACAGAGCGAGCACCCTGCTCAGTTGGGCATTTATCAAAAATTAAAAAGGGAGGTATTAGCTGACGACTAGCTGGTGATTGGTGCAGCAACTCAAAAACACGCCGCAAGATTTTGTTGCCACCCTTCTGCGTATCATGAATTTCGTGGCCTGGCGTTCTATTATCACCATAGTAAGTAAATAAACCGGTATTTAAATCTAAGGTATCAGGCCAGTCTTTATTTTCACCCGTCGAAAAAAGAACAACTAAGTTTTTATTCTCACCGCGACCTGAAGGCCTAAAGCCTCCCATATTCCCAAGGCCTGGAAGTAGTTTAGATATAGGCTCCCCAGCAAGTTGACCATCATGGGAGCTTTCGTATATCGCATCTACTATAAGGTTACTGTTAGCTATTTCTTGGAGTTGAATGATACGCATTGCTAGAACAAACTTCCTTGGCTAGTTTTTTCTTTATCGACCTTTAATATCTTTGATTTTTTAATAGGAGCAACGGATACAAACTCGGCCTCGTATCTTTCTTTATTTAATAGGGATAATCTGCTCAGTATCTCTGCTTTAGCATTTTCATTTAACCCAAACCGACAGTTTTTTCCTTCAGGAAGGTAATCAACCTCATAAAATCCGTAGACAGGTTGTAAATCTGACCAACTGTAAGCCTCGATCACCCTCCGATTTAATTCAACTTGCAAAGACCTACAATCAATTAAGTTTTTATCAGTAACTTTAGGATTGTGATAATCGTTATAAAAACTGGTCAATCCTTTGCTATTTTTCATCATATACTCAGAGCGTAATCTTAAAAATTTTCTACCGATATCGGTCAAATGACTCAGAGAATCTTCGAACACGCCTTCGGGAAACGGGAAGGTCTCAAATATACTTTCTTGAGTATATCGAAGATCAAAATTCTTTCTCCCTCCTTCTTGCCAAGCCCATTCACAATGAATGTCTGAGGATAACACCGCAAACAAGGCAAAACTCGCAGAAGCAATTACACATAGAGAATCACCGAATATTAGATTATTCTCCAGCATACTAAAGCAAGGATATTTGGTAGCCCCTCTTGCCATAACCAAAACTCGAACTAGCGTTCTGTTAGGATCCCAGTCTGAAGGGTGTTGTTCAAATAATTCCCCCCTTCCGATTGAGTGATAAAGCCCAGGCCTCTTTTCTTTGTGCTGCCACCACCTTTGAGGCAACGGACTACGCAGAACATAGTCACCAGATTCATTGCGTCTCTGGCGAATAGGCTTCACTTCATTTTCCAGGTAAGAGAACGCCATAGAAAAATGCGAACTTTTTTCTTCGTTCCAATCCCAAAAATTTATAATCCAACGATCCGAAGTCACAACAGGCATCTGATTTACTTGGCGCGCAATCACATATGGATACAGTATTTTTTTATATTCCGAGTCAACCTGCATCATATTTTCAGCTTCTTGTTTACTTACTAGAAAACCCTCTCCATTTGGCGCTGTCCCCTCAAATACAAGGTTTGTATTTGATTTGAGTCGTTTAGGAATCCAGCTGTCGTTATCTTTCAAATAAGTCGTGATTTTGTGAACTGTTTGCCCATTCAAAATATGGAGGCCATTCCAACCACCTTTGGAAATGTGGACCTGATGGACCATAATCGAGGCTTTTCCAGGCCATTTAACACTTGTATTTGCTCTGTAAGTCGTACCTCCCATAGACAGGATCTGGTCAAGCCCTGCCTTTCTCGAATCACCCTGAGATAAAGTATCTCTTGCTAAAAGCCCCATATTCCCTTTTTTCTTAAGCAGGTAGTACTGCCTAAGAAAAAAATAAGTAACTAGGTCTGCTTTACCTTTCACTCCATTTGCAACTAGTTCGATTAGGTACCTTCGATAAGAGGGACCAACAACTTTTCTTAATTTCGTATCTCCAACAAACGGAGGGTTGCCTACGGCAGCATCAAAACCTTGCCCATTTTCAGATACTTCAGGAAACTCTAAACACCAATGAAAAGGTTTTCTTGCATTTTTGTGTTGAGCAAGGCCTCCTTTTAAGTTTCTAACTACCGCTCTTTTTAATGAAGAGCAATCTTTACCAGAAAAGACTTCGCTCAACTGGACTCCTAACAAAGCAGTATCAGGAGACTTGCCTTTATTAGCTAATACCTCGCCTACTAAAGCATTAGCGGCCAAAAGAGGAAGTTCCAATTTCTCTTCAGCTACTAGCTCCATATTCGCCATCACCTCAACATCATGAATATCACGAATTGGCATTTGTCGAAGCTGTTTACGAATATCTAAAGCTTCTTGAACTGCCTTTTCAATATCTTGAGCGAATAACTGTTTAGCACTACCTCCACCTTCACTTAGCTTCGAAGGGCTCATATTAAGGTAATAAAGCTGATCCAAATCGTGTAAGCCCAGCAGGCTATCACCATGTTTGAGATTGTGATCTAAGAAACCAAATGGTCTACCCTTTGATAGAGTGACAAGCCAAATAGATAGTTTAGCAAGCTCTACTGCCAACGGATTAATATCAACACCATATAAACAGCGCTCAGCGATCCTTCTTTTCGCAATCAATAAGCGCTCTTCAGCATCAACGGGTAATAATTCTGTAGGCTCTAAGTCTAACAACTCACCTTCTGCTGAGATGTATTTATGTACCTGCTCTTCTAGTAACCAAGCTTCACAAACTCGCTCTGCTAACCAACGACAAACTTGAACCAAAAAAGCACCTGACCCCATAGCCAAGTCACAGATTTTCAGATCGAATAATTCAGGGGAAGATTTAAGCTGCCATTCATTTTTTGGTTTTCCCTCTGCGGGGCCAACATAAACGATAGGTTCTAGCGTTTCTTTAACAATGGACTCGGTTAACGATTTGGGGGTGTAATGAGTTCCGGTTTCTCTCCTGTCAGTACCGGTTGTAACCATAAAGGAATCTTTAGGGTACAAAAGCGGATTGTCCCAAGCATCAAGACGTAAGAAGTGATAATAAGGCTTTAGACGATCTCTTAATTCAATGTCGTTTTGACAAGCTGCAAGCAATTTATCTAACTGAGCATCTGATATTTCTTTATTGAGATCAGTCTTGATTCTACCTGCCGAGCTATCTGTTCTTTTTTTCAGCAGACTCTTAACCGCAGCCTCACCATCTAACTCAGCAGACGCTAGCTCTTTTAATTGTACCCATGGTTTTTTTGCTGATTTTGAACCATTCAGCTCAAGTGTCACATCAGGCGTACGAGCCACCGTTTTTTCCAACAAACCTTCGTAAACATAGCCAATCTGCTCTACATCAAGCGCCCGATAAGAAAGTGTTCTGCCCTTATAAACCTGTATCGCATCCAAAAACAACAAAACAGTTCGGTTATCAATTGGTAATGGCTTTGCGGCATCTATCTTCCAATTACTGCCCTTTGCCCTTCCTTCAAGAAATGGAAACCGATCCGGGTCAAATAGCGAGCCACCTAATGCAGGCATACGCATATTTTCATGCTCTATCCCACCATAAACGGCTCTAAAAATCGCTAACAAACGGGACCAAGCATTTTTACGATAAGAAAGAACTTCTTCACCGTGCAAACTGGCTTCTCCCCTGAGCTTTAATCTAAGCGTTGATAATGCATAGTTAGACTCATAAGTCTCATCACCCAGCAAAAGCAAGCCACGTTCTTCAGCACAGAGCAAGAAAACCAATCGCATCATGAGTGTCAAGCCCGCCTCATAAAGCTCGGTTGGTTCAACGCCTTCTAGAAGTTTGCCATTATAGTCGTGGTTAATGCGATCTAGCGATTGTATTAATACTTCTACCGCACGACTAACCTGCAGCCCCAAGGTTTCAGTCACTTCATCTTGGTGTTTTAGTGACTCATCTAATAATTCTGTTAGTTTCTTAGCATCTTCAAAACCATTAAAGATAGTACCTATGTTTAAAAGGCTATAAAACGCTTGCAGTGTAACGGGTTCCTGACTCCAAAGCCTGGCATACCAACTCGCATAAGTAGTGATACCACCTTCAGGTGCATCAATGAATAACCACTGTTCCCCATTTGTAATAACGCCTAGTCGCGCACCAACTGACCGACAAAGCTGTGCCATTCGTTCTGCTGGCGTAGTTGACCAACTTTCACCTTTTACTACTTCTTCTAACTTTGTATCAGGTGGATAACTTGTCAGTAATAAATAAGGTTTTTGTTTCTCATCGGCATAAACCGCAAATTCAGGCTTTAGCTTAACTCCATGCTCGGGGAGGGTTAACTGGATAGTTTCAGGTAGAGCATCACCCGTTTTTAAAATATCCCCATCTTCATCTTCGTCCCATTCAAGACCAAACTTGATGACCCAGTTGATCCACTCTTTATGGATCTGATTCTTTATCGCAATAACGTCTTCATCATGGCTATCTATAACTTCTCGCCACTCTTCATAGGTCTGACGAAATTGCTTTTTCTTAAAAGGGTCAATTTTTTCTAAGCCTTGTGGAAAGGCATCTTTAAGAATAGGTTCCGCTAGAAAAGGGCCGGACACCTCTACTAAGGATAACCATTCAGCATGCTGACTAAGTTTATTTTGAGCAATCATTACTTAGCCTCCACTAGGTTATCTGGCACTAAAAATATTACGGCGACTGGAAAGGTTCTGGCCACATAGCCCTCATACCGATGTTCTATCGTTTTTATTTCTAGTTCTTTCTCTTCTGGTATTCGTGCAAGCCTTGCTTTCAGTGCTTCAACATCTCGACGGACTTGCGTACGCTCATCTGGTTGAAATAATTCATACTGCTCAGGTTGATCAGCAGTTTCTAGTTCAGCAGAAATCGACTGTTCTAGCTCAGTTAACACTGTTGTAATATCAGAAATTTCTTGCTCTCTTCGCTTTTCTAAGGTGCTTTCTAAGCCTTTTAAGCGTTCTTTTGAACGTGCCTCTATGGTTTGTTGCAATGCAGATGTATGAGAATAAAACCGTGTTGTAATTGCATCTTTCAATGAGCTTGGAGCTATAGCTGGCTGTGAGTTATCCAACCATTCATTAATATTGGCTACACCTCTTTCACGGCTGTAACTCTTATCTTTTAAATAACCACCTGAATAGGATATTTCTTCGTGGAGTCGATGGTGGTTTCCACCGGTGACCACTAAACGTGATACAACTAAAGCGACAACACCGTCTATTTGATCTTTGGGTAGGGAGCGAACGGTCACCCGGTGCAGCTTGTCATCTTGCTCCCAAACCTTGCTTCGCAATAGTCGCAAACACATTTGCGCCAACCGGTGGTTAAGATGAACCAAAACAACATCATCTCGACCTTTTGCGACTGCGTGATCAAACGTAATGGGTCTAACGTGTTTAGTGTAAGGGTGTTGTAGGCCTTTAACACAATCACTCCAGGTACCCGTTAATTCTGGCATTACAAATACGGAACCTTCAGGCGCACCTTCTAAAGTTGTTGGCCTTAACGCAGGTTTTTCTGCTACAGCCAGCCCTGTTTGTACTGCTGATAAGACATGTTCAGGCGTGAGATGAAAGTCATTCTGTGTATCAATCAGCTGTTGATGTAGCTTCTGAAGCTTTTCATTTAATTGTCGTTCTGCTTTAACAAACTTTTTCGCTTTTGCTGTTTTTGCTTCAGCTAATTGTGTATTCAATTCTGTCTTAGAACCTTCAATGAGACCTGACATTTGTGGAGCAATCACTGGGTTTACACTACCCATATCTTCACGCATGGATTCCAATTTTCGTAAAGCACGGATGATGTCATCTTTGTGACCACCTACTGTTCTTCCCTTTTCCTCGCCGGCATCAACAGGATGCCATATAAGCACCTCATTTGCTTTTTGTCCGTGTCGGTCAATACGCCCGTTTCTTTGCTCCATTACGTTAGGGTTATACGGTATTTCAAGGTGAATAAGACAGTTGCAGTAGTTCTGTAAATCAATACCTTCAGAAGCGGCATCCGTCGCTAACAAAATCCTTACCTTGGCATCACTTGGATTAGTTTGAAACGCGGCTTTAACCTCCTCACGCTCGTCTTGATCCATACCGCCATTGATGATGGCAAGTCTATCTCCGCCAAAATCATTTTCGGTTAGGATTTTTTCTAACCACTGCTGGGTTGTACGATATTCAGTAAACAAAATAACACGCTGGCTATTCCACCGAATGCCATTTTTGAGATTCTGGTTGATCCAGTTACAGATCGCTTCAGATTTGGAATCAGATTGATGTTGGGCCGTTTGAGCCCAAGCACGAAGATCACTAATTATCGCGCTTTGCTCAACTGTAAAAGGTGCAGTACGTTTACTAACCTCTTCAATGGCTTCTTCTTGAGCGGTTTCAACATCTGCGTCATTCGCATAATCCTCTTCCGCTTTTAACATCGCCTTCCGAAGAATACGTTCTTCGATAGTTGTGACCTTCTTTTCCGTGCCGCCGGCATGGACTGTATTCACATGTTTTTCCAGGGTTGAAGCGAAAGCTGCAGGCGATGAGTAAAGGCGCTTCTTAAGCAAACCATTTACAAACTTAATCCCTACCGTATTTTTAGTTTCATCATTAGATGCTTCGCGGCTTTTTGCGTAGTCATTAAGTTTTTTATGAATCGCTCGTTCTTCGGGTGTGTATTGAACTTCAAGCGCCTGGAGATTTCGCTGTGGGTAAAGAGGGTTACCCTCTAAATCCACTAGATCGGTTTTTAATCGGCGAATCATGGCTTGCTGAAGGCTCTTCTGAGCCTGTGGGTTGTTTTCGTTAGGTACAATATTACGTGCAAAACGTTGGTCGTCTAATAGCTCGAGTAAGGAGGTAAACGACTCTGTATAACCATTATGGGGGGTTGCTGTTAGAAATAACTTATGCTGAAAATGTGGCGCGATTTCACGTATCAGCTGGGTGCGCAGGCTATCTATTGCGTAATTTTCTGAACCTGCTGGAGCTACATTATGCGCCTCATCAACGACAAGCATGTCGAATTTACGAGGGTAGGTTGTTTTGGCAGGCAATACTTCCCGGAGTAAACGCCGCCCTTCACCTGATTTCATCCAGTCTTGTGATGCGATCAAACGAGGGAATGATGTCCATGGGTTTGCATGAATACCTCGATCGCGACGCAAAGATTTAATGTAATCAGTATTTACAATTTTGAAATCTAAGCCGAATTTCTCTTGCATTTCATCGTGCCACTTTTGCTGCAGTGACGCAGGGCAGATCACCAAAACAGTTCGAGCTCGATGACGCAATAGCAGCTCTTGGATAACCAAACCGGCCTCAATGGTTTTACCTAAACCTACATCATCGGCAATCAACAAGTTAACACGAGCCATATTGATGGCTCGTACTAAAGGGTCAAGTTGAAAGCCTTCAATACTAACACCGGATCTGAAGGGCGCCTGGAGAAAGCCTTTGTCAGCATTTGTAGCAGCACCCCATCGCACCGCATCTAAAAAAGCATCCAGTGTATTCGCATCGTCGAAACCGGTAATCTCAGGAAGGCCTGCTTTCTCAATTATGTGAGCACCTGGCTCAATTTCCCAGATAACCTGCAGTTGCTCACCTAATCCATCCTCATCTATTGAGGATAAGGTTACTAGGTGCTGAGGGGGTATTGAACTATTCTCGGGGGTTGAGGCCAATATATCTGCCACGACCCATTGGCGACGTCGGACTGAAACTAATTGGCCTGGCTCTGGTTTGCTATAAATGATCTGTTCGGCATTTTCCATAATGACTGCTTATTGTTGTTGTTTTCTATCGTAGCGCGCTATTTCGCATGATTTTCTATATGTCGCATTATGCTTTTTCCAATGATTTGACCCAGCCTAACAGGTACTGCATTCCCTATTAGTCTACCCACAACTGTGAATTCTGGATCTACACCTGGTTTTGTAAATTGATAGTTTCTTGGAAAGCTTTGGAGGATAGCTCCTTCTCTTAAAGAAATAGCTCTATTTTGAGTAGGGTGGCCAAACCGACCATTACCAAATCCAAAGAATTGAGTGGTGACTGTTGGCGACGGCCTGTTCCATTCCATACGCCCATACACACTAACGTAGGATTTTCCTGTTTTTTTCTTGTGGCATTCTGCAACCAAATGCTCCGGCCAGTCCCTCCAAGTACCTCCCTGCTTTGATGACTTTATTCGATCCAAGTTTAGGTCACTGAGTGCAGCGCTCTTATGAAGAGGGTCTTTATTAGACTTCTTTCCCGCTTGCAGACAAGGCAAACCGTGTAAAGCATCCTTCACAGTACGATGCTTTTCAGGCTTATTGTGTGTAGGCTTAATTAGTTCTATTTCACCAAACTTTGATGCTAAAAGTACCAAACGCTTCCTCGTTTGTGGTAAGCCATATTTCTCGCACTGAACTAACTTATAGCTTACAGAGTATTTAAGCTTCTCTAAGGACCCTACAAATTCCACGAACACCTCGTGACCAATTAACTGTGGGACATTTTCCATGGTCACGATCTCAGGGCGTGTTTCTTCTATTAAACGCTGAAATTCACCTAGAAGCTTCCATTTCTCATCTTTTGCACTCTTAGACCCCTGGCTGTATGTCGAAAATGGCTGACAAGGAGCGCAGCCCGCCAAAACTCTAATATCCGCCCCGTTATACCAGCTATCTAACTCGCCTTTTTTGAGCTGATCCACACTCTTTAGACAGAATAAACTGCGATTGTTGACCTCGAAAGGAAACTGGCATCTAGGATCTATATCAACCCCTGCAACAACGTCTAAGCCCGCCTTTTGCAAGCCATGTGTCAATCCCCCCACCCCACAAAACAAGTCAACAGCCACAACTTCTTTCACCAATTATTCCTCTAATTAAGACATGTATTATGAAGACCAAAATCGCATTGATATCATAACATTTATATCTATCGAAACTGGTCATTTCCTAGAATTTAAAATAGCAATACTGTTAACAATAGGTAATCAGTAGGCTTATTCAATGTATGAAAACGACAAACTAATTGATTGTTAATAAACCAGGCAGTTAACCCGTGAAGGCTTGTCCATATTCATATCCTCCATAGCTAGCCTTAGACGAACACCAACTGTAAATATAGCGTTTGCTGGAACAACTAACGACCTATCGTGGATAACTGTTGTTAGTTTACTTAATTGCTTGCTCCAATTACCAAGTAGGCGCATTACTCATTGATGAAAGGGGCTAGAGAGGGCCTGGCACACAGCTAAAAAATGAGCGCAGGAATAACAGGAAAGTCAGAACAACATTAACTGGGGGAATACACTTTGAGGCTGAAATTTTACTCGTGAAGCTTAGACATTACGGAGACCCCCTGGAGCGGTGAGGCCTAGCAATCTGATTCAAGGTTTTCATTTACAGTTACCTGCAGACTATCAAGTAACTCGCTCCTTTGCTCCATAGTAAGCTTATCTAGCAAGCGAATTATATCTGCTGTGACATCCGATTCACAAAAGAAAAATGCCACTGGAACCCCAAGTTCACCCGCAATTCGACTGAGAGTGCTGTAATCTGGGCTATGCCGACCTTTCTCATAATGATTCATTCTGCTGCTTGCAGAACCAGGCTCCATACCAAGCTGGATCCCCAGCTTTCGTTGGCTAATCCCTTTATTCGTACGGGCCTGGTGAAGGCGTTTTGCAATAGGGCTGGAGTTTGGCAATTTTTCATAATCTACGAGGCCTGAAGTGCTTAGATTGTCTAAGTATATTACCTACTGGTATACTTAGGAATCCTAAGCATGCTTTCCACAAAGAAAGCGATCAATTAACATACAACCAGATCCGATAAATAATGGTTAAAATCAGGTTAAAACCAGAGCTATTCACACTTTTAACATCAGGAAAGATGGAAACCTTTACCGCCGTTGAGTTAACGAATGCATACCTTAGGCTCCCAAACAGCCAGAAACTGACAAAGCAAACTGCAAGGCAATTTGTACTAAGAAACCTAAAAAGGCTAGAAATCAAGGGTTACTTAGAAGAAATTGGGGGCTCATCCTATTCTGTGACAAAGTATCGTTTGGCTAGTAACTTCAACAGGAATTGCGTAACTATCGGGAAACCCCATCTCACAGCCATCAACGAAGTCAGCTCCTCCTCTACAAATTTTGAAGCAAACCTAAAAGACAAGCTAAAAGACCAAAAACAGGAACTTGGCTCTATCATCGGCGAAATAGAAGAATATGAGCTTGTCAGCAATGAAACCCCGCTAGAGCGGGATTATATCCAGGGCTTATATAATCAGGCGCGAGATCGGTACTCTAAAACAATTGGCCGCATTCGCGCCCTTGAATCCTTAATTTCACACTATTAGACCTTTAGCTTATGAAGTTACGTCAGTGGCAAGCCGAATGTATTAAATTGGCCTACCAACAGTATAGCTCTGGCAACACGCATTTTATGTGCCTTGCTACTCCAGGCGCAGGCAAGACAACGATGGCATCCCAACTGGCAAAACAGTTGTTTGATGACGATCACATTGATCTCGCAATATGCCTATCTCCATCACTAATTGTTGCCAATGACTTCAAAGAAGAGCTTGAAACACAAACAGGTAAACGCTTCGATGGTAAATTGGGTTCTAGAGGTTGCTCACTAACCTACCAAGCGATGCTAGGTCTAAACAGTGAATTCTGGGGATTACTGACGGATTTTCGTGTCTTTGTTATTTTTGATGAAATTCATCACTGTGCAGGCGCTGATTTACATAACGCAAATGCATGGGGCGAACGTATAATTACTAAAATACAGGGAAAAGCTTCCTTTACGCTAGCTCTCACCGGTACGCCTTGGCGTTCAGATAGAATCCCTATTGCATTGGCAAAGTATTGTGAAGATCAGCACATTCATTGTGACTACAATTACGGATTAAATCAGGCAATAACCGACAGAGTGTGTCGTAGGCCAGTAATAACCTTAATTGTAAGCGTCCGGCCAACACCCCTAGCTATCTAAGTTTTATTTCTGAAGGATCAACATCCCAAGGCATTAAACCACTTACGTTTCCATCAGGCCGTTTAGGTAACTCTGTAAGTAGCCA
>MAAC01017463.1_pt1 | contig 77963 bp, 66 predicted proteins | sample 1115981 | NCBI WGS metagenome assembly MAAC01 (sample SAMN04961126, study PRJNA320927) | seawater metagenome | isolation source: sample BD02T64 sea water enriched with oil for 64 days | place: USA:Gulf of Mexico | collected 2013-07-27
CCTTTAAAATATTCGAAATCTGCTGTGGTGAAAACTTACTTTTTCTCATAATTACTGTTATAAAGTTAAAATTAATAATTCTACTTACAAACAGTCCAGTTTTAGGGGAAGCTTACATAACGACATTAAAATCTCTTTGAATAAAATATTGAAGTTAATTGAATCGAAAGTTTAGATAAAAACTCATGAATAAATCCACGAGTTTAAAAATGACATTATTTGGTTTTTTGCTGTTCCTTTTTCTGGTCTTTATTATTAGAAGTGGGGGCTTCCTTTTCAGCAATCTCTAGAGAATTTTCCTCACTCCACTTTTGAGTGAAATAAGAAATTATCAAAATCTCATTTCCGATAAGTTCAAGCAGTTTTTCATTTTCCGCTTCCATTGGAACCGTTCCTGTTGGAATATTTCCATTGTACTTTCTACTTATCACACCTATTAAATCCTTTCGGGATAAATACCGAAGTATTTGAGTGTTGATTTTCGAATCCGTTTTCCCATTGGCTAAGTCTCTTAGTATCACAGAACCAGCTGTAGATACTAGGGAATAAAAAAGTGGTCTGCCAAAGGCAGACCACTTTTTTTGTTTTGATGATGAAAACGGCTCTCGAAAGAGGGTCGTTTTTTTAGGTTGTCAATTATTAATTCTTGACCAACCTAAGTACTTCACTAAATTCGTTAAACTTCACTAGATATGTTCCACTTGATAAGCTAGATATATCAATACTATTCAATTCTGCATCAACTGTTTGGTCAATTACTCTTTGACCAAGTAAATTAAAGATTGTTATATGGTGCTTTTGATCAATATTTTCAAATATAACAGTATCCTTAGCTGGGTTTGGATACATAATAATAAAGGAATTGTCAAATTCGTTTGTGCTTAAAACGCTGCAATTTTCAGGAGCAGTTCCTGCATCCAAATTGTTAAAGGCACAAGTTGTATCGTCTGAAAAAGTTGCTGTCAAATCTATTGATGTTCCATCAGCAGACATTGTAACTGCCGTAAATGTATATGGAGAAGTTATTCCAGTAACATCAATAGATTCCGTTCCATCACCAGTTAAATCAAGTGTTCCAGAGGCAATCGGATTGGTAAAGGTTACAATTACATCTGCAGTAAAGAAATCATCCGTCATATCACCTGGTGTGCCATTGTCATCACAGATTGATAAATTAGACGTGCTAACCTCTGTAATGCTACAAGTGTCACAATTATATGTTGGTAACACATAGCCTCTAGCTTCAAAGCGATCTGTAAAAACATCGATGTCAGCGCAACTATAATTCATGTCAATTGCTGCCTGCCTTACCGCGATTGCAGCATTTTGTTGATTGGTTGAACTTGACGTCATCGCCAAACCTTCCCATACCGCTGCGTCTGTTTTTTCTCTACCAATGAGCTCCCAAACTTCCAGTAATACAGTTGCCCAAATTTGACCATCCGTATGTACTGAACCGGTAAGACCACCAGGATACATTGCACCATAGTTGGTTACACGACCGGGCCAAAAAGGATTGTGTCCATCCCAACCGAATACATAATAGTAAGAAGCGTCGGTGGTTTCCCAAAGTCCTAAACTTCTCTTATATGAATTTGCCCAATAGTCACCTGTTCCTTCGCTTAGTCCATTAACCTGTGATATATTACCGTTTGTAATAAAGTCATGTAGTCCATGGCCTAATTCGTGTAAGACCACATCCATATCTTCAGCGTCATCGACCCCACCTTCACCGAATACTACAGATCCACCTGAATAATATGAATTGTCGGCTCCATTTAAACCGTGCGGATCAAATCGCATTACACCACCGTTAAAAATTGAAACCAATGCAATTCCTAAATCGTCATTTATATATCGGAAACTTTTATCAATATGATGGTAGCAATTTGCTGCTTCAAACCCTTGCTCATTTCTTGTAAAATCAAAAGCTGAAGACGCTTGACTAAACAATCCTGTGGAAGGAGATTCGATATCAACTATTTCTACATAAGGTCCTTTCAAAGAATATAGCGATCCATCAAAATCTAGATCAAAAAGTGTTACTTCAGTTCGTGCAGCATCTAGATCTGAGTTCGTAGCATCGCCGTTATCCGAAAAATTACCTCCATAGATACTAGTTGTTTTGGTCAATGGGTCAGGGTCAAAAACCATAGCTGTTCCATCGACTAAAATAGAAGCTCCATTAGTTTCTACCGAAAAGCCAGCATTTTCTATTTTTTCTATTTTTTTTTTCGTTTTGTCTGTCCCTTTGTCGGTATTCTCATAGATTGCAATGTCTCTAGTGCTTAAGACTTCATTTGTTTTTGCATCTACAATTGTTTCCCAATGACCAGGTAAGAACTCTGAATTTGTAGTAACCCGATACACTAATTTAGTTGCACCAAGCTTATTGTATACATAAAGTTTAACTTCTTTTTGAGATATTGCCCCTTTAACACTTAAGGCACTAGTCGCTGTATTCAATGCGTCTTCTTCAGAAATGTTTGGAGTTGTGTTTATTGTCTCAACAGTTTTGTCGTAGGTTGTAGAATGATAGGTTACTTCATCGTTATTCGAAACATGAATAGCATAGGATGAATCAAATACTTCTACGCCATTAACAAAATGATGATAGCGAAAAGTTTCTCCTGAACGCCCTGCTCTGCTATACAACATATTAAAACTATGATTGGTTTTAATATCTGTAACATTTTCGGTAAGCCAGTTCTCTGCGATGTTTTGTTTGCCTACTTGAGCCATAAATGGCTGTGTTATGGCAAGTAGTAATACAAGAATAATTGGTTGTAGTTTCATTGTTTTTTTTATAAAAATACTAAAAAAAACAATAGAAAAAAAGGGAGAAAGGAACCACATAAATGTAGACTCTTTTCAAAATATATTAATCATGCCAATTCGATAAATAAGTGATAACCCATCTTGTGTTTTTAGATTTTATTCGGTTCCTATTTCGCTGATTTCGCTGATTTCGCTGCTATCTCTACGGCGCTTTTGAAATAAAGCGTCCCTTATAAGGGAATATACTCAGACTAAACTAGTTACGAAAAGCATATAATGATACATATTGAAAGCAAAAAGAGAAGTTCAAATCTGACTTCTTTTTTTGCTTTATAACATTTCTATTTTTTTTTCGATGACAGACTTTACACGCGTTCTCTTTGTTTTGAGATAACCTTAGTATTCTTTGCTCTTCGAATCCACCGGTGTATCTTCTGAGATTAATCTCAACACCAGTATGAGTTTCAAAAGGAGTGTTTCCACCTAAACTCCATTGAGGACGTTCAGTATTGTAAATCGGGATGACTTCTGTTAAGGCTTTTTCCAATGTCGCTCTTCCCTCTAGGTCTCGATGATAAAGAAACTGATGTTTAATCACTTTATTTAAAGCTTCTACCATCGAGTTTGAAAAGACTACATCTTTTTGGGCAATCAGATGTTTGATAGGTATGGTTAGTGAGCTTAAATAATGAACTACTGTTGTATTTACATTCTCACTTCCCCCATCGGTTAAAAGTTGTGCGTTCTTTGGTTGGTATTTTTCACATGCATCTTCTAACAATTCTTTTATTGCTTGAGCAGAACTGCTCTTCCCTATCCTGTAACCAAGAATTATTTTTGAATAATGATCCATTAAAAAATGAATGTAATGTTTAATTCCATCTTTAGTTTTAAAAATAGTCACATCAGCACACCAAAATTCATTAGGACGAATTGTTGTAACTGGACTATATGAATCAGACTTTCGTTTGCAACGACGGTTCTTAAACCCTAGTAAACGACAGTATTTGTAGAAGGTAGATATGCCGCAATATATATCACCCTCCCGTATCGCTTTTAAGTAAATAGAAGCCTTAGCCAGTACCTATAGTTGTCATGCATCATATACTCTTTAATGATTACTACTTCTTTGGATAATAGCTGATTTGAAAAACGTCTACTACACCAATACCTCTTGAATCTGTACCAAGGTGAGTGCTTTCCATAGACAGCATTAAGCCAGACCAATCACTCCAACCTTTAACGGGAGCTACGGATACCTGTGATGGTACTCCTCTGGTGGAAGACCTTCCCGACAACAAAAAGCGAGTGGTAAAACCTCCAATAACGAAACCAGCCGAACCTAAACCTGACGAGAAAAAGGAACTGGATAAAAAAGATGCCGAAACCACTAAAGAAAAAATGACGCCAGAAAAAAAGGATGCCTTTAAGGAACCGATCAAGTCCATGGGAGTTTATGAGGCTACAGCCGAGAATGTTCCAGATCCTGAATCTACGGTGCAATTGCCGATTATCGACCCCGAGCTCATTCAGGTTTTTGTAAATACCATCGATACCACTCAGGTATTTACTTCAGACATTCCGTATAATATTGATTCCTCCAGTATTCTTATGGTACAATATCAGGACGATAGCTTTGATTACGTACATGGAATTTTTGACAATAGAATGTTGATGTCATCTGACGACAATGACAATATGACCATTTTTGCCCTAAAAGAAGAAGGCATGGAATTGTTACAAGAATTTATGTCGATGACTCGTGGTAACAAATAGTGAGCGCTATTTTATGGTATAATATTTTTGTCAGGATGGAACAAAAGAAAAAAGAGAAGCCTCTTATTTCACCTGGGCTCCCTATATTAGATGAAAATGAAAAACAATATAGAAACGAAGAATAGGAATTGAAGGAGAAGTATTGAAAAGAGGGGGGTTATAGAAAATAACGTTTTCTATACCAACACACCCAAAATTTCGGAATCCATTAAAAGGGATTCTCATGATTTGAGCCCAAGCGACGAAACCCACTCACTAGAGTGGGTTTTTTCATGGAAAAATTTTGTGAACGATAGGACCGCCGTACAGTCGACTTCAGAGGCCTAAGAAAATCTTTAGTAATAAAAAAAATGCGCTTCGATATAGAACTAATAGGGGAGCTTCATAAAACAACTTTACTCATCTCGTTATATTTGCTAGGAAATAACGATATTTGTCTTTCCATATCTATAAACAATTAATTTTAAAATGATTACAGTAGAAAAGGCTCGGCAATTAATTTCTGAAAATTGTGGATTACAGAAGAAATATAGAATGAACCTAAGTAAGTCTTCAGGGTTTTTCTTGTCAGAAAATATAGTATCGCCTATAAATATGCCCCCATTTCGACAGTCGGCAATGGACGGATATGCCCTAAATTTAAGTGAATCAGGGACTTATTCATTGATTGGAGAAATAAAAGCGGGAGACGACTACCAGCCAATCCTTAAAAAAGGGGAAGCTGTTCGCATTTTCACAGGAGCTCCAGTTCCAGATACTGCAAACGCTGTGATTATGCAAGAGAAGACTCTTTTAAACGATAATTCTATTACCATTGACGTACCTGTGGCGCTTCATGAAAATATTCGCCCTTTGGGAGAACAAGTAGAAAAAGGAGGTGTCGCTTTAAAAAAAGGATGTCTGTTAACGCCAGCTGCCATTGGTTATTTAACCACGCTAGGAATTACAGAAGTTGAGGTATATCGTAAACCATCTATTGCGATTCTTGTTACGGGTAGCGAACTTATAGAGGCCGGGCAGGATTTACCCTATGGAAAAATATACGAAAGCAACTCGTTAATGTTAATTTCGGCGCTTGAGAATCTGGGGTATCAAAATGTGTCCAAATACACGGTCGATGATAACTATAAGAATACTGTAAAATTGCTGGACAAAATTATTGACAACCACGATGTTGTATTGGTTTCGGGAGGAATTTCGGTGGGTGATTATGATTTTGTTGGGAAAGCCCTTTCCGAACTAGAAGTAGAACAAATCTTCTATAAAGTAAACCAGAAACCTGGAAAGCCGCTTTTCTTCGGAAAAAAACAAAGCAAACTTATCTTTGCCTTACCTGGAAACCCAGCAGCTGCGCTCAGTTGTTTTTATATATATGTTTACCCTACCTTGAAGAGGATTTCCGGTGATATAGATTTCGCCTTGCCAAGAACATTAGCAAGATCCCAAACTAATTTCATTAAAAAAGGCGACCGTGCTCAATTTTTAAAAGCCGCATACAACAACGGCGCTGTCGAGATTCTAGAGAGGCAAAGTTCTGCCATGCTTCAAACTTTTGCGCATGCAAATGCTTTGGTTTATGTGCCTGAAACCATTGGTTCTTTTGAGACAAACGACGAAGTAGAAGTAATACTTCTTCCAATAAATTAAGATATTATGGACTATAAAATTAAAAGTAGGATCTGGATTGAAGCCGACGGTCAAATATTACTCGGTGAAGGCAGAGTGACCTTATTAAAAGCTATTGATGAAACAGGATCTTTATCTAAAGCCGCAAAGAAATTAGGGATGTCATACAAAAAAGCCTGGTCATTAATGGACGCTGTAAATACGAGAGCCGCAAAAGCAATATGCGTAAAAAGCATTGGCGGGAAAAGCGGCGGTGGAACAGCGCTGACCCCTTATGGAAAGTCATTAATTGAGACCTTCGATACAATTAATAAAAACTGCTGGAATTTTTTGGATGAGCAAATAAGTAAAACAAACTTAAAATGATTTTTGAATTAGAAAATATCTGGCTGTTTTTAATTCTTTTGCCTATAGTTGCTTTTTTATATGCAAGTGTAGGCCACGGAGGCGCGAGTGGTTATTTGGCGCTTATGGCCCTGTTTTCTTTTGCACCAGATACCATGAAGCCCACGGCATTATTACTAAATCTCTTTGTTGCGGGTATTGCTTTCTATCACTATTATAAGGCTGGATATTTTAATAAGAAGTTATTCCTATCGTTTGCAATAGCTTCTATTCCAATGGCTTTTTTAGGCGGAATGATAGAAGTTGACGCCTCTTTTTATAAGAAAGTTTTGGCTGTTTTACTTGTGTTTGCCATTCTTAAAATGCTTAATTTATTAGGAAAAGAAAGCACGGTCATTAGAGATGTTAAACTATGGCAAGGTATCATTGTAGGAGCCGTAATAGGTTTCTTTTCGGGTCTTATTGGCATTGGCGGTGGAATTATTTTAACCCCAGTAATTTTGCTGTTACATTGGGGAAAAATGAAGGAGGCAGCTGCAGTTTCAGCGCTGTTTATTTGGGCGAATTCAGCAGCGGGATTAATGGGGCAGTTCACCAGTGGATATACTCTTTCTGGGCAAATGTTCGTGTTGGTTACTATAGCGTTGATCGGTGGGTTTTTTGGCAGTTACTTCGGAAGCAAAAAGATAAACAACCAACTCCTACGTTATATGTTGGCTTTGGTTTTGATAATAGCCTCCGTAAAATTACTTTTTGTATAGATGAGGGATAAACACAACACAACAGGAATTATTTTAGCCGGTGGAAAAAGCACTAGGATGGGCTCCGATAAGGGTTTTGTTCTATATAATGATGCTACTTTTATGTCGCACGTTATTGCTGCCTTACAGCCTTTTGTATCTGAAATAATCATTGTTAGCAATCATTCAGAATATGATATTTTTAAGCTGAAAAGAGTAAAAGATAAATTTGAAGATGCAGGACCACTTGCAGGCCTATATTCGGGATTAGAAAATTCGGAAACTGAAAAGAACATAGTATTGAGTTGCGACATTCCACTAATAAACAAGACTGTTTTAAAAGTATTAGTGGAAGGTTTTGATTCCGAAGTAGACGTAGTTCAATTAAAAAGTAATAGTGAGTCAATGCCCTTAATTGCGATGTACAAAAAACAAACTATGTATCAAATTTTGGACCTACTTGAGCAAGGTGAACGACGTTTAAGAGTTGCAGTAAAATCCTTAAGGACAAAAACAATTACGTTAGATACTAAACTAGACCCCTTTGTAAAAAATATTAATACAACGGCACAATTAAAAGAAATTAAAAATGGATTTGAAGATTAAATATTTTGGATTACTTGCTGAGATTACGTTATGCAATGAGGAGGTTCTAGAGTTTTCAGAAACTACAATTTCTGAAGTATTGGAAGTGTTGCACAACAAATATCCAAGTCTTAGAGATAAAGATTTTCAAGTAGCTCAAGACTTAGAAATTGTTTCAAAAGACAGTATTGTTTCAGCAACTGAAATTGCCTTATTACCGCCTTTTTCGGGAGGATAAAAAAATAGATTTACGCCCAGCGTTTATGAGTAGATATAGCAGACATATTGTATTATCAGAAATTGGTCAAGCCGGTCAAGATAAATTGTCCAACGCCAAAGTATTGGTTGTTGGAGCAGGAGGCTTGGGTTGCCCTGTATTGCAATACCTCACAGCTGCAGGAATTGGAACCCTTGGAATTATAGATCACGATTTTGTAGAAACATCCAATTTACAGCGCCAGATATTGTTTGGCACTTCCTCGTTAGGAATCAATAAAGCAATCGCGGCAAAAGCTAGATTAGAAGATTTAAACCCCACCATTAACATCCAGGCCTATCCAAAAAAGCTTACACATCTCAACGCCTTATCGCTTTTTGAAAAATATGATATCATTGTGGATGGTACCGATAATTTTAGAACTCGGTATTTAATAAATGACGCCGTGATACTTAAAAGTAAGCCCGTTGTTTATGGAGCCATTTATAAGTTTGAAGGTCAGGTTTCTGTATTCAATTATCAAAATGGCCCTAGTTATCGTTGTCTTTTCCCTACACCTCCAAAAGACGGCTCGGTTGCCAATTGCTCCGAAATAGGTGTTTTAGGTGTTTTACCTGGAATTATTGGAACGATGCAAGCCAATGAGGTAATCAAAATCGTTTTAGGGTTTGATAATGTCCTGTCGGGTAAGTTATTTTGTTATAATTCAAGAAACTCAGAGACGGTTATGTTGAAAATCTCTAAATCAGAGAGTGCGTTTGAAAAAGTGCGAGCAGGGAGAGAGACTTTTAAAAATGAGACGTCTACAGCTATTTGTGAATCGCATATTGCCGAAATTTCGGCAGAGATGGCTTTTCAATTGGACAATGTTCAGTTTATTGATCTAAGAGAACAGGATGAAAAACCTTTGGTAGCAATATCAGACTGTCTTCAAATTCCGTTGGATAATTTAGAAAAACAGCTAGATGAAATACATTCAGAAAAAAAAATAGTCCTATTCTGTCAAACTGGAATACGATCAAAAAAAGGGGTTACTCTATTACAAAATCACAACTTCAATAATTGCTATAGCCTAAAAGATGGCGCATCGGCTATTTTGAATTATTTAAAAATTAGCACACAATGAAAAACAGAAAAATAAAAAATGTATTCAGAGAAGGAGCAATAGCTTCACAATTTATTGGTGATTCAATAGCAAAACACCAGTCCAAAACAACCATTGGGGCGCATTCGATTTTTCTGGGCCAAGTAAGGGCTGACGAGCTGGAAGGTAAAACTGTTTCGGCTATTGAATATACTGCTCACGAGGAAATGGCTAATATAAAATTTCACGAAATTAGAGAGACTACATTTGAAAAGTTCAACCTTAGCTGTATGCATATATATCATAGTCTTGGTCTGGTAAAAACTGGTGAGATTTGCTTGTTTGTTTTTGTTTCATCTCCAAGACGGAAAGAAGTTTTTAAAGCATTGGAGTTTGTAGTTGAGGAAATAAAAGCAAAAGTTCCCGTTTTCGGAAAGGAAATTTTCGAAGACAGTTCGCACCAATGGAAAGTGAATTCGTAATGTTGTTTATTTGTTTAAATGTGTAATCGGTTTCAGTCGCTTCAAATTTGGCAGAAGGAACTTCAAGAAAAACCAACAAGGACAAAGCCCATTTTACAACAATATCTTATAGTTCTTTAATGGAAGTTTTAAATCAGATTATCATTTCTTATGAATTAAGTTTTATTGAAGAAAGCGAATATTCAAAAATTAGAGCAGATATTGGAAAAATAGCAAACAAGCTAAATGCATTACGCAAATCACAATTAAACGAATAACCGATTCAACAAAAAAATGGTAGACATAACACATAAAACAAATACCTTAAGAATTGCAACCGCACAAGCAATTGTAAAGGTTAGCAAGGCGGAAACTATTACCGCTATCGAAAACGATACAGTTCCTAAAGGAAATGTATTTGCAATGAGCAAAGCAGCGGGTTTATTAGCGGTTAAAAAAACACCCGACATTCTGCCAGATTGCCACCCACTTCCTATTGAATATACAGGAATAGATTATAAAATAAACGGTTTGGAAATAGCGGTTCTCTGTACCATTAAAACCATTTACAAAACAGGAGTTGAAGTGGAAGCCATGCACGGCGCAAGTGTCGTTGCGCTAAATATGTACGATATGCTAAAGCCTATTGACAAAGGGATTGAAATTCAGAATATAAAACTACTGGCTAAAAAAGGAGGTAAATCCGACTTTAAAGACCGATTTCGGAAGGACCTAAAAGCCGCTGTTATTGTTTGTTCAGATACAATTTCGGCAGGAGAAAAAGAAGATAGAGCTGGAAAGGAAATCATTAAGAAACTAGAAGCTTGCAACCTAACTATCTCACAGTATATTATTATTCCAGATGAAAAAGATATCATACAAGAAAATGCAAAATTGTTTGCAAAAGAAGGCATAGACTTGGTAATATTCACGGGCGGAACTGGACTATCTGCAAGAGATGTAACCCCTGAAGCACTGAACGAAATAGTTGATAGAAAAATTCCTGGAATTGAAGAAGCTGTTAGAAGTTATGGTCAAGACAGAACCCCCTACTCTATGCTTTCTAGAAGTGTTGCAGGTACTATAAATGATACGCTTGTTCTGGCATTACCTGGATCAACAAACGGAGCAAAAGAATCTATGGATGCCATATTCCCATCGATTTTACATATTTTCAGAATACTAAAAGGAGCGAGACACGACTAATGAAAAAAACGAAATCCATATTAGTAGATTCATTTGGTAGAGAACATACCTATCTACGCATTTCACTTATCGAGCGATGCAATTTACGTTGTACCTATTGTATGCCTGAGGAAGGTGTTCAACTTTCGCCAAGAAGTCATCTTATGACCTATGAAGAAATCTATGAAATCGCTAAAACTTTTGTTGCTCATGGGGTAACTAAAATTCGTTTAACGGGTGGTGAACCATTAATTAGAAAGGATCTTGCCTTTATTTTGGAAAAGCTATCATCACTCAATATAGAACTTTCTATCACTTCAAATGCCGTAATTATTGATAGATTTATTGACACCCTGCGTCACAATGGTGTGAAGAATATTAATGTGAGTTTAGATTCTCTGGATCGAGAAAAATTCAAGGAGATTACGCGTAGAGATGAATTTGAAAAAGTATATCAAAACATTCTTTTGTTAGTTTCTGAAGGCTTCAATGTAAAAGTAAATGCCGTTTTGATAAAAGGCTTTAATGATAACGAAATTATTGACTTTATTAACCTCGCTAAAAATCTACCAATCTCCGTTCGTTTTATAGAATTTATGCCATTCGACGGCAACAAATGGGACTTAAAAAAGATGGTTTCATATAAAGAAGTAATGGAGAAGGTGAATAAGGAGTTTTCCGAAGAACAAATTGAACGTCTTGAAGACGCTCCAAGCGATACTTCAAAAAATTATAAAATTACTGGATACAAAGGGAGTTTTGCCATTATAAGCTCAGTCACTAATCCTTTCTGCGACTCATGCAATAGGCTTCGATTGACAGCGAATGGGCAATTAAAAAATTGCTTGTTTTCCTCTTCGGAATCTGATTTACTCACAACCTTGCGAGAAGGAAAATCGATTGAATCGGTTATTAAAAAAGCTGTGACCGCCAAATTAAAAATCCGAGGTGGAATGGACACCATGGAGAAACTTAAAAACCCACAATTGCATTCAAAAAATAGAAGCATGATTACTATTGGAGGGTAAAACCTTATAAATAGTGAAGGCATCAGGAATAATTTTCTTAATATTATAATTCAAAAAAAAACAGTAACCCATTAAAATATTTTCAGCGACCTATGACTGACTTAGATATAGCCAAAGAAATTGAGCTAAAACACATCCGTACCATTGCCGCAAAATTAGGATTAGAAGAAGATGATATTGAAATGTACGGCAAGTACAAAGCGAAACTTCCACAAACAAAAATTGATTCAGATAAAGTGAATCAAAGCAACCTAATCTTGGTTACAGCTATTTCACCAACACCCGCAGGTGAAGGAAAAACCACCATGTCTATTGGCCTTTCAGAAGGTTTAAATCAGCTTGGTAAACAAACTACGGTTGTATTGCGTGAGCCATCATTGGGTCCTGTATTTGGAATAAAAGGAGGCGCTACTGGAGGTGGATACTCCCAAGTACTACCAATGGAAGATATTAATTTGCACTTTACAGGTGACTTCGCTGCTATTGAAAAAGCACATAATTTACTATCGGCTGTGCTTGATAATAACATACAATCAAAAACAAATTCATTAGGAATCGATGCTCGTACCGTTACTTGGAAGCGTGTGATGGATATGAATGATCGTGCCCTTCGAAATATTATCGTGGGACTTGGCGGACCTACTTCAGGAGTACCGCGCGAAACTGGATTCGATATTACAGCGGCTTCAGAAATCATGGCAATTTTATGCCTCTCTGATGACCTAGCAGATCTTAAACGTCGCCTTGGTAATATCTTCGTTGGTTACACCTTCAAAAAAGAACCGGTGTATTGCCGAGACCTTAAAGTCGAAGGTGCTATGGCTGCTTTGTTGAAAGAGGCAGTGAAACCAAACTTAGTCCAAACTATCGAAGGTAATCCAGCCATCATTCATGGTGGTCCTTTCGCGAATATTGCACAAGGAACCAATTCAGTCATTGCTACGCGCATGGGAATGACTCTTTCAGATTATACGGTTACTGAAGCTGGCTTCGGTGCTGATTTGGGTGCTGAAAAGTTCCTTGATATTAAATGTCAAAGCGCTGGCCTTTCGCCGAAAGCTGTTGTGATTACCACAACGATTCGTGCGTTAAAATATCATGGCGGGGCCGACTTAAAATCCCTAACCGAAGAAAATGTTGATGCGCTTAAAAAGGGGATTCCCAACCTAGAAAAACACCTTGAAAACATAAAGCAGTTTAACCTCGTTCCGGTTATTGCTATTAATCGTTTTGTGTCAGATTCAGACGCTGAAATAGAGACGATTCAGACATTTGCTAAAGAAAATAATGTCCGTGTTGCTCTTGCTGAGGTATGGGCAAAAGGGGGCAAAGGAGCCTTAGATTTGGCGCAACAAGTCATCGAAATCGTAGCGTCTGGAGAATCTAATTTCAAACCATTGTACAGTTGGGATATGTCTGTTGAAGATAAAATTGAAACTATAGCCACAAAAATTTATGGAGCAGCAAACATAGAGTATTCATCAAAAGCTAAGAAAAATCTACGTGTAATAGCAGATTTAGGGCTAGAAGGCTTACCTATTTGTATGGCAAAAACACAGAAATCGTTGTCGGATGACCCAAAACTCATTGGTCGTCCAACAGGTTTTACCATCACCATTCGGGAAATTGAAATTGCGGCTGGAGCTGGATTTCTTGTTCCTATTACTGGCGATATGATGAGGATGCCTGGACTACCTGCACATCCTGCTTCAGAAAACATCAATATTGATAACGAAGGAAATATTTCAGGCCTATTCTAACAATCAATTGAAATACTTATAAAAAGGTGTTTTGGGCTTTTCCGAAGTATAGAAAAAGGGATGTAATAATTTCTCTTAACTTTGTGTATACTGCCAATGTTTAATACTAGAAAAAATGGCAACCAGAAATTACGAAGGCAAAAAAATTGAAGGTAAATCCGCTTTAACTATTGTGGATGCGCTAACAGTTGAAGAGGCCTTACAAATTAATATCAACAACAAGCCATTTACGGTGTCTATGCGTACACCCGGAGATGACACTTTTCTAGTAAGAGGAATGTTGCATTCTGAAGGTATCATCAAGAACACTAGCTATATTCCAGATGTGATTCTTAAAAAGGAAAACGATAAAGGAATCGTAACCATCGTTGAATTAAATATTCCGGAAAAAGAACTTGGTGAAGGATATTCAAATAGCAGAAGCCTTTTGTCTGTTTCTTCCTGTGGAATTTGCGGCAAAACAGAGCTTGGCGATTTATCTTTTATGGGTAAGACCATTGATGATGACGCGAAAATTGATAGTACACTCATTGGAAAACTATTTGATAAGATGAGAGTTCTTCAACATGATTTTCATCAATCTGGCGGTACCCACGCAGCTGGTGCTTTTAGTATAAAAGGAGAGCTACTAAGTGTAAAAGAAGATATTGGACGACACAATGCAGTGGATAAGATTGTGGGTGAGCTTATCATATCCAATAGATTAAAAAAGGCAGCTATAATTACAGTAAGTGGACGAATTTCTTATGAAATAATCATTAAATGCTTTAAAGCGAATATTCCTTTTTTGGCTGCTGTATCGGCTCCATCATCTTTGGCCGTAGATTATGCAAAAGAGCTTGGAATTACCCTTTTTGCGTTCTGCAGAAACGATCGAGCAACCTGTTATTCAAATCCACATAGAGTAAAAATAACAAATACATCCCAAGATGTTGGGGATAAAGCAAGTTAAATAAGATATATGTCAGACAATTTAAGTGAATTATTAGGTAGAAAAGGTCTTGACAAGAACCTTTTTAATAAAATGGGAGAACTCTCCCAAACAAATGGAACACCTAGTGATGATGAGATGAATGAATTGGCAAAGGAGTTTCTTGTTGGAACTGCCAATGCCTATGGAACAGCTTCTTTTTATGATTTTCTGAAACCAGAGAATAAAGGTAAAAAAGTCTATGTATGCAATGGTACGGCCTGTGTTTGCGCCGGTACTCAAGAGAAGGTACTCGATATTTTAAAGATGACTTTTGATGCAGATGAAATCGGGCATATGACTTGCCTCGGAAGATGTCACGAAAATGCTGCCTTTCATTATATGGGCAAAAATTATTCTGGTGATGCTTCTGAAAACCTGAAAGCAATTCTTACTGATGATAGCAATTTGAATCAGGATTCGTATAACGTAAAGGCGAATGGCAAAGAAATTTTAACGATGCCTTTTACAAATGTTTCCGACCACTATAAACCATTTTTAGAAGCTTTAAAGCAAGATTCAAAAGCTGTTTTAGAAGAAATTAAAACATCGAATGTTCGAGGTCGAGGTGGCGCTGGTTTTCCAATGGGATTAAAATTGGAATTCTGCCGAAATGTAGAAAATGACACAAAATTCATCATCTGTAATGCGGACGAAGGAGATCCTGGAGCGTATTCCGATAGATATCTTTTGGAAGAAAGACCACACTCCGTTTTGTTTGGGATGTTAGTCTCGGGCTATGTGACACATGCGAACTATGGCATTGTATATATACGCGCTGAGTATCCAGAATCGGTTACCATTGTTCAAAAGGCGATAGATGATCTTCGAGACAAAGGGCTGATAGGGAAGAATATTGATGGTAGTGGTTTCGATTTCGATTTTAAAATTATTCAGGCACAGGGAAGTTACATATGCGGTGAAGAAACGGCTCTGATAAATTCTATTGAAGGACAACGCCCTGAAGTACGCGTACGTCCACCCTTTCCAGCACAAAAAGGACTTTTCAACAAACCAACCACGGTTAATAATGTAGAAACATTAGCGGCTTTACATTATATTATTTCGAATGGAGGACAAGCCTGGGAACAGGTTGGAACCGAGCGTTCTTCTGGTACTAAGCTCGTTTGTTTGGATAGCTATTTCAACAAGCCGGGCATGTATGAAGTTGAGATGGGCACACCGCTTTCTGAAGTTGTGAATCATCTCGGTGGTGGCTTTAAGTCTGAAGTGAAGGCCCTTCAAATTGGAGGCCCCCTTGGTGGATTAGTTCCGATTTCGAAAATTAACGCCTTGACGATTGATTTCGAATCCTTTTCGGGGGAAGGATTTCTACTCGGACATGCTTCGATTGTAAGCATCCCTAAGGATTATCCCATCATGAAATTAATCGAACATTTATTCGATTTTGCTTCCTATGAAAGCTGCGGAAAATGTTTTCCCTGCAGATTAGGCACAAAACGCGGACAAGAATTATCTGAGAAGGCACTGACTTCAGAATACAAAATTGACAGAAAATTATTTACAGATTTATTGACAACATTGGAAGAGGGGTCCTTGTGCGCCCATGGAGGGGGAATTCCATTGCCCGTGCGTAATGCCTTGCAATATTTTGATGACGAACTAAAACAATATTTCAACTAAACGGAACGAAAATGAAAACTGCCTATATTGATAATCAAGCGTTTGAAATAATTGAAGGAGAAACGATCTTAGCATTTATTAGACGTTATAAAGAGAAGAACCTTGTTCCAACCTTATGTGATGCACCTAATTTGGATCCTTTTGGAGCGTGTAGAGTGTGCAGTGTTGAGGTTGCGTTGTCTGTTGATGGGCCGGTAAAAACAATGGCCTCTTGCCATGCACCAGTTGTTGAAAGCCAATATATTTATACGAGTTCCGAATCTGTGAAAGCTCTTCGAAAAAATATTATTGAATTGGTTCTTACTGATCATCCATTAGATTGTTTGACCTGTGAAGTAAATGGTAATTGTGAATTACAAACTGTAGCCGCCCAAGTGGGTATTCGTGATGTTCGGTATCCTAAAGGAGAAGATCACTTGTTCAGGGCGAAAGATTTGAGCCATCCGTATATGACTTCAGATCTATCGAAGTGTATAAATTGCTATCGATGTGTAAGAGCTTGTGATGAAGTGCAAGGAGAGTTTGTGCTAAGTATGGCAAATAGAGGATTTGATTCTCATATTATTAAAGGCTTGGACCAATCCTTTATGGATTCGGACTGTGTAAGCTGTGGAGCCTGCTCTCAAGCCTGTCCCACCTCTGCTATTTCAGATGTATTTCAGTCAAAAGCAATCCAAGCCACAGATACCACTAGAACCATTTGCACCTATTGTGGTGTTGGTTGTAACCTTGAAGTTTCAACTAGTAATGGTGCTATTTTGAGTATAACAGCACCTTATGATGCCGAAGTAAATCAAGGGCATACCTGTATTAAAGGGCGGTATGCTTTTAAATTTTATAATCATCAAGATCGATTGGATGCTCCAATGATTAAGCGAAGCGGCTCGTTTGAAAAAGTAAGCTGGGACGAAGTTTATGAATATATCGCTTCGAAATTGAATTCCTATAAAAACGAATTCGGACCCAATTCTATCGCTGGAATTTCATCAGCACGTTGTACCAATGAAGAGAATTATTTAATGCAGAAATTTATTCGTGCCGTTATTGGCACAAATAATATTGATGGATGTGCGAGGGTATGTCATTCTCCAACGGCACTGGGAATGCAAAGAACCTTCGGAACTGGAGCCGCTACAAATTCCATAGACGACTTAAAAGACGCCAATTGTATTATGGTAATTGGAGCGAACCCTACAGATGCGCATCCCGTAACGGGAGCAAAACTGAAACAGTTTGCAATGAAATCCGATAATATATCTATTGTAATTGATCCAAGACGCACAGAACTCGCCCGATATGCTACTCATCATCTTGCGCTCCGTCCAGGAACAAATGTGGCACTGCTTAATATGATGATGTATTATATTATTTCTGAAGGAGTAGCGGACCGTTCATTTATCGAGGAAAGAACAGAAGGATACGAAGATTTTAAAAAAGAATTATTGAATATAGACATTGAAGCATTGGAAAAAGTTACGGGTGTCCCAAGAGATGAGGTGAAAGCAGCAGCCAGAGCCTATGCAACGGCTCCAAATGCTATGTCATTTCACGGCTTGGGCGTTACCGAGCATTCTCAGGGAACTTTTACCGTGATGCAAATTGCCGACCTCGCTTTATTAACCGGAAACATAGGAAGACGTGGAGTTGGAGTAAATCCATTGCGTGGTCAAAACAATGTTCAAGGAAGTGCAGATATGGGTGTTCAACCACATCAAGGAGCCGGATACCTCGACATCACCAATGAAGAGGTGAATAAGCAGTATAACGAATTTTACGGTGTAGATGTTCCAAAGGAAATTGGTTACAAAATCCCTGAAATGTTCGATGCTGCACTTGAAGGAAAATTAAAGGCACTTTGGGTTATTGGTGAAGATATTGTCCAAACAGACCCCAATACCAAGAAGGTAATAAAGGCGCTGGAAAGTACCAATCTTGTCATTGTTCAAGAGTTATTTATGACTGAAACAGCAAAATATGCAGATATCATACTGCCAGGAGCTTCATTTTTAGAAAAAAGCGGCACCTTTACCAATGGTGAAAGACGTGTACAAGCGGTACGACAGGTGGTAGAACCCGTTGAGGGATCAAAACCAGATGGTCAGATTATAGTGGATATTATGAACAAGATGGGCTATCCACAACCAGATTATACCCCCGATGGAATGTTAAAAGAGATTTCACAAATCGTTCCTTTCTTTGCGGGTATAACTTGGGAAGGTCTTGGAATTAATGGACTCCAATGGCCAGTTGCAAAAGACGGAACAGACACTCAAATTTTGCATACTACAGATTTTAAAAGAGGAAAAGGCTATTTCGAATTTAACGCCTGGGAAGAAACCATGGAATTGCAGTCTCACGCAAAAGATTTTCCATACATACTGACCACAAATAGGGAGTTAGAACATTATAATTGTGGTGCCATGACGCGAAGAACTGCCAATGAGCAAATTTTATCCGATGATTATTTAATGATCAATCCAGAAGACGCTGTTGAAAATCTAATCAATGAAGGAGATTATATTTGTATCGAATCTCCTCGCGGAAAAGTAGATGTAAAAGCTCGAATAACGGACGACGTAAAAAAAGGGATCCTAAGTACAACTTTCCATTTTCCCGAAATTATGATCAATAATTTAACGGGAGATATTCATGATTCTGAAGCTATGTGTCCAGAATATAAGGTTGTAGCCGTTAGAATAAGAAAAAGTAAAGGAAAGTTTAAAAAGCAACTAACTTAGAAAAATAATAATGGTTTCCTTTATTAAATGAGGCTTTGGTTTGAGTCCAAGAAAGGATCGAATTGAAGGTTAAGTCTTGAACAATGAGATAAATGCGGTTCTATAATTTTTCCTCCATAGACTCGAGTCGAGAGGCCCACATATTGAGTTCTTTTTTGATGACTTTAAGGCGTTGAACTTGCAACAAAAAAGTAGACATTTAGTTCAGGCTCATGCTGCTACATTTTGATTAAACTCTTCGGCTTCAAACTCTTCTATAGTTTTCTCCCTCTTAAAAAACTAGTTGATTACCTATATAAGAAAGGGTTTTTCTCCCTTTTGAAAATTAGTTGATTGCCTATAAAAAAAAGGGTAATCCCCTCTCTAATTTTTGAAAAAATTAGAAGAGTTTAGTGTTCAAATAAACGGGGACTCTAATGATTACGGATGCTATTTTTAAAATACTTTTTTTTTTAAAGGATAAAGTAGATAATTATAATGAAAGTACTTCGTCTGTAGTTGAAATTGTAAACATAGCTACCTTAAATGATGGTGATGAGTTTTTAGATTCAACATCTCCTATTGTATTATCAATTATAAATATTGAAGAGGACACTACTGCCAGAAACCCCAATGTCTATATCCCTCAAACAAATCCACCTCAAAAATATAATAACCCTTCACAGCACTTAGTGCTTTCAATTCTTTTTACGGCATATAATAAAGAACAAAAAAAGGAAAAATATGAGGATGGCATAAAAAAGTTGGAACACGTCATGCATTGTTTTCAAGAAGAGCGAGTCTTTTTTATAGATGTAGGTACCATGGTTAATCCAAATGTTGTGAAAGTCATTTTGGACATGGAGAGCTTAAAAATTAGCGAGTTAAATCAATTATGGTCTATGCTAGGAAATAAGTATATGCCCTCTGTCTTATATAAAATGCGCCTAATCTCCGTCCAGCATACTCAAGGAGAAGAAGGTGCTGTAATAGAATCACTTAAAATAAAACTTTGGGAAAACAATCCCGAAGACCTTGCGGGGCTTATAGAAGAAACCGAAGAAATTAATTTAAACAATCCATAAAACCAGAAATTATGATAAGTTCAATTAAAACGCCTGGGGTGTACATTAACGAAATTAATGGATTTCCTCCCAGTATTGCCCAAGTGGCAACAGCCATACCCGCTTTTGTTGGGTATACAGAAAAAGGGCCTAGTGAGCCCACAAAAGTAAAATCACTTTTAGAATATGGGCAAATCTTTGGTGGAGCATCAGAACCAGCAGGAGTTAACATTACATTAAATGTAGAATACCTCGTTACCGAAAGTCAGTTTAAACTCTATAACAGTTTGCGGTTGTTTTTTGCGAATGGTGGAGGAACATGTTATATCGTTTCTATAGGAGATTACGATACTGCAACTCCTTTTTCTTCAGCAACTCCTTTTACAGATGGGTTGAATTTATTAGAAAAAGTTGATGAGGTAACCTTGTTACTATTTCCAGATGCTGTTAATCTAGGGGCTAGTAATTTAGGTTCGGTACAAAAGCATGCGCTTATGCAGTGTGCAGATCTTATGGATCGCTTTACCATTATGGATGTTATCCAAGCTAGTGGATTAGATGATGATTCAGGTGATTTTAGAGATGAAGTAGGAAACCAAAATTTAAAATACGGAGCCGCCTATTATCCTAATTTACAAACCAGTTTTGGGTATAATTTTAGATTTAATGACATTAATGGGACGGCAGCGGGTAGAGTAGACTTTGCAACTATGTATGCTTCAGATGCAATCATTTCGGCAGCACTTAATGGTTTTGCGACTTTAGATACAGATATCAATGATGGTGCTGGTATTTTAGCAGATTGGGATGCTGCGATTGCTGCAAATCCAAAAATAACTATTGGACCTGAGACAGATGTTGCTGCTTATTTAGGGAACATATTTGGATTGTTAGAAACTATTGGCGATCCTGTAGCAGATATTGCTCATGCAGGTTTAGAGAGTTTGGTGACCGATATGATTTCCATCTCTTTAAAACCTTTAGTACAAAAACTTGTAGAACTTAATTTAGCACATGTTACCTTAAACGGAACGGCCTTGGATGTTACCAATGCAACGGGTGTAGGCAATGACTTTGCCGATGTTCCTTGGGATCTTTTTGAGCCCAATACAGCTACAGATCCATATCCAGTAACAGGAACCAATCCTTACGAGGCACTTCTTGATGATGGTGGTGGGGATACTGATTTAGTAAAAGCACAAGCACAACTTGACAAACTATTTGGGCAAGTCACTACCTCTATGAATGCTGTGATGAGTGCAATCGAAGAATACGAATTAAAAGTAGAAAACGATCTCGTATCGCAACTACCTATCTATAGTGCTATCATAGCCGAACTTTCCAAGAGCATGAACACCCTACCTCCTAGTGGAGCGATGGCTGGCATTTATGCCAATGTAGATGCCACACGTGGTGTATGGAAAGCACCAGGTAATGTAAGTGTTAATGGAATCGTGGGGCTTATGGAGGATATAAACGACAAGGAGCAAGAAGATATGAACATCCATGAATCTGGAAAATCGATCAATGCGATTCGGAAATTTACAGGGAAAGGATTATTGGTCTGGGGAGTAAGAACCTTGGATGGAAACAGCAATGACTGGCGCTATATTAATGTACGTCGCTTGGCCAATATGATTGAAGAGTCAACCAAGAAAGCTTGTATGAATTTCGTTTTCGAACCCAACGTAAAACAAACTTGGGTGAACGTAAAGGGAATGATAGAAAACTATCTAACCACACTTTGGGGTGATGGTGCCTTGGCAGGAGCCAAAGCAGAAGATGCCTTCTTTGTGAGTGTAGGCCTGGACGAGACGATGTCTCCGCAAGACATTGCAGAAGGGAGATTAATAGTAAAAATTGGTTATGCGCCTTCACGTCCTGCAGAATTTATCATACTAGAATTTATACAAACACAACAAAAGTCATAAATAATAATCATTTAAAAACATAAGATCATGGCAGATTTTCCATTACCAAAGTTCCATTTTAGTGCAGAATGGGGCGGTACACGCATAGGGTTTCAAGAAGTTTCCGGACTTAATAAGGAGCTAGAAATATTGGAATACCGAGAAGGGTCCAGTAAAGAATACTTCAAGCAGAAAATGCCCGGTATGCATAAGCTAAGCAACATTACTCTTAAAAGAGGAACCTTTCATAATGACAACGAATTTTATGACTGGTACAATACGGTGGCTTTAAATACAGTGGAGAAAAGAGACATTACCATCTCTCTTTTAAACGAAAACCACGAACCAGCCATTGTCTGGAAGGTGAAAGACTGTTTTATCACATCGCTTAAATGCACCGATTTAAAATCGGATGAAAACGCGAATGCTATTGAAACGGTAGAGATTGCTAATCATGGGTTTACCATGGAACACGCCTAGACCATGCCAGACCCCATGCCATTAAGTGGATATCATTTTTCAGTTGTTTTCGAACTGCTACCACAGTTTAGTATAGATACTAAATTTCAAAGTGTTAGTGGTTTGAAAAAAACGATGGGGACCGAGTCTATTTCTGAGGGAGGGCAAAATCAATACAAAATTGATCTTCCTACTGGAAGTAGTTGCGATAACCTTGTTTTAAAACGCGGTCTCACCAAAGAATTATCTGGTTTACGCATGTGGACCAATAAAGCTTTAAACGATTTTGTTTTTCATCCAGCGAACATTATAGTGTCGTTACTCAACGAAAAACATGTTCCAACAAAGGTTTGGTATATATCCCATGCAATACCCTTGTCCATTGAAACTTCAGGGTTTGATGCAGAGCAGAATAAACTTGTAATAGAAACCTTTACACTGAAATATCAGTTTTTTAAAGAAATACCTATTCCATAAACAAGCATTATTATGGCTATTGAAATTAAAGAACTACATATAAAAATTAAGGTAGATGAAGAAAAACCTACACAGGTATTTCCAAGTACTCCCACAAACCCACTTAAAAATGAAGTGATAATGGCGGAGATTATAAGAAAGTGTACTAGAAATGTATTAAAGATACTCAAAGAAAAAAGAGAAAGATGATAGAAGGTTTCTTAGGGATAATAGATAAAATGAGGATAGAGGTCTATCCCAATGAGGAGTACAAAGAAAGCGAGGCTATTAGCACCATTTTTGTGCAAGTTAACCCTGAAAGTTATACCATAAACCATGAGGTAGAATTTTGTGAAGGACAGGCTATGGGTGCTTCAAATCAGAACTTAAAGTTCAATAAAATAAAGGGTGAAGAAGTTTCTTTCGATTTTATTTTTGATAGCTCTGGAATACTCCCACCTGCCAAAATTGAAGACGGCAAAGTAGAAAAGATTCCACTATTGGATAGCTTGGTTGATGTTTTAAAACCCGCGATTGCAAACCCTTTTGAAGAGGCTGCAACCATAGAGGAAGAAATCACACAATTTAAAGACCTTCTTTTAGGGTATAATGGCGACACACACGAAACACGTTATTTACAGCTTCTTTGGGGCGCCTACGAGCTTAAATGCAGACTCGTAAGTATGAATATAGAATACAAGCTTTTTCGAAGAGATGGAAGACCGATTAGAGCAAAAGCCATCTGTAAGTTTAAAGGCACTCAATCTTATAAAGAGATGCAGGCCGAGCAAAACCAGCAATCACCAGATGTTACCCATAAAAAGGTCGTAAAACAGCAAGATAAATTCACCTTGTTAGCAGAGCAAACCTACAAACAAAACAGCTACTATGTGGATGTTGCTAAGGCAAACAAATTGTTAAGTTTTAGAGAATTAGAAACTGGACAAAATCTATTTTTTCCACCAATTAAATAAAAACGATGGCCGTAGTACCCTACACACCTGCTTTTAGTATACTCCAAATAGAGATTCTTATTAATGGAACCAATGGAGGGCTGCATACGTTGTTAAAAAAATTGGAAGTACAATATGAGCTTAATAAAATTCCGTTTGCAAAACTGGATTTAATCGCTTCTAACCCTGATTTGGAGGCTGATGATGCACCATTGGAAAGTGCTGCTTTAGTTGTAAATGATGAGATTGAAATACTTGTCACCACTGACGATATTTCACAGACCTTATTTAAGGGAATGATCTATAAAATAGATAACAACGCAGATCCAGTTGCTGGTTTCGACACAAAAATAGAATGCAAAGATATTTGTATCAACCTCACAGGCCAACAAGACGTCGTAGCCGATGAAACCTTTGCTGAAAAAATGGATCGTTTTCTTCAAAAATTTTCAATAGCGAACGAAGTTTCACTAGGTGCTTGGAGCGAAGAAGTAGTTAGTAAAACTATAAACATTACGCCTTGGGATTACATTATTAGTTATTTAGATAGCCTAGGCTTTATGGCCAATATACGAGAAGGGAGTTTTACAGTTTTTGATAGTACAGCTGCTGGAGTAGAGGCAAAATACTTAGGCAAAAATGGGGTTAATGTTTTTGAATTTGAAGGAAGAGAGCAAGAGGCTGTCGCTAATGTTCAAGTACAATATTGGAATCCCGAAACACAAGCCATAGAAACGCAAGAAAGCGAAACCGAAGTTGAAAATGCAGAAGGCAATGAAGTAGTAGACTTGAGTCAGTCTAACTATAGTCCAGAAACACTGAGTCAAATGGCGAAGGCACTAGCGGCAAAAAATAGACTTGCAGTCTTTCATGGTAATGTGAAAACCTATGGTAATTTGACAGCAAAATATGGAGATAATCTTTCTTTCGAGAAAGTAAATGAAACGATAGATGACAAGCCTTTAATAATTTATAAAGAATTTCATGTAATAGAAAATGGATGCTGGAATACAAGTTATGATTTTGGGTTGGAGACGAATCAATCTTTTGCAGAAAATATAAGTGTAACTGCTGCTAGCAGTACTGCCAGAGCTGGACAAACCAATAATGTACAAGGCTTACAAATTGGGGTTGTCACCCAAATAGAAGACGATCCCAAAAAAGAATTTAGAATTAGGGTAAGAATACCCACCATAGACGCTACAGGCGATGGTGTATGGGCGCGTCTAGCTTCTTTTCAGGCTGGGAGTAAACGGGGGGCATTCTTTATTCCAGAAGTGAATGACGAAGTGGTACTAGGTTGTTTTAATAACAATCCAGACACCCCAGTGATATTAGGAAAAATGTATAGCAGCGCCCACGAAATGCCTTTCCCTATAGAAAAGGAAAACAATATACAGGGCATAGTCTCTAGAGAGGACACTAAAATTATTATCAATGACAAGGAAAAATCTGTAGAGATTAGTACAAAAGCGGGAAACAAAATATTAATAAGCGATGACAAGAAAGGAATTGTACTGGAAGATCAAAACAAGAACAGGATTACTATGGACGATAAAGGGATTACCATAGAGAGTGCAAAAGACCTCATCCTAAAAGCTCCATCGGGAAATTTCAATGTAGAAGGAGTTAAAAATTCATTAAAGGCAACGGCTAATATGGAATTGTCTGGAAAACTAATAAAACTAAACTAATATGCCATTTGCAGCAAGAGCAAACGATATGCACGTATGTCCAATGTCCGACGGACCTAAACCTCATGTTGGTGGTCCCGTACTGCCAGGGGTTAATACGACTGTATTAATAGGGGGACAACCTGCAGCAGTAGTAGGTGATATGTGTACCTGTACGGGGCCTCCAGATGCCATAGCGAAGGGTTCGACGAGTGTGATGATAAGTAAAAAACCAGTCGCTAGAATGGGGGATAGCACAGCCCATGGAGGAAAAATAATAATTGGATGTACCACAGTAATAATAGGAGGATAACAAATGGAAAAAGAAAATTTTTTAGGAACGGGATGGAGCTTTCCACCCACTTTTAACCTTAGCAGGAAAGAAGTAACCATGGTAAGTGACGAAGAAGATATACAACAAAGTTTGGAAATCTTACTATCGACCAATATTGGGGAGCGTGTATTGCTTTCAGATTATGGATGCGGTATGGACACCTTGGTCTTCGAAAACATGACGGTTACTTTTTTAACCAAGGTAAAAGCCATCATTAAAAAGGCCATTTTACTATACGAACCTCGGATAGATTTGGATGAAATTTATTTTACAAACTCTAACGAGTTGGAAGGAAAAATAAATGTTCAATTACACTATACTATTAGAGCAACAAACTCCAGGTTTAACTTTGTGTATCCATTTTACATTAAAGAAGGTACTTATATAAAAAGCTAGATAGAAATGTCAAATTGTCAAACAGACATACCAAATCATAAAAGAGCGGCAAGCAGCCAAAACGGTAGAATGCCAAAAGCACTGCATTCTGATTTTGTTTTAGTTGATGAACGATCTATTGCTGACTTAATTGTGAGTACCAATACCTTATCCAAGCAATTAAAGTTTTATAACCAGGACAATGTTGTATTAGATAATTGGAGTCCTTTCTTTCAATGGGAAACAACCTCCATACTTGCTCAAATAGCGACCTTAAATATTGACAAAATTTTGTCTGAATTTCAGTTAAAGAAAAGAGAGTTGTTATTTATTCCGCTGTTGGCAGGCCAAAAAGACATCATATTTCCATTTTTTTATAAGATTGAAGATACATTAAAAGATCTTTTTAATAAGGTAGAGCAATTACCGCATGATTTTTTAATTAAAGAATATTATAAAGGTACTTATAAGACTATTAAAAAATTGCTCAAGGTGATTATGACAGAGATTGAAAGTACAGACGATCTTTCATTTTCATTGCAACACCATATATTCAACAAAAACATTCAAAACCTATTTGGGCTCTTAACGCAATGGAAAACAAAAAGCGAAGAAAAGCTTCTAGAAAATTTAGAAAGTTATCCCAAGCATGCCCCTCAATATGCGTTGTATTTGGCATTTTTAAAACTTTTTGGGTTTGCACAGCAAAACCTGAATGAATTTACAGAGCGTCATTTGGATTTTTACTATAAAAAAATCCTACAACTCACTCCAGAAGTTGCTCAACCAGATTACGCTCATTTGTACATAGAACCTCACAAAGGGATCGATCCGTTTTTGTTAGAAGAAGGAAACATTTTTCTAGGAGGTAAAGATGGTGAAGGCAATAAAAAATACTACGCAGCAACAGCAGATACTGTTATTAATCAAGCAGCGATAGCCAATTTATATGGAGCCTTAAAGTTAAATAACAAATACTATTTTGAAGATATTACTGGCTTAAATGCGTCGGGTGAAAGCTGGAAACCTTTTCCTGAAAGCGAATTATCCAATGAGATCGGCTTTGTTTTGGCAAGTCCTATGCTTTTCTTAAGAGGAGGCAGTAGATTAATACATGTAAGCTTTATCAATGCAGCCGAGCAAATGGTGGACGTAAATGCTGCCGATTTTAATTTTTACCTCAGTGGTGCAGAAGAGTGGCATTTAGTAACAGATGTGACGTTAGATGAAAAAAAAGTAGTCCTTCCTATTGCAGCAGATGTACAGGAAATAGTACCCTTTAACCCAGAAATTCATGAAGGGGTTGCTATTGACACGAAATTCCCGGTCTTAAAAGTAGTAGCAAATGACTCCGAACTCACGCATGTTTCATTTCAGAAAATAAAAATAGAAGTATTAGTAAGAGATTATAATCACTTTAAACTCTATTCGGAAACTGGAGAAATAGATCATACTAAAAGCTTTCAACCTTTTGGACCCTTACCTAGAAAAGAAAACGGATTTGTATTTGCTTGTAATGAATACTTTCAGAAAAAAGGAGCTTATGGGGCTTTAAAAGTTATTACCGACAGAAATTGGAACTGGTATTTACCATATTATACTCGTCTGTCCTTTTTGGAGAATGGAAGATGGACTTCTGGCAGTAAATGGGAGTGGAATCCCAACTATAATATGATTAATACACAGGATATTCCTTACGATTTTTCAGAAAATAGAGAAATAGCCCCTAATGATGCGTCAGGTTATGCAAAAATGATTCTTACAAGTAGTAATTATAGTGAAGATAAGTATTTAGAAGACTTTATTACAGCCGCTAAAGTTACGCGTTCTACGACCTTGCCCTATGTCCCTACGGTAAACGAAATAATGTTCGACTATTATGCAGCAGAAACGATGGATGTAGGAAAAAACACGAACGCCGATAATCACGGCTTCTACCACCTCTATCCAAATGGGTATAAAGCATTAAGGGGGAGCACGTTAACCTTGCTTCCTGTGGTTGAAAATGAAGGGGAACTTATTATAGGCATTAGTGATATAGCTGGAGGAAATGCAATTAGCTTGCTATTTCAAGTAGCCGAAGGAAGTGCAAACCCTAGGCAAACCCCCATTGACTTAAAATGGACCTACTTGCATGAAAACAAATGGGAGAAATTTGAAGAGCAAGATCTAGGCGACGAAACCAATGGACTTACACAATCTGGAATTGTAAAAATAAATGCTCCAGAGGAGTTGGTGCTCGACCAACAAACCATACTACCACCTAATTATTGGTGGATAAAAATAGCCGCTACTCAAAGAGTGGATGCCATTTGTGATTTGGTAGGAATCCATGCACAAGCATTAAAAGTTATACTAACAGATTACGATAATGTAGGCACTTACTTTATAGAAAACACCCCGTCAAAAACGATCACGAAACTTTTTAATAATAAAAACGAAATTAAAAAGGTAAAACAACCCTATGCATCCTTTGGCGGTAAACTAAAAGAAACCTCAAACTTATTTTATCAGCGCGTAAGTGAGCGCTTGCGTCATAAGGGAAAGGCGATTAGCGTATGGGATTACGAAAAATTAATATTGGACAACTTTGCTGAGGTTTATCAAGTAAAATGTTTAAACCATCACCGTTACGACAGTATCGAAATTGCTAACATGAGTGCTGGGTATGTTACCCTCATTCCAGTTGCAAAGGGAAACACCTTGGATGTTCCCAATTTTTGGAAACCCATTGTAGATCTGGGTACTATGAAAAGGATTAAAACTTTTTTACAAGAGCGTACCTCGCCTCATGTTCGAATTGCTGTAAAACCACCAACTTTGGAAAAATTAGAACTCGATTTTAGAGTAAAATACATTGAAATTCCAGGGGCGGACACGCGTTTATATACACAACAATTACAAGACACCATTAATAAATTTCTAAGCCCTTGGGCGTATAGCGAAGATGTAGTAGCAAATTTCCAGGAAGAGATTGAAAAATCCAGACTTATTCAATTAATAGAACAACAAACCTATGTGGATTATATCGCAGACTTTAAAGTAAATCAACTTATCCTAGAAGAAACTACCGAAGATATTAAGCAGCGAATGAACGATGTGGATAAAATTATTCCAAAAACGGCGTACAGTCTTTTTATTCCCCATAATCAAATCATTACAACCATGACTAAAGAATGTTGTTTATGAGTACGGAATATTACATAAATAGAGCCAGAACCTTAGAGTCTTCGCAGGATTACCAATACCTAAGAGATGTAGGGCAACAATATATAGAATCTTTAGCCAACAACCTTTGGACAGATTACAATGAACATGACCCGGGTATTACTGCCTTAGAGGCCCTATGTTATGTCATTACAGAATTAGGATATCGTACCAGTTTTAACATTGAAGACTTACTAACCAATGCGACAGAAACTATAGATAACAATTCCTTTTTTACAGCAAAAAACATTCTTACAAATGCACCTTTAACGGTCATGGACTACCGTAAAACGTTAATAGATGTTGAAGGGGTAAACAATGCTTGGCTCGTCCATAGCAAGAATGAGCAGAATGATTTAGGCTATAATCTTCCTTTAGACAGCGAAATTCCTATTTACATCAACCCAAAAGAAGATAAACTAAGCCTCAGTAATTTAGATAAATTTGGAAACAAATTAAAAAGACTTCCCATACGTGGACTTAATAAAATAGTGCTCGAACTGAGTGAGGATATGACCCTTGGGCAACTAAATGAAGTTGCTGTGGATCATGCTTGGTTGGATACAGATCATTTTGTAGAAGTTACCATAACCACCGAATTTGATACTTGGCACCACCCTAAGGCAGCTTGGCTTAAGCTATTGAATAAACCCAATAAAATTAAGGTAAAGGCCAGAGAAGAAGAGGGCGATGCCCTAAAGGTAACTATTGAAAGGCAAACCAATAGCGCACAGACCTTAATCTTATACATTGTGCCAAGAGATCCAGCAGAGTTGTCTTATGTAAAAGACTATTTTGATGTAGAAAAACCCATTGCCCGTGCCATTGACCAACTAGCACAGAAAAAGGAAAAGGTAACCACAATCTTTAAAAACATTCACGAAGTATTATACGATAACCGAAACTTGACCGAAGATTGGTTATGTTTAGAAATAGTTTGCGAAACTGAAGTAGGCGTATGTGCAGATATAGAGTTAAATAATGAGGTAGATGCCGAAGCCATTGTTGCAAAGATTCAGCAGACAATTGACGAAATATTCGCCCCACCAATTCCTTTTTACACCTTACACCAAATGTTGAAGATGGGCAAAAACCCAAAGGAAATATTTAGCGGCCCCTCGCTATCGCACGGATTTTTATTAGACGAAGAAGTACAAAAATCGCAACTTCCGGACTGTCTTCACGTTTCGGATGTCATTGCAGCCTTAATGGATTTGCCAGGTGTAAAAGCAGTAAACAATGTTCTATTTACAGCCTATGGGAAAGATGGAAAACCTTTGGCCAATGCTATGAATGAGCCATGGTGTCTTCATTTAAATGGACAGCAAAAACCCGTATTTGCTTTCGAAAAATCTAAATTATTACTCTTTAGAGATGGGATTCCTTTTTTATTACCCGAAAAAGGGCAAATGGAGCTGAGTCAGGGAATATATTACCTGAAAACACAAAACGATACGTTAAAATTACAAGATCCTGAAAACGACTTTCCTATTCCAAAAGGGGAGTATTATCAACTAGATCAATATCGCAGTGTTCAAAACGAATTTCCTGTCACCTATGGTATTGGCAAAGGGCAATTATTGAGTACAGATAACACCTTAAGAAGAGCACAGGCAAAACAATTAAAAGGGTATTTACAGCATTTCGATCAACTATTAGGAGACTTTTTTAGTCAGCTATATCAAGCAAAAAACCTATTAGATACCAAAACGATTCAAAAAACGTATTTTCCAAAATATATAAACAACATCAGTGGAATTGATGCTGAAAATTTTGCCGACGAAATTTATACTTCAGATTTTGAAGCCACTCTAATGGATGGCTTTTCTAACACTGACCGCTCTATTTATGAAACAGACACACTCTTTTACAAGAGAAGAAACAAATTCTTAGACCATCTTTTGGCTCGCTTTGGCGAATCCTTTAACGATTATGTTTTTATGAACTATACCATGCAACAAAATGCGAATGGTATAGCAGAGCTTACTTTACAAGATCAAGAACTCATAGAAGACAAACAGCGGTTTTTAGAGCAATATCCAAAATTGAGCTACGCAAGAGGTTTGGGCATAAATTACTGCCAAGAACTTTCTGATGATACAACATTTCCTTGGCAATTTTCTAAAAGAGGAGGCTATGAGCAAAGAGTGGCGTCCTTATTAGGCATAAATACCATTGTGTTACAAGACATTGTGGACAATACACCTAAAAATAGTTGGCATTATGACACCAAAATTGGCTCCCTTCATTTTCAATTACTCAATACCGTTCCATTAACCAAGCCAGAACGTTGGGAGCTAGCACATCAACTTATGCATACTATTAGTGCCTATAGTATAGATACCTATTCCAAAAGTTATATCTATTTCATTAATAAAGATCACAAGAAAATTGCCAAGCTTACTAAGGCGTTTGATAGTGTTAATGAAGCGAAAGATTTTATACCACTTCTGTACCAAGCTCTTAATACGCATTTAGAAAATTTTTACTGTATAGAGCATATTTTACTAAGACCTATGGTGCTAAACAATTTAACCGATGACGATTTATTAACGGTCTGTTTAAACGACGATTGTTCTAGCGAAGATCATAGTGATCCCTATTCGTTTAAAGCCACCATGGTATTACCTGGTTGGATGGCAAGATTTAGAAATAGATACTTTAGGCAATATGGCGAAAAAATAATACGACAAGAAGCACCAGCCCATACCTTGATTAAAGTTTGTTGGGTGGGGAGAGAAGATATGATCGCCTTTCAGGATGCTTATAAAAAATGGATCGTTGCTTATCAAAAGTTTAAACCAAAATTTTGTGATAAGCAACTAAGCAACACGGCAAAGAAATTATACAACAAAGCCCTGTCAAACCTAATGACCCAAATAAGAGAGTTAAATACTATTTACGATGAAGGCACCCTTTACGATTGTAAAGAAAGTGAATTAGACAATCCAATTATATTAAATAACAGTTCCTTAGGAACACTTCAAAATATTGAGCCATGATACTAGTAAACGATAATTATCCCGTTTTTGAGGCAGATCAGGTATTAAGTCAAAAACACCTAAATAAACTTATTAGCTATCTTGAGGAGCAGGATAGAGCATCGCGCATTCACCTATTGGGAATGGGGATTGTATGTGGGCTACAAGTGAATAAACCCAATGCAACCACCGTAGTCATTAATTGTGGTACAGGGATTACCTCGCTGGGTTATTTAATTCCTTTTGATGTGGGTAATTATACTCATTTTAAGGAGACGACCATATCCGATAACTTTTTAAGCCCAGATATTGAGGAACATGAATACTTGAGTGATCTATATCAGTACACACAAATGTATCAACCCTTTAAAAACTGTTTGGAACTTTTAAAAGGAGGTGCCAGTGATGAAGATAAAGAACCCATTACAGAAGCTACACTGGACAATAAAGTAGTCATGCTCCTTATAGAGGCTTTGCTGATTGACGAAAAAAATTGTGTGGCGTTAGATTGTGCAGATAAAGGAAAAAGATTGGAATTTAAAATTCGTCCTTTATTAATAGATGCGGACCTTTTGGAAGAATCTGAATTTGATCTAACACTGTGCAATAAGACCTATTTCGACAACATAGCATTACCTAGATACAATGTGCCAAAAGACACCTTAACAACAAGTTTGGATGTGCTAAATGCACACAATCATCTTATTCTTAAAACAAAAAGTAGCATAAGTCAGCGCATTAAAGTAATTCATGATCATTATGCAAACGATTTTAGTGAATTAGAGGACTATATACGATTAAACAATGTAGAAAGTCAAATTGCTTCCATACATGCACAAAATGAAGATGGTATCTACTTACAATATGTATGGGATTGGATGAGCGACATTGCTGCTACGTACAATGAAATAGTAACCTTTCATGCCTGTAACCCTTCTCTGTGTTGTCCCGATAAAGAAAAGTTTCCTTTTCACGTGCTGCTAGGATCTGCAGAGTTTGCCACCGCGCAAATTAAACCAGACAACGATTTACATAAATTTAGAACACCCTTTATAAAAACCGGCATTCTTGCTGAAGCCGAAAAGCAACAAAAACAACAACTACAAGGGTTATTGGAAAAATTAATCCATTTAGTAGGTTTTTTCAGTTTAAATTTAGAGGAGACCCTAAAGCATGGGATAAAAATTACTCCTTCCCGTATAGGTAAAATACCGCTTTCTAAAAGAGCAATCCCATACTATTATCGGGATATACCAAAATTAAATACAAAATGGTCCCCAGAGCTATCCTTTAAAAATAAGAACCATAAAATTTTAAGCTATCACTCTACTCAATACAATCCTACCAACGCCTTTGTTAATAAGCCGTTGGAGTTTGATATCGAGCCCTATAATTTCTTTAGAGTAGAAGGACATATTGGGGTTAACTATACCGAAGCACTTACCGAAATCGTAGCACAGCAAGAAGCTTACAGACTTCCTTTTAAAGTCGTGGCTGTAAATGCGGTGGAATTTTCTGGTAAAAAAATAGACATTGCAAATCAAAGGGAAATTTGGGATGATATGGAGCTGGATTATGATCTGGCCAAAGAGAAAACGTACAATATCACCGAGTATGTCATTATATGGATTAAAAGTAATAGAATAAAAATACAGGAACAATATACCCCTATGAACGATCAGGTCATAGCCAGTTTAGAAAGCATCTTAGTAGAGACCAGAGATTTATTAGTTGATAAGTTAGAAGATTTTTTACCTACTTATGAAGTCTTTTACGAAATATTCGAAGAGCTTAATGAACTATTTTTATTTCATCGTAAGTGTATTTCTATTTTTAATGTAGCTGAGAATTCCATTATTGAAGACTTGGTAGATCACCTTGACGAGATAAACAATCTTTTCTTAGAAGATCCTTTTACAATTATACATGAAGAAGCTAATAGAAGATGGAAGGCAGCTTTTAGAGAGACTTTCTTACAAAATTTTTTGGAGAAACACCCAGGAGTAGCTCACGAGGGAGGAGTTTCCAAAGGCGGCACATTTGTATTGGTTTATACAGATAATAGTGTATTTGAAAAAGTAGAGAAGGTTATTATCAAAACCAATTTAATAGAACGCATTAAGGGTTATAAAAAAATGTTTAGGTTTTCTGCAGTAGAGGTTAAAGAAATACAGGAGAAAAATGTCATTAGACGGCGTGCTTCGAAAAAAGGGAGAATCAAGCCTAAGAACACAATGAGTGAAGCTTGTAGAGAAATGGAAGCCAATATTAAGAAAGAATTATTAGAGGCAGCAAAACGTGATATGCATGAAGTACCTATAGCTACCAGAAAATACTTGGAAGAAAAAATGACAAAAGCTTTTGATTCTCGAGTGCAAGGAGAAAATCTAGAAAAGGCGCCTGTAGAGGAAGTAGTTGTGGTAGGACGCAATCCCAATAATAGAAATATACCAGAACGTGTGGTAATTGCCGATTTTTATTTGCCTTACCTATGCTGTTCCAATGGAAATAATATCAATATTGTTTTAGGAAATCCAGAGCCTATCATAGCCGATTTTGAAGGTGTTGATTTCGATGAAAACGACTTTTTTACAAACGATCAATAATTTTAAAAATAATAATTATGGCAACAAGACAAGATGTACTAGACGGTATTGCTACAATAAATGATGGTGGCAATAACACAGCACTAGAAGTAAGAGATGTATTAGGACTATTATTGGACTATACCGAAAATGACATAATCATTCCACAGCCCACTATTGAATTTTTCCATTTTTTTAATAGCGGAAACCCTGTTGATGATACTAGAGGAGGTCGATTGTGGTATTCTATGAAAGGAACCCAAGGAACTATAGCGGATACTGTAAACTTCACTTTTAATTTACAAATACTAGAAAGTAACCTAACCGATCCTTCTTTTGAAATAACGGAAGCAAATGGTACCGCATTTTCCATTCTGGAAAAAATGACCTTGGGCAGTGAAAATCTGAGTTTTTCAGTCCCAATAAGAAATTCAAATGGAAGATTTCCGAGTAATGCAACCATTAATATAGAAGTAATTAAGGGTAAAAACATACTTCGTATGATCATTGAAGGTGTAGATGTAGTGAAAGGCGATTTTATCTTTACTTCTGTACATTTTCATATCCCGGAATTTAAACGAACATTAAAAACAAAAAAGAAGAAAGAAAAGCTTTCAACTAAGCCAGTTGTAACTAAGAAAAAATAATGCATCTCATAGAGAAACATCATATCGAAGCTAGGTGTAATCAAAAAGAATTCGGTCATCATATGAAAGATGAAATAGCCGCTGTTTTTGAATTCCAGCTCTATCCAGAGCTGGAACGACTGTTAGATCGATATGATAATCCGCTTGGAGTATATGAAATAGAACTGCTACCTGTAGAAATATCTTTAGTAGCAACAAAAAACTGGAGAGAGGAACTTGTACGGCAAAGCTTATCCCAAATTGAAAATTTCCTTCTGGAAAACGCTTTGCACGGAGTTGGAGAAACTGAAGATGTGTCTCAAAATAAAGGGATTAAAAATTATGACAAGTATATTTTTGTTCAGGACCTGTTTCTACATTATTTAAAAACAGGGCAATTGTCAGTCAATCCATTATCGGATACCCTTGATGATATTTTTGAATGGCTTGAATTCCCCGATAGTTTTATTCAAAAGTTAATCGAATTTGTCCCTGAAGATATAGATCGTGTTTTACGATGGAATTTCAATATTCCGAAGGATTTGAAAAAACGATTTCTTTCTTTTTCTGAAGGATCAATAAGTATAGATTCATTAGAATCTCTTCAAAATGAGTGGGAGGAAATTTATAGTAAAAGTGCTGAAAAACAACCTCAGTTAAAAGAACCTTCAGAATTTACAGGATTTATTGAGTTTTTATTTTGGATAAGTGTTTTTATTTCTGAAAACACGACCATTGAGGCTATTTCTGAAGAGAAAATGCTATTAATAGCTAAAGATTATTTTCAATTAAGTCAAGAGGATTTGGTTCTTTTATTGAATACTTTGATGGAATTGGAAAGCGCCAAAAAAACACATGGGTTGGTGGCTTTAATTGAACGTGTACTTAATCAAGAGAAAAAGATTGGAAAAGATGTTTATTTAAAGGAGAAGAAGGCGCCTACTGAAATCAATAAGATTGATGCTGTATTAGACGCTATAGAACAAGCTAATAATGAAAAAGTTGTGTCAAAAAATAACGCTGCGGTTTATATTAACAATGCTGGTTTGGTTTTGATTCATCCGTTTTTAGTGACACTTTTTCAGAAGTTGAACTATCTGGATGATACAGTTTGGAAAAGCAAAAAGCTACAACATCGCGCGGTTTTAATTGTACAATACCTCGTTAATTTCGAGGAGCATATATTTGAGAGTGATTTGCTTGTTGGTAAGATCTTTTGTGGTGTTCCTTTATTAGATTCGGTTTCGGTAAAATGGAAGATCACACCTGAAGAGGATACCAAATGCAGGGAATTATTACAATCGGTTGTTGAGCATTGGTCCATATTAAAAAATACTTCAGTGAAAGCATTACAAGAGACTTTTATACAACGAAAAGGAAAGTTGGTGGAATACAAAGAAGACACTTACGAAATAACCGTCGAACAACAAAGTATCGACCTCTTATTAGATCAATTACCTTGGGGTATAGGTACTATAAAAACCCCGTGGATGGAAAATTATTTATCGTGTTATTGGAATTAAACCTAGCGTTATGGAAACAACATATATTCAGGAAAAAGGACCTGTTACTACTAGTAGAGGACATTCTCAAAAGAAGAGTACTCCTTTTTTTAAAGGAATACCTATTCAAAAAAAACTGGCAATAGGATCATCGAATGATGCATATGAAGTTGAAGCTGACCGTGTTGCGGACCAAGTGGTTGGAATGAGTGAGGGCCAGATAAATACATCCCCCAAAACTGGAGCCTTGGTTCAAAGAAAATGTGCTGCTTGTTCTCAAGAGGAAGAAATTCAAAAGAAACCAATTGCAGATAGCATAACCCCGCTTGTTCAAAAAGCGGGTATGAAATCGAGTGGAGGTGGAATGGCATCAACCAGTCTTACACAACAAATAAATAGTAGTATGGGAGGTGGTCACAATATGGATAGCAGCACAAAAGGTTTTATGGAAAGCCGTTTTGGCTCCAATTTTTCAGATGTAAAAATTCATACTGGGAGTCAAGCTGTTCAAATGAGTCGTGATCTCAATGCTCAGGCTTTTGCCGTTGGAAATGATGTTTATTTTAATGAGGGTAAATATAACCCATCCTCTACAACAGGAAAACATTTATTGGCGCATGAATTGACGCATACATTGCAGCAAGGAATTGGACTAAATAGAAAGATTCAGAGATATCATCATGAAGATTGTGATACCAAATTAGATTTAAAACCACATATTTGGCCCGCTGACCATTTAGCTAAAACAATGGTATCTAATTCAATCACGGAGTTGAGCAAAGGAACTATTTCTGCCAGAGTTAACGGATTGTTAACCAAATATTTTAGAAGTAATTCTGCTTCAACAGTTAAGACAGTATTAGGTGTTTACAATAAAATTAAGGCAGCATTTGATGCAGACAAGTACACTTACGAATGTGAAACTGGTTGTACTAGCGGAAACGCTTATACATATAAAGTTTGGTCGGACATACATCTATGTATGGATCATTGGCGTGGAAAAGCGAATAAGTGTCTCGCAAGCGTTATTATACATGAGTTCTCCCATTACTATGGAGGAACCACGGACCATCAATATTTTACTGAATGTAATAGTAAAACTGCACCTTCGTCACTGACTGTGGCTCAAGCAGTGGATAACGGCGATTCTTATGAAGGATTTGCTTATGAATTATAATAATTAAATATGTACATTTCAAATATACATCTGCCAGAAGGGCAAACACCGTCAAATGGAAAGACAAAACCATTTGTAAATTCATCTCTTCGCCTTATTCAAAAAAAACTGGCAATAGGATCATCGAATGATGCATATGAAGTTGAAGCTGACCGTGTTGCGGACCAAGTGGTTGGAATGAATGAAAGTCAAATTAACCAAACAAATCAAGCAGGCGCTTTAGTGCAGAGAAAATGTGCTGGTTGTTCTCAAGAGGAAGAAATTCAAAAGAAACCCATAGCCGATACGATCACTCCCCTAATTCAGATGTCTGGCACGAAATCGGCAGGTGAAGGAATGGCATCAGCCAGTCTTACACAACAAATAAATTCAAGTAAAGGAGGCGGTCATAGCATGGATCAAGGGACCAAAGGTTTTATGGAAAGCCGTTTTGGAACAGATTTTTCAGCTGTTAAAATTCATACCAATAGTACAGCTGTACAAATGAGTCGTGACATTAATGCACAGGCATTTGCAGTTGGAAATGATGTATACTTTAATGAGGGGAAATACAATCCTTCTAGCACTGCAGGAAAACATCTACTGGCGCATGAGTTAACACATACCATACAACAAGGGGGTAAAGAAACTGGCATTCAAAAAGTGGCAGAACGGGGAGACCCTATACATGACCGGTTGGAAGAAGAGTACAGAAGGGACCGAAGGATACCAGAAAATGTTCCAGTGTCCCATCATAGTAGAGAATATGGCTCTTGGCTGAATAATAACGTTGCTGCTTTAAATGCTTTTGATACGCATCAACTTATGCCCAATCACCTTGTTATTCTGGATATTCAAAAACGGTTTCGTGGTATGACTTTGGAGCAACTCAACGATTATCGGGAAGAATACATTTTAAATGGAGCAAATAATACTCAAGTGGTTACTCATATTTCGAGTATCATGTTAGGAATGCCACTACAGGCTTGTACCGCAAAAGAACAAAAAGCTACCCAACAAAGGGCTACTAGTATACTGGCAACCATACCTTCTGTGCTAGGCAAGGCCAATATTGCTATAACTCGATTGCATGGCGCTTGGATAAATAACAAAGGGTCCTTGTTAAAAGGTAAAAAGAAACTTACTGGTGAAGTATCGTGTGCTTTTAAGAGTAACTTTAACATTGATGAAAAGAATGCTGATTATGGCGTTGCACATATTAGGCTTATGTTTAGACTTCGACAGCTTAGAGGGCGGTTAAAACAGCCTATCGCATTCTCATGTAAGGCTATCAACGACCCAGTTTGCCTGTCAGGAAAGGGACTTGATGCAGATGGATACGTTGTAAACCATAAAAGTCCTATCCATCTTTGTCACGGATTTAGAAACAGTGGAGAATTAAATCATCAAACCGCAATAATTATTCACGAGGTTTTCCATTTGCTATCCGGAGTGAAAGATAAAGGGGGATATTCTCCCTTAGGTGCGCATCTCATGACTTGTAGTAAGGGCTTGAAATTTTCAGCAAACCACAATCAACTATTAGGGTCTGCAGATTCCCTTGCTGGATTCCTATTGCATATCGATCAAACTAACCCTCGAGATCTTAAAGTGCGATGACATTAATGACCCAAACATTTAAAGCAAGACAAAAACCTGCAACACAAACGTTTGTAGAGCGTACTCCTGTTATTCAAACGAAATTAAATATTGGTAAATCCAATGATAAGTTTGAACAAGAAGCTGATACTATGGCCGATAAAGTGATTGGGATGTCTAACATGCAAGTGCATAAGGAAACACAAACCAGGGCATTGGTTCAGAGAAAATGTTCTGCTTGTTCGCAAGAGGAAGAAATTCAAAAGAAATCAATAGCCGATAAGATCACTCCATTAATTCAGATGTCTCGCACGGATTCTGGAGGTAAAGGAATAGCGTCAACTAGTCTTACACAGCAAATAAATTCAAGTAAGGGAGGCGGTCATAGCATGGATCGAGGTACAAGTGGTTTTATGGAGAATCGTTTCGGAACTGATTTTTCAGCTGTAAAAATTCATACCGATAGCACGGCTATACAATTAAGTCGTGATCTCGATGCTCAGGCATTTACCGTAGGGAATGATGTTTATTTTAATGAGGGAAAATACAATCCATCCTCTACATCGGGGAAGCATTTACTGGCTCATGAGTTGACTCATACCATTCAACAAAAAGGGACGAAGGGTATTCAACGTTTCGCATCCTGTGGAACCGCAGAATCATGTCCTTCCAGAGATACAGGAGAACGAACAAGAGCCCGAACTGGTAGTATGGTAGCCGTTCCACGTATCGGTGGAGAGACGGGAATCGTGGTGACAAACTTTGATGTCAACAGTGCAAGTATAAAATCGACACTTGAACACAGTCCCACGTGGAGTTTTTTTACCTCGAAAATGGGAACACATACTAACCTCACCTTTGAGGTATTGGGGTTTACGGATTGCCAAGGGGATGAATCGCTAAATCTGGATTTAAGAGCCCGCAGGGCGGAAGCGGTATATAGTGCTCTTCCAACTGCTGCACAATCTAGAATATCACGACGTCACGCAGCACCCATTGAAGATTGTGCTTATAGCAATTCTTCCGAATTCGGTAGGAAAACAAACCGTTCGGCGGTCATAAGACTCATTGAGTCGACTTATGATTTTGAAGATGAATCTGTAGAAGGAGATCCATGTGCCAATCAAACTTTTACGGGATTGTCCTGTGACGACCCAACATTTTGTACACCCTATGCATCGAGAGCGGAAATTAGAGCAGCAAAAAGCTACCTGTTGGGAACATTTGTCCCGCTATTAGAAGGATATTTCGGCTCTGAAGTAGGAGACCTATGGAGAAGATATCTTTCTAGAAAAAGAGGTGATAGTCTAAGACCGGTGGTATTTGATTCTTCATCCAGTAGTATTTATAGATCGTTTAGTTGGAACAATCAAATTATCGATGAAGTGGATAATGTACTCGATTTAATTGCGAGTAGATTGGGTCGGGGTTATGGGAATGTAACACAGCCATTGAACAACTTCATCAGTAATTCGGAAAAGAGACTTTTCACGAATTTTTCAAACCCATTTACCATTCCCGGTAATATTGCCGGAGGAATAAGCGGTAGCGATGCCGGAAGGGATAGTAGAAGAATTACTTGGGGGCGTGTTTCTTTCGATATTACCGAATTACCATTTGGAAATAAAATGGTGGAGATTGAAGCCTTTGTCAATTTTGAAGTGAAGGATGCCATCGATTTCTGTCCTGGTGGCTGTGGAGCAATATTAGAGCAATCACTGGCAACTATTCAAATGAGTAGACTCGAAGCAAGCTGTGAGGCCTATGATACACCTTATGTTGTGAGGTTCCCAGGACCGAGAAGGACTAAAACGGTTTTTGATTAATGCAAAGGATAAACGCTTAAAAGAATGCAGACAACAATTCAGGAACATACCACCCAATCTAAAACCCAGGCGAAAACCTTTGTGGCTCCTGTTCCTGTAGTTCAAAAAAAAATCAAGGAAGATGCCCAAATTGATCAAAAAGAAGCAGTAACCGAAAAAGCAGTAACTCAAAAAACTACTTTTGACGGAATTCCTAATGGGAATGATCAAAATACCCCAAGAATAAGTACAGGTGCTCTTATTCAAAGAAAATGTGCCGATTGCGGAGACGAAGAGCAAGAGCCTGAACAAGAAAGAGTAAACATACAGACCAAGAAGAAAACCCATGGTGGGTCATTACGCTCTCTGGTGCAAACTAAACTGGCAATAGGACAAGTAGACGATAAGTATGAAAAGGAGGCGGACTATATAGCAGATAATGTGGTGCAAATGGATGCTGAAAATACTGTTCAAACCAAATTAAATTCGAGCGGTTCTTTGGTGCAATTAAAATGCAAGGCTTGCGAAGAATATCCCCCAAAACTTCAGCTAAAGGCAGAACAAAAAGGGAGTACAGAATATGCTTCAGATAGTTTAACCGAAACATTATCTTCTCGTGCTGGGTCCGGCAATAGTATAGAGACTACACTGCAAACAGATTTAGGAAGTAAAATGGGAGTCGATTTTGGCAATGTACAAATCCATACCGATAGTAAAGCTGTAGCTATGAATGAGGAGTTGGGTGCACACGCTTTTACCCATGGCGCCGATATTTACTTTAACAGAGGCATGTATAACCCCAATACCAAGCAAGGAAAACATTTATTGGTTCATGAGCTTACCCATGTGATTCAGCAAACGGGTAGTTTGCAAGCCTTTAGACCTCCTCAAATACAAAAGTTTGATGCCCATGATGAAATACAAGAAAAGCTAAGAGCTAAAGATTCGGAGCTTATTACAGAAGCTCCTATACCAGGTGGACAAACTACGGGTAAAGGATTTACAAAGTTTGGTTATGCGGACCTTTATAAAAGTAAAACCCCTGCAGGAGTATTTTCAGGGATTTATGGGGCCAAACATCGAACAGAAGTTGATGAAGACACACAGATAACCACCGAAAAGTATGCCTATAAAAATGTAAGTAGTAAGGCTTTACTGCACACCCCAAAAGGCACATTTACGAAGGCTCCAGAAATCACGCACAGCGCAGTTTCTGTGTATGAAATGAGCGATGGAAGTAAAAAATACTTTAAGGGAACAACAGAAGTTCCAGAGACTTCCAAAGGAACACTCATTACAGGTGGATTCCCGAGCGAGTTTTTTGTTGGAGACATTAAGAAAGGAGACGATAATTTAACCCTTGCAAAAGTACAAATCTCTAATTATAAAAAAGGATTTCGCGATTTTACAAAAGATGCAAACCGTCATTTTGGAATATCTCAGACACAAGAAGGTGAGGGTTTAACTGATTTAAAAATTCCCGATGGATTAAATTATGCAGAATTTAATACCCAAAATGCCACCCTTGGTGATGGTAATTTAACCAACCAAACCAGTACTTATAATAGGCGTTATTGGTTATATCCTCATAGATCTGAGGGGATTTACCTCTACATTTGGCTGCCTCATCCTTGGACTAATTATGTTCCTAAATTTCAACGAAAAGGAAAGGACGTTATTGATGAATTAGACGAACTCAACAAACGATTTAAAGTAAAAGGTAAAAAGCCTACGAAGAGTATAGACACCAAAAGAAAAACAGTCAACCCTAAGCCTAAAGCACTTCCTATAACTCAGAAGAAGGGAAAAAAGGGTATTCAGAAAAAAGATACTGACTGGAAAAAACATCGTACAGAATACGTAAAGGCTAGAAAAAAGTGGAAAACAGATTATGGTAATAAATACCTGAAAAATAAAGACATCGATAAAGTTGTTGAGAGTAAAGTAGACTTTGATAAAAGAGTAGGGATTTCCAAAACAGCACATGGAGATTTTGGTAAAGTCACAAAACAATTTAATAGAATAGAATTTTGGGCTAGCTATAAAGGACAAGCCTTGGGAGAGCTAAGATTTTTGCTTGGAGATAAGTTTGACATCCTTGCGGACAAGTTCGAGGGGATGAAAGAACGCACAAAAAAGACCCGTGCAAAAGCCAATAAATTATCGGGCTCCATGTCGTTTGGGTGGAAGAAAAAAGTGATAGGGCTTCTTATGAAAGGGTTTAAGGCCGGGTTCTCTTTATTTATTGCAGAAACATTTGCCGTGTTTTCTGCCTGCATAGGAGGTATGATCGACAAGTTCCAGGATGGATTCTCTGAGATGGAAGAAATGGAACAAATGCTTGCCGAACTTGAAAAGTTGCAAACAGAAATTGAAACTTTAATCAATGAAGTTACGACCAAGTACGATGCTCAAATGAAACTTTACGAAGAAATCCTTGTTAAAATGGAGGATATTAAGTTTTATGCAGAGATTTTAAGTACGGCAGAAACCCTTATTCGTATTGGAGTACAAGTAGTAAGTTGTTTATCTCCGCCAGCGTTAGGTTGCCTCTGGGGTCTCGTTGCTCAAATAGGACTGGAAGCAGCGTTAAGTTTGGTCATGGGAACGCAGTGGTTTGAAGATGAGTTTATGAAACCTTTAGTCAAAAAGTTGATCGATAATTTTTTGAAAGATGATATTCTAGCTTTTATGAACAAGCTATTTACTGATATTGGATTGGGAGATTATATTAAAGATGTCGATGCTTGTAAAGTAAGTCCCGCTGCTTCAGGAGGTGGAGGAGGCGTCCAGAGCTGGTACATTGGTAACCCTACAATACCTCCGTCAAGATACAAAAGCCATGCAGCACTTTGGGAGGCAAAAAATAAAAGCACGATTCTCGGTGAGATTACAACCGCCTTTAGTCAAGGGACGACTGGGAAGAAAGTAACGGACAGTGACATAGAGGAGTTTATGAAGACGGCGCAGGACAAAAAAATGAAAATAGAAGACTTCAAAGCTATTGTAAAAGACGGTGAAGTAGGAGATAATAAGTTTAACTTGGATACTGTAAAAGGTAGCATAGATGGGTATGGTGCGGAAGGAGATACAGCTGGGGATGGTACAAGTGATGCTGTTTTAATCGACGCGAGTAAAGTTGCTAATGATGACGATACTGCTGGTAGTACAGAAGACTCCAAAGGAAGAATGAGAGTACAGGCTGAAAGTTCACATACTAAAGGTAGCAAGCCTAATCTTACTATTTTTATATTTGAAGGGGATAATCATATTGCAACAGCAGTGAACGTGCCTTCTGAAGTTACCAAAAGAAAATGGTTTCCTTCAGACCAGAATAGAAAAAAACTACAGATTTATTACTTTATCCCTAAAAAAATTCCTTTGGTAAAAGGGTATTTTATTAGTAAAGGAAGAACCATTAGAGGTTATGCAAAACCATAAAAACAAATCATTCGAATATTTATACTTCGCAACAAGTGTCGATGATTTTACTAAGGCCTATAGAATGCTCATCGAATCTGTAAAGTGTAACAAAATAGAACCCTTTCCAACCAATTTTTCGTTGGTAAATTTAATTTGTGAACCAATAGATGATTGGACATTTATTGAGATCCCAAATACACAACATCCTTTCTTAAATAATCAACATCTGGATTTCGTAGCAATTCCTCCACTACCCTATGGAACCTATACTTCGTCCGTTTCGAAACAGCTAATCCTTGGAATAGAAAATTACTTATTCCTAGCCATGGTAACAATTACCGATGATTATACATTCTCTCTGGAATCGGGATTGGTTAGACGTGCGGAACGGCTCAAAATAGAAATAAAAAAAGAACTTCAAAAAATAATCACATATTATCAACGAACAAATGAAATGAGCAGATGGGATATTGAACAAGCATGTAATGATATGAGCTTATTTAGTGAGTATGAAGAATTTTTACCACCATTTGAGATATCATCTTTTAAAGTTTCCGAAAAGAAAGATGAAGTTTTGGATTTAGATTATACTCGAGTTGAAATGATAAACTCTTCTAATGTGATATTGAGAACTGAAACCAAAATGATACATTTCTCTTTTGAAGAAGGAATAAAAAAGAATTATTCTGTTTCTCATCTGCAATTTAATTCTATCAAAAAAGAAGTGATAGAGTTCTATAATAAGGACGGGTTTTTAGAATATCAATGGCTAACTCAAAACTGGAGCGATCGGTTTGACGCTGCCAGACCTCGAATCCTGATCCAATCAGATGAGGAGATAGACACTATTGTTCACCTTAACAAAAAAGTCATAATTAAACCATATGGGATATACAATGGCGTAAAAGTAAAAACCAAAGATATTTCTGGAGAATTTGCCTTATACATGGATAAAGAAACCTGTGGAGGAATTTATGACCTAAATTCAGGGTATATTGTGGTTGATACTTACGAAATAAAATGGGATCAAACTATAAACGTTGAAATACCCTATAAAAACAAAGAAGAAACACTTTTAATAAGTAAAGCTGCGGCCTGCTGGGTAGGCACTAATAATTACCAGTTAATTGCATACGGAAGGGTATTCAAAGATAATAAGTGCATGGCTATTCTTAATTCGAATATAATGCTTTCGAGTTATTCCGTGGATGGAAAACAACTTTTCCTTGCAGATCAAAAAACCTTTTACTTATTGGAGACAGAAAACTACACAGTATTAAATAGTGTTGTCATTGCGAATTTATTATAAAACAATATAATTATGCCATTTCAAAAACTTAAAACATATATTCTTCAACAGGTTGGAAAAAAAGACAAAACCGAGGTCTGTGATTTTCGAAATACCTTTTCGGAAGTTACCGAACATGAAACCACTCAAAACAATGGGGTAATATTCCTCATGGCTTTGGCACCCTGCGTAATTCCTAGATTTTATGACGAAAATATTTAGGATACTAGTGAACTTTCGGAACACTGATTAGAAATTGAAATAGGATGCAAATAGGACTCTCGCTTCATAAAGAAAATTACGCAAAAGGCACAAAAAGTTTCGTGTCACCAACTCGTGTTGTTCAAAAGAAAATTGAAATTGGTTCATCGAACAATGAATATGAAGTCGAAGCCGACTGGGTGGCAGACCAAGTAGTTAACATGAATGGTAGTCAATTTAATCAAACAAATCAAACTAGAGCTTTGGTACAAAGAAAATGTGCCGCTTGTTCCCAAGAGGACGAAATACAAAAGAAATCAATTGCCAATTCAATCACTCCACTAATTCAAATGTCCAGTGCGAATTCCGTAGGTGAAGCAATTGCATCAACCAATCTTACACAGCAAATAAATTCAAGTAAAGGAGGTGGTCATGGTATGGATCAAGGTACTAGAGGCTATATGGAAAGCCGTTTTGGAACTGACTTTTCAGATGTAAAAATTCATACAAATAGTCAATCCGTGCAGATGAGTCGTGATATCAATGCTAAGGCATTTACAATGGGGAATGACATATATTTTAATGAAGGCAAATACAATCCAAATTCTAATAGGGGGAAACATCTATTAGCTCATGAGTTAGCGCATGTGGTGCAGCAATCTGGAGATCTTGATGGTCATTTTCTTCAGCGCTCCGTTGCGATTGCTAGTCCTTATCAGGTATTAGAAGATTTTGATCCTGCAAACCAGTTTAAGAAGAAACAAAGGGCACTTGGAAGATCGGTTCCTTTGTTAAACAACAAAGAACAGGCGCCGAAATTAAAAGCAAAGAAATTTAAAAAGGCATTACAGCTCCCAATTCTTTCAGAAAAGAACCTTGACGAAATTTCAAGGCCAGACTTAAGTGACAGCTCTTTAGATCCAGTAAGAAACAATCTGGTGGAATTAAAAGTCAAATCGTTTGGGAAAAGGGTAAAGTTAGTTCAGGAAGCACTAATTGCTTGGGGTAAGGGGTTGAATGATCCCATTGAAGTTTTACCCAGATTTGGTGCCGACCAAATCTTCGGCGGCGAAACAAAAGCTGCCGTTGAATTTTTCCAGGATGAACACCCTATTTTAAAAAAAGATGGAATAGTTGGTGATCTTACCCTTGCTGAATTGCAAGTAGAAATGGATAAACTGCATGGATTAATATTTACTTTAGAAGCGGCCGGGCATAATAACTACACTGGGTTGATTCATATACCACCGCCTTCTAAAAATTGGCAGCAAGTAACCGCATCAGATGATGAATTTTTTGATAATCCTACTATTAATCAATTTCATAAAAATGAAGTAGCCAGTAAATGTGGAACTTCAAAAAAATTCAATATTTCGTTTACCGAAAAAGAAAGTATTATCCCGTCTATATTAAAGCATGAAAGATTTCACGAAAAAGATCAGGTAGAAATAGTTAGCTTTCATCTAAGCAATTGGGATACAAGGCTTAGAATTGCAGCATTGCTGAAGCTTAAATTTAAAGCTGCAAATAAAAAAGAAGCTATGGAAATCGTGTTTGATAAATCTGGAGCAGACAAACCCAAAGTGTTGTCAAAAAAAATTATTAATGCAATGATTGTGAGTAATATAAAACTGCACTCAGGACCACTAAATGTGGTTCCTAAGTCGCATCTTGACATTCCTGACTGCAGTAGCTTAAAATTCTCCTTTACACTTAGTAAGTAAAACATCAACATGTTAAATAATTTACAATATGCCATTTCAAAAACTTAAAACATACATTCTTCAGCAAGTAACAGAAAATGATAACGCTGAGATATTTGATTTTAGAAATACTTTTTCGGAAGTTACTAAGCAGGATACTACACAAGAAGAGGGGGTAATATTACTTATGGCCTTGGTACCCCACGTGCTCCCCGGATTTTACGACGAAATCTTAAAAGAATTGTATCCGGACGGGGGTGAGTTTCCTCAATGGGGCGGAGTAAAAGAAGAACAATACCGCAGTATGCAGCCCACAGGTGAAACCATCCAGCATATTTTGGCAGGAAGCAAAATGGAAAGACGGCTTCAATTGCAAAAATATTTTCAGGACGATCATTGGTTTTATAAAAAACAACTTCTTTATATATCCTCCGTAAAAGAAGGAATGCCTTTTATGAGTGGGAAGATTATTATTCCGCCGGAGAGCCTCAATCTTTTGATGTTTGGAGAGATAATGAAACCTCGTTTTGGTCCCGATTTTCCAGCAAAAGAGCTTTCTACCTTAATGGAGTGGGATGACTTAGTTCTTCATCATAATACCTTGGATCAAATAAGCCAAATGCGGTTGTGGATTAAACACAAAGATGCTTTACGTGAAGATTGGGGATTGGCAAAACGATTATCACCAGGATATAAAGCCTTATTTTATGGACCTTCCGGTACGGGAAAAACACTTACGGCTTCTTTGTTAGGCAAAGAGTTTAAGCGCCCTGTGTATCGTATAGATTTATCTCAAGTTGTTTCTAAATACATTGGAGAAACCGAAAAAAACTTAGAGAAGATTTTTATTAGGGCAGAAAACAAAGAATGGGTTCTGTTTTTTGACGAGGCAGATTCTATCTTTGGAAAACGTTCTACCACCCGTAGCGCGCAAGATCGGTTTGCTAACCAAAGCGTTAGCTATTTGCTTCAGCGGATCGAATATTTTAATGGAGTGGTCATCTTAGCGAGTAATTATAAAAATAATATTGACCAAGCATTTATAAGACGTTTTAACTCCATTATTATGTTTGTAAAACCAGATGCTGAACAGCGGTTACGTTTATGGGAAATGGGAATTCCTAAAAAGATTAAAATTAAAAAAGAAATACTGGCTCAGGTGGCAGACAATTACGAACTCACAGGAGCTCAAATCAATAATGCTATTGCTTATAGCTGCCTGCAAATTGTAGAGAAAAATAAAAAATCTATGAGCTTAGAAGATATTTTAAAGGCGATAAAAACCGAGTATTTGAAAGAGGAAAAAATATTTAATTCCTTATAAGGGATGTGATTACTAAGGTAGAAACACTTTTTTAGATATGATACCCTAAATCATTTTAGAGGAGCTTTCTTGCAAGAAGGTATAAGTATGGAACAAATCCTTCAAATTAACCTACGGTTCGATATAGAACTAATAAGGGAGAGTTTGGAAACAATATCAACAACCAAGATACTTTCAATCACTAGTACACCATCAAAAACGAGATTGTGATTTATAGTTTGCATCTAAGACTGATCATCTAGGCATAATTGAAAACTTTTATACCTAAAAAGATTCTGGCGCTCTAATTATATTAGGTTTTTGAATTATTTATCTTCGACTAATGGAAATTAATTATAACATTATATCCATGTGTATGTAGTCAAACTAAAGTTTACCAAGGCAGGATAAAGTTAAGTTTGGCTAGATACAATCCTAATCCAGTACAGAATATCTTAAACATTGTATCGCCAAAAGTGGTTGTTACTGCTGTTTCGGTTTATGATGTTAGAGGTAGCGTTGTGGGAGAGCGCACATTCACTTCCGAAGGGAATAACTATCAAGTGGATCTTTCAGCATTAGAAACAGCGCTTTATTTTGTAAAGATTACTACAGAAAGTGGAACAATCACCAAAGGTGTTGTAAAGAAAAAACAGAATATAAATACAGTGATCCTATTAAAATGTTGAAGTAAGTGAGTATTAATAAAATATCACAGCCAAACCATCAAATTTAATAGTTACAAGATTTGGGAAAATCCTTACTCTATTGAAGTTGGCAGGCTTCTTTTCGCTAACTTGGGTTTTTTTAAACACATAAGATCCAATAGCGTACGCCATTGGTGGAAATATCAACGAATAGAAATGCTATGCTCACAAAATTCATCGTTCTCGGAATATATGTCTCAATACTATTTCTAATTGGTATCCTGGCATCTCGACGGATAAAAAGCATGAGTGATTTTTATGTGGGAGGAAAGAACATGGGTTTCTGGGCGGTGGCCTTTTCTGCCCGCGCAACAGGAGAATCGGGTTGGTTGCTTATTGGGCTAACCGGAATGGGAGCCTTGGCCGGATTCTCTGGATACTGGGTTGTTCTGGGAGAAGTATTAGGCGTTTTTGTCTCCTGGTTTTTTATGGCCAAACTGTTCAAGCGAAAATCAGATGCCTATGGATCGATCACTATTCCAGATTATCTACAAAGCCACTTTAAATCGACAACGCATACCTTAAGAATACTCGCTGCATCGGTGCTATCTATCTTTGTAATCATCTACGTGAGTTCACAAATCGATGCAACGGGAATTGCCTTTGAATCTCTCCTGGATATCAACTATTATACAGGGGCGTTAATCGGGTTTGTCATTGTCCTTATTTATATCTTTATTGGTGGATTTGTCGCGGCCGTTTGGTCCGATTTATTTCAAGGACTCTTGATGTTCTTTGGTCTGGTTCTACTTCCCATAGTGGTTTGGTTTTCCATGGACCATGGACAATCGATCACTGCAGGCTTGCAAGCAATTGACCCAGCTTTAACCGATATATGGGGAGGAAACGACGATGCTTGGATGAATTTGTTCACCATCTTAGGCTTCTCAATGATTGGACTTGGATTCCTAGGATCACCACAGGTTTACGTTCGTTTTATGTCTATTAAAAACGAAAATGAAATTAACAAAGGAAGGTGGGTTGCCATTATATTTACGCTACTCACAGATGCCGCCGCTGTGACTATCGGAATTCTAGCCAGAGTACTTTTCACAAAAAGTGGGCAAGATCCTGAAGCCATTTTTGGTATTGGGGCGACAGATGTGCTTAGTGTAATGACAGAAAATTTTCTTCCGTTCATCCTTGTTGCGATATACGTCGCCATTGTCCTTTCTGCAATTATGTCTACCATTGATTCTTTACTCATCATTGCTTCAAGTGCCATTACACGGGATTTTTATCAGAAAATTTTTCGCCCGGACCTAAAGGACCAAGAACTTACCAAAATATCTCGGATTGTCACAGTTATTATGGCCGTTATTGCCCTAGGAATAGCGATGACAATTGCGGTTGTATCCCCAGAAAGACAGGTGTTTTGGGTAATTATCTTTGGCTGGTCCGGAATAGCGGCTACCTTTTGTCCGGTGATTATTTTGACCCTCTTTTGGAGGGGCTATTCTGAAAAAGGAGCCATCGCGTCCATGATCTCAGGTTTTATATCTGTGATCCTCTTTAAATTTGTTTTTCAAAACATGGAGGGTATTGGCGACTATTTTGTTGCCCTTGATGTACTCGCTCCATCCTTCCTGATTGCCATGATTTTTGGTTGGATTTTTTCGAAGGTTTATCCTCCTAAACTTCTGGAAAAGGAAAATTAATTTTTCGGATCAGGTGATGAATACCTAGCAGAAATAGTAAAGGGATACCTACAACGTTCAAGCAGTATCACAGGGTTTGTATGGAGCTCCCTAATTTTAGATGATCACTTTGTATCGATAGATAATACAAACCTTCTGCACATTGATCCATATCGTATTCTATAATAGAATCGTCTGTTTCTTTAGTGAAGATGAGCCTTCCAGAGGTGTTATATAACTCCGTATATAGTAAAAGTTTGTTTTTGTTGGTTACAAAAAACAGTTCACGGGTAGGGTTGGGGTAGGTAATTAGCGTATTTAAACTAGCTTCCTCAGTGCCTAATGTTATGTCTATGGTAATCTTTCGAAGGTGACTCGAATCGTCTACATATAAAATATTTTCGTTTGGAGAAATTTCTATACCCAGTGGTGCATTGAACAGCGCATCGCTTAAAGTACCGTCCAGATAGCCAGGAACAGAGCCTACATATACACTTACCGTTCCGGAGTTGTCTACTTTATAAATTTTGCTTTCCCCTGTAGCGGTACCATAAATACTGGAATCTAACACGCGATACACCATATGACCAAAACCAAAGCTCTCCAAATCCACCCATAGTTCCAATTCCCCGGTTTCGGTGTCCACTTTATAGAGTTCATTTTGGGAAGACACAATCAACTCTCCGTCTCCATTAAAGACCATGGCCTGGAATCTATACAATAAAGGAGAATCTGCTAGAACAGTAACCGTACCGTCTGGAGTTATCTTATGAATTTGATATCCTGAATAATTTGGAGGTGTTCCAAGATTCGAGATGTATATAACATCATTTTCATCGATGGCAATCCCTGCAGGGCCATCTAACCCTGAGGCAATCACAGATATCGTACTAGTACTTAAATCTACAGTAAAAACAGTATTGTTATCGTAGTTAGAACCACGAAATCTCCATTTGTCAATTCATCAATATCAATAGGGCCAAAAAAGCCTGTTTGAAAATCAAAATCAAACGTATTGTTAAGAACGTCGAATTTGCCTATTTCGGTTCCGTTTTGAAGCCCTCCCGAAGTGGTGTAAACATTGCCTAATGCGTCCACATACATCCCGTCCTTTATCTTTGGATGCGTCACTAGGGTCTCCACAACCTGAGCATTCACATTAAAAAAAACCAATACAATACATGATAAAACCTTCTTTTTCATAACTTTCGAATTATTATTTTTCTCAAATGAATTGGAAATTGTTTAATAGGAAGTGTTGATTTATCAATCAGTACCAAGTTCTAATCGCTAAAGTATGTTTTCTGCTCTTTATCTGAATTACCTTCACTATATGTGCTCCAACCTTATTACTATTTTTACACTTTCAGTCACATTAATTCTCTTGTTTATACTGAATATTATTCCTGCCAGTACTCGAAGGAGAAATCAACACCTTCTTATTTTATTAGTTTGCCTTGCTTTACACTTTATTGCGGAGCTTTATGATTCGTCAAGTTATAAAAGTGCTGAACTTGATCTAATACTGTCCTATGTTAGTGATCAAGAAATTTATTGTGAAGTAGGGTTTAATTCCAAATCGGCTTTTAACTATGCCTTTAAAAAGAGAACCAATACTACTCCGTCCTTCATTTAGATCTGATACTTCTATAGGCTAGTTTTTGATGTTTTAAGTGAAACATTCTTTGCAAGCCCATTGCATACTATTTATTTATATCTTTGTACAATGAAATTATTTGCAGTCATATTAGCTGTTTATATTCTCACATTGTCAGTTATTGTTTGTAATGATAGTGAGAGTCATGATATCGCTAATAGCGATATTGAGTATGCTCTAGAGGCAGATCATCATTCAGATTCTGGAGAAACGGATATGTGTTCTCCTTTCTGCTCGTGTCAATGTTGTCAAATTAGTATTGTCTTTTTTGACGTTGAAGCTTTCGATATTTCAAAAGATAATTACTACAAGGCCGTGTATTTTTATCAGGACACTGACTTTCAAGTTTTCACTCATTCTTTATTTGAACCTCCAAGGGTTTAATTCAATTATTTCTTCGGACAGTTACGTCTTTTCAGTCTTGCCAATAGGCAGATTTTTAATTGAATTAAACTCAAAATCTAATGATTAATAAACTCATTGAATTTTCAATCAATAATAAATTTATTATTGCATTGTTTACCCTAGCTATTATCGTTGGTGGAGTTTACAGTGTACAACAAGTACCTGTTGATGCTGTGCCAGATATTACCAATAACCAAGTACAAATTATAACCCAAGCCCCAAATTTAGGAACTGAAGACATCGAGCAATTTGTTACGTATCCCGTGGAAGTTGCCGTTGCCAATTTACCAGAAGTGACAGAAATTCGTTCTATTTCTCGTTTTGGGCTTTCTGTAGTAACAATAGTTTTTAGCGACGATTTGGATACGTATTTACCTCGGCAGCTAGTTTCAGAAAAGTTAAGCGAAATCAAATCAAATATTCCTGAAGGATTCGGCACCCCTTTTATGGGGCCAATTTCAACAGGATTAGGAGAAATCTATCAATATACCTTAGAAGTTGCTCCTGAATTTAAAGATAATTATGATGCTACAGAATTACGCACCATTCAAGATTGGATTATACGTCGGCAAATGGCAATGGTACCTGGTGTTGTAGAAGTAAATGCCTTTGGTGGTAGTGTGAAACAGTACGAAGTTACGATTGATCCCAACGAACTAAACGCTATAGGACTAACCATAAACGATGTGTATAACGCACTTGAAAAAAACAATGAAAATACGGGAGGTGCTTACATAGAAAAGAACCATCAGGCCAATTTCATCCGTGGCGAAGGTTTAGCACGTTCTTTAGATGATATTCGAAATATCGTCGTAGTTAATAAAGGCGGGATCCCAATTACCGTTAAAGACATTGGAACTGTTCAGTTCGGGAATGCAACTCGCTATGGAGCATTAACCAAGAACGGTGAGGGTGAAGCTGTTGGGGGTATGATTTTAATGTTGAAAGGTGCTAGTACCGATGCTGTTATCAAAAATGTAAACAAGCGTGTTTCTGAAATTCAAAAGTCCTTGCCAGATGGTGTTACTATTAAACCCTTTTTAGATCGAAGTAAGTTAATAGCGAGTACCACATCTACAGTGAGAAATAACTTAATTGAAGGTGCGCTTATTGTCATTTTTATTTTGGTGTTTTTTCTTGGAAATTGGCGCGGCGGATTAGTCGTTGCCTCAACCATTCCACTATCATTACTCTTTGCCTTTATATTAATGAATGTGTTTGGTGTTTGGGCAAATCTAATGAGTTTAGGAGCTATAGACTTCGGAATCATTGTCGATGGCGCGGTAATAATCGTAGAAAGTACAGTGTTTCTTATTTATCAGCGTATTAAAAAAACAGGGGCAGTTACAGCAAAAGAGCGAGACGAAATTACCTATAGTGCCTCTTCAAAAATGATGAACACTGCTTTTTTTGGACAATTTATCATTCTTATAGTGTTCTTACCCATTTTAGCTTTGGAAGGTGTAGAAGGGAAAATGTTTATCCCAATGGCCTTGACTTTTAGTTTCGCAATGATAGGAGCTATGGTGTTGTGTTTAACCTATGTACCCATGATTACCTCTGTATTTTTAAGAGCGCCAAAAACCGAAAAGAAATATTGGGGTGATAAAATAATACATTGGCTTGAAGATAAATACGAAAATGGATTGGTGAAAGCTTTAAAGCGTGGAAAGCTCATCGTGATTTCTGCCATTGTTTTACTAGGTGTTTCGGGTTATGTGTTTTCAAAAATGGGAGGCGAATTTATTCCACAGTTAGATGAAGGTGACTTGGCCTTTCACGCAATTTTAAAACCAGGAAGTTCATTGTCAGAAACAATTTCCACGACCACAAAAATCGAAAAGATTGTAAAAGATAACTTCCCAGAAGTTATCGATATTATTAGTAGAATTGGTGTGGCAGATGTACCTACAGATCCAATGCCTATGGATATTGCAGATGTATTTGTTATTCTGAAACCACAAAGCGAGTGGACCAATGCAACTACCAAAGAAGAGCTCATTGATAAAATGAAGGAAATGATGGAGCAAGTCCCAGGAGTTAATTATGAGTTTACTCAGCCAATCGAAATGCGATTTAATGAATTAATTACCGGTGTTCGTGAAGATATTGCGGTAAAACTATATGGTGATGATTTGGATATTTTAGCACAAAAAGCGGAGGAAATTGGAAAAATTGTAGCTACGGTAGACGGGGTTGCCGATATGAAAGTGGAAGCCACTTCTGGGCAACCACAGATTACTATTAATTATGACCGCAGTAAAGTTGCACAATATGGTTTACAGATTAATGAACTTAATAATCTAATTGAAACTGCTTTTGCTGGTGGAGTCGCTGGGACTATTTTCGAAGGTGAAAAACGCTTCGATTTAGTAGTTCGTTTAAAAGAAGAATTGCGACAAGATTTAAACAATGTAAAGAACCTATTTGTCACCTTGCCTAGTGGAACACAAATTCCGCTAAAAGAAGTGGCAACGATAAGTTATAAACCGGGACCCATGCAAATAAGTCGTGATAATACCAATCGCAGAACCTACGTTGGTATTAATGTACGTGGACGAGATATAAAATCGCTAGTAGAAGAAGTTCGTGAAAAAATTGAAGCGCAAGTGGAGTTGCCTTCGGGATATTATGTACGTTATGGCGGAGCTTTTGAGAATTTAGAACGTGCTACTAGCAAGTTAAAAACGGTAGTCCCAATATCGTTGGCATTAATCTTCGTCCTTATTTTTATGGCCTTAAAATCCTTCAAACAAACCTTAATGATTTATATGGCCATTCCATTGGCAACCATTGGCGGGATTTTTTCATTACTACTTCGCGATATGCCATTTAGTATTTCGGCTGGGGTTGGGTTTATAGTTCTCTTCGGAGTGGCTGTCCTTAACGGATTGGTTTTAATTAGTGGTTTTAATGAACTCAAAGAAGAAGGAGTAACAGATGTTAGCGAGCGCATTCGGGTGGGAACCAGAAGACGTATTCGCCCTATTTTATTAACTGCCTTAACCGATATGCTAGGGTTTTTACCAATGGCATTGTCAACCTCTTCTGGCGCCGAGGTACAACAACCATTGGCGACGGTGGTGATTGGTGGACTATTAACCTCTACATTATTAACCTTATTTGTCATTCCAATATTATATAGATGGATTGAGAATCAAGAAGAACGAAAAATGAAGTTTAAAATACCTAAAACATCGATTGCAACGGTATTGTTATTGTTTTGCTTTGGAATTAGTCAAGCACAGCAACGATCGATAACTATGGGGGAAGCGGTAGCGTTGGCAACAGAAAATTATCCGTCGGTAAAAGCCGCGAAACTTTCCGTAGAAAGAGAGAAAGCCTTAAAAACCATGGCTTGGGATTTTGGAAATACCAATATTTTCACAGGAGCAGATGAAATTGGTAATAATAACAATGCGACTTATACAACAATAGGCATCGGCCAAAGTGCGATTGATCTTTTTAGTGTGGTTTCAAAAAATAAGTTAGCAAAAGCGAATATTCAATTGGCTGAAGTTAATGTGGAATTATCCTTGTTAGAGTTAAAACGAAAGGTCCAAATGGCGTGGGCTAAAACTTATGCTACCAAGCGTATTTACCAATCGTATTCAGAAATTGATTCGGTATTTTCAGGGTTGAATAAAGCCTTGGATTTGCGGTATGAAACGGAAGCAATTTCAAAATTGGAGTACCGTGCAACGGCAAATCAAGGAAGATTAATCGAGCTTAAAAAAAATGAGGCTTATGTCAATTACGAAATGGCATTGCAAAATTTGAATGTGTGGCTTATGGAGGATGCTATCGTTGACGTTTCAACAACGGATGTAATTTCCTTCGATAGCGCGCTTTTAACTTCGGACTTTGAAATAAAAAACCATCCATTGCAACTGTCATGGCAAAATGAACTAGCTGTAGCCTTGGCACAGAATAAAGTCGCCAATTCGGCCTTTTTGCCAAAGTTGTCCGCACAATATGGGGTACAAAAAATTGGAGATCAATCTGGATTTAATAGCTACCAACTTGGTATCCAAGTACCATTGTTTTTTAATAAGGCCAAGGGAAAGGCTAAGGCTTCAAAAATAAATTCGGAAATAATTGAACAATCAAATAAAGCGAAGGAAGCACAACTAGTAAATCGATTTAACATGATGGTAACCCAGTATGAGCAGTTACAAAATAGTTGGAGTTATTACAAGGACGAGGCTCTACCATTGGCTGTAGAACAACGAAATGGCGTAATTTTGTCATTCAAGGAAGGCGCTATGGATTATATTGCTTTTCTTCAGAATATGAAAAACGCCATAGAATTGGAGGTTAGTACTTGGGAAGTATTACAACAGTATTTGGAAAGTAAAATACTGTTGGAATATTTCTTAACTAACAAATAAGAGATAAAATTAATTAAAGCATACCTGCTTTCGCAGGAACTAAAGATGAAAAAAGTAAATTTATATATCGCAATCATTCTTCTAGCCTCTATAGCATTTATAGGCTGTAAAAACAATTCTGAAAAAGACAATCATAAACACGATGAGGGTAAGCACATTGAAAATACTTCGATTGCTACAAAAACTGAACTTGAACCTGTGGATGAAGAGGAGCAAGGACATGGAGAAGAATTAACGCTTACCCAAAAACAGTTGGATATTTTGGATATAAAAGTAGATACCCTTATTAAGCGCAACATGAGTGGTTTTATTCAAGTGAATGGGCAATTGGGTGTTCCTCCACAAAACGAGGCCATTGTCACCAGTATTTTAGGCGCAAACATTAGTAGCATAAGGGCGATTGAAGGCGATAAAGTAAAGAAAGGACAAACCCTGGCGTATATTAGTCATCCATCCATAATAATCATGCAAACAGACTATTTACAGACTTATAATAAGCTCACTTTTTTGGAGCAGGATTATAATCGTCAAAAGAAATTGTACGATGCACAAGTTGGTTCTGGAAGGGATTATCAGCAGGCACAATCTGCTTTTTCAAGCGCTAAAGGCTTAGCGAGAGGCTTAGAAAGTCAATTGCGTTTATTAGGTATTTCTCCTTCTAATGTACGTGCTGGAACTATTTCTCAAGTGGCTCCAGTGAGAAGTCCAATAGATGGCTTTATAGAAAAGGTAAAAATAAAATCAGGGCAATATGTGGAACCTCAAACACCAATGTTCGAAGTAGTTAATACGGAGCATATTCATGCCGATTTAATGGTGTTTGAAAAAGATGTTTCCAAAGTGAAAAACGGACAGTTGGTAAAATTTAATATTGAAGCTTTAGGGAATAAAGAACTAACCGCCAATATCTATTCCGTAGGAAAGTCATTTGAAGAAGGTCCAAAAGCCTTGCATGTGCATGCGGAAATAGAAAACAAAAATAAAAATCTTATTCCAGGAATGTATGTTAATGCTCGTATTATTACAGATGAAAGCTTGGAACAAGCCTTACCTGAAGATGCTGTTTTTCAAGAAGGTGAAACTTTCTATGTGTTTATTGCTGAGGAGGAAGAAGATGGCACTTGGGGTTTTACCCCTAAAGAAGTTGTTGTGAAATCAACGAACAATGGATTTAGCGCTTTTGATTTTAAAGAAGATGTTGAAAAGGGTACCTTGTTTGCACAAAGTGGGGCCTACTATTTAATGGCCGAAATGAAAAAAAGCGAAGCAGAACATGCACATTAATCCAATATGACAACAACAGATCAACAATTACAAGCGTATAACATAAGGCCAACGGCCATGCGTATTTTAGTATACCAATTTATAGTTTCTAAAACTTCGGCGGTAAGTTTGACAGTCGTGGAAAATCATTTTGAAAAATCGGATCGAACAACCTTATATAGAACTTTAAAAACCTTTGAGGAAAAAGGACTAGTACATCGTATTGATGACGGTACAGGCATTCCAAAGTATGCTTTATGCCAACACGATCACCATTCAGAAAAGCACTCGGATTTACATTTACATTTTAACTGTAACCAATGTGGAGATACAATTTGTCTAACAGAGCATCAAATCCCACAAATTAATCTTCCCAGCGGTTTTATTACGGAAGATGTTAATATGTTGGTAAAGGGAGTTTGCGATAAATGTAGTACCTAAATGCAAACCTCGTGCATCGTTGGCTTATTTCTTAATGAAAGACTTTACCATTTTTACATTAGGTCCCGTCTCTAATTCCAAAAAGTAAAATCCGGATGGGATTTGCGAAGCCTCCAGAGTGTGGAAAAACGAATCTATTTCTGCAAAGATCATTACTAGTTTTCCAGAAACGTCGTACACCTGTGCAGATATCAATAGAATATCACGGGTTATGGTGAGTTGATCCGTAACAGGATTGGGGTATAAAATAACTTTCTTTGTTTTGAAATCTGCTAGAGCCAGAGGATCCGGAGCAAGCTTTACTACCCAAGAATCACTATTGCCATGATTGCCAGTGACACCCCCCATCAGTAGAATAGGAATAACCCGTTAAAACATAACCCCCCGTCGTTCGAAAGGGTAATACTATACCCAAATTATAAGTAGAAAAAGCCTGGCCATTTAGATTTTTCAACTTTTTATAAATACTGTCGGTTTGAATAAAGTAGTTTTCGGCACTTTCGTAGCTTTCCAAGCTTCGTTGGATAAAGCCTATATTATCAAGAGATTTTGCGTAGCTCAATAAGTTATCGACGTTATAATATTTTTGAGAAGCTAAGGTATAATACTCCATAGCCTTAGTATATTCGCCGTTTTGTGCATGAATATTTCCTATGCCCGAATAAGCACTTGCTATAAGGGATTCATCCTTAAGCTCCAATACTAATTTGAGGTTCAACTCATGATACTCTCTCGCTTTTATAAAATTTGCTTTTCTCCAATAGCTTTTACCAATTCCCAGAAGTACTCTAGATTCTCCCTTTTTAAAACCTAGCTGTCTTGCCAGTGCTAAACTTTTTTTGTTGACCACTAATGCGGAGTCATCTTTAGATTGTGACCGTAAGAAATTAGCATATAGGTTATAGCTTTTTACTTTTATATGATGATTTTTTGTTTGTTCTGAAAGAGTTACTGCGCGTAGAATTGTTTTCTTTGCCCTATCAATTTCCCCATTTTTATACTCTCGATAAAGATGATGAAGTGTTTCTATCTTAATCGAATCTATAATTGTATTTTCCAAGACATTTTGGAGACTATCTACCTTAGATTGTGCATATGCAAAAGATATAGGGAGTAAGAATAAAAATAGCAGTGCCCTTTTCATTTATAGGAATTGACTATACAAGACACCGAATTTTGAAGCTTCTTCGTAATAGTAGTGTAGTTAGGAACAATTGGCTAATACAATGGTTCCAAATAGTATAGCAATAAGCCCTTTAGACAATCAACAGTTTGGTTAAAAGCAATGGTATTGACAATCACAAAGGATATTGACACACCTTCTTGGTCTATTTAAAACAAGAAAACAAAGAAAAGCGTTGGAGTCATTCGGGCGTGTAATTAGTTTTGAAGGAAATTATAAATACAGACGTTAAAGTTCTTGAAGAATTGTAATAATTTAGGGACTAATCGGGTGTGAGCTGGGGGAAAATCAATTACTAAGAAATTTGTAATACTTTACATTTGGATTTGACTTTTTTGTTCTTTGATAAAAGGATGTTACTTTTTTAAGTTTCGAATCATAATTTCTGTCATTTCGTCCAATGCTATACTGTGTTTCCAACCCCAATCTTTTCGGGCTTCTTGGTCATCAATACTTTGTGGCCAAGAATCTGCAATTTCTTGTCTAAAATCTGGATTGAATTTTATTTCGAAATCAGGAATATGTTTTTTGATACTAGCGGCAATTTCTTCAGGATTAAAGCTCATTGCCGCCAAATTATAAGCATTTCTTATTTTGATTTCCGGACCTTCCGCTTCCATAATCCCTACAGTCGCCTTGATTGCATCATCGATAAACATCATTGGCAAGGTGGTTTTGGCATTTAAGAAACAAATGTATTTTTTGTGTTTTATAGCCTTGTGATAAATATCAACAGCATAATCTGTTGTTCCTCCACCCGGAAGTGTTTTATAACTAATTAAACCTGGATAACGAATACTTCTCACATCTACGCCAAAACGTTTGCTGTAATATTCACACCAGCGTTCCCCTGTTTGTTTACTAATTCCGTAAACTGTTGAAGGCTCCATTACCGTTCTTTGAGCGGTATTTACTTTTGGTGTGGTTGGTCCAAATACGGCAATACTCGATGGCCAGAATATTTTTTCGATTTTTTTATCTCTAGCCAAGTTTAGTATATTAAACAAGGAGTTCATATTTAAGTTCCATGCTTTCATTGGGAATTTTTCTGCTGTTGCCGAAAGCATTGCCGCCATTAAGTAAACATCCGTAATTTCGTGACGCATGACTACATCCTGCACTGTATCATAATCTGTGGCATCTAAAATTTCGAAGGGTCCGCTTTTCATAATAGCATCGTCTCCCTCCTTAATATCACTGGCAATCACTTTAAGGTTTCCGTACTTGTTCCTTAAATGTGCGGTGAGTTCTGTGCCTATTTGTCCAGAGGCGCCAATAATTAGAATTCGTTTCTTCAATAGCATTTGATAAAATTTCGGGTAAATATAGGGATATTCTCTCCTAATTCTTTCTTAAATTAAAACTAGATTACCAATAGAAAAAATTATATTTGTTCAACTTTAGTTATTTATAATGAAGCTTCGTACTCTCTCGTTTTTCACTTGTTTTTTGATTATAGTTTCCTGCGGTGATACTTTGGAAACGACCGAGGCTCCTCAGATAATTGTTGATTCTACCACCTTGTACGGAAATAAGGCTTTTGTATTCCCTTTGCTATCTGAAAATGCCAAATCTTATATTAGTCAGTGGGGCGCCTTTGAGGATTTCGAAGTGGAAGCAAAAAACATCAATGGAAGCACCGTAGAGGCGTTGCGGGATAAATCGGAGCGGCTTATTTCTAGAATTGACTCCCTAACAAAGAAGGTTCCAGATACGCTTCAAACGCAATCAATTATTTCAAGAGTTATGGTGGCGAAGACAAGGGCGTCATTATTGCGCCAAGAGGTAAATAAAGGCCGAATTGATTCCTTACGCTTGCAAGCCTATCTAGATGAAATGAACATGGCTACAAAAAATTTGATTATTCAAATCAATGAGAAGTTTCAGAAAGATGCTATCGATTTTCAACGTAAAGACGATGAAAAAAAAGAACTAGAAAAGCAAAAACGGTTCTTAGATTCGGTCTATAAATCTGAACTTCAGGATAAAAAAGCGAACTAATTGTAACAAATTCAAAAAATGGTTACTTATACCAAAGGTATAAAAGCTGAAATAAAAAAATTAATAAAAACCACACCAAAATGAAAACTAAAATTTTAAAATTGACTCTAGCAGTTATGGTTATGGCCGCTCTTGTCAGTGCTTGTAAAAATGATAAGGATATGGCGGGAGCCGAAGATATTGAAAGAGGAATTATACTTTCTAATATGGATACAACAGTAAGTCCAAAGCAAGATTTTTATAATCATGTGAATGGGACTTGGATGAAGAATACAGAAATCCCAGAAGATGAAGTTAGATGGGGAGGATTTGGAGTGTTGCGTAAGTCAACAGATCAAAATGTATTGAAGATTTTGGCAAAGGCAAAAGAAAGCGGAAAGTATGCTCCTGAGACCGATCAAGCAAAAGCACTTGCAATTTTTGCTTCGGAACTCGATACGGTTGCCAGAGATGAAGCTGGAATAGGGCCATTGAAACCTGCACTTGCAAAAATAGACGCAATGAAATCTATTGAAGATTTTCAAAAACTTATGACCGAAGAGGCTGTAACAGTGTCGCAACCGTTTTTAGGAGTTGCTGCCTTTTCTAATCCGAGCAATAGTGCAATGAATTCTTGCTATATAACACCTGGTGGTCTTGGATTACCAAATCGTGATTTTTATGTAGACACCGATGCCAAGTCTGTTGAAATTAGAGAACAATATGTGGATCATGTTACAAGAATGCTTCAGTTTTTAGGAGACAGTGAGGTGGATGCCCGCACACAAGCTGAAACTATTCTAGCTTTCGAAACGAAACTTGCTACTCCTAGGTTGGATAAGGTTGCGAGTAGGGATTTCAGAAACTTTAATAATCCAAGATCGATGGCTCAAGTTCAGGAAATGGCTCCGTCAATCCAGTGGGAGCAGGCATTTAAAGAGATGGGTGTTGCAAAAAAGATTGATACATTGATCGTAATGCAACCTACTTATATGGAGGTGGTTCAAAATACACTAGCCGAAGGCGATATAGATACTTGGAAGACGGTTATGCGTTGGGCAACATTAAATGATGCTGCTGGAATGCTAACTACTGAAATTGAAAAAGCAAACTGGGACTTTTATAGTAAAACGCTAAATGGTTCTAAAACTCAGAAACCAGCTGATGAGCGAGCACTTTCTACTGTAAACGGAAGTGTTGGTGAAGCCTTAGGTAAATTATATGTAGATGAAATGTTCCCGCCAGAAGCGAAGACAAAAGCGGAAAAGATGATTACTAATGTAATTGCTGCGTATAAAGATCGAATTAAGGCATTAGACTGGATGGGTGATAGTACAAAGATTAAGGCTATTGAAAAACTGGATAAATTCACGGTTAAGATTGGATATCCAAACAAATGGAAGGATTACTCCTCTATGGAAGTGACACCAGAAGGTACGTATTATGATAATATGATCGCGGTTAGCGCTTGGAATTTAAAGGACAATCTGGATGATATCGATGAGCCTGTGGATCGCACCGAATGGGGAATGTCACCACAAACGGTAAATGCCTATTTCAACCCATTTAACAATGAAATTGTTTTTCCTGCAGCAATACTTCAACCTCCTTTTTATGACTATTTAGCCGATGATGCAGTTAATTATGGTGGAATAGGTGCTGTAATTGGTCACGAAATATCACATGCTTTTGATGATAGCGGCTCTCGTTTTGACTCAAATGGTAATCTTGTAAACTGGTGGTCCGAAGCAGATCTGGAAAATTTCACTGAGCGTGGAAATGCTTTGGCAGCTCAATACGACGATATTGAGGTTTTGGATAGTGTATTTATCAATGGGAAATACACCTTAGGCGAAAACATTGGTGATCTTGGAGGTGTATTAGGGGCCTATGATGGTCTACAGCGGTTATACAAGGAAACTGGAAGACCAGAAGATATTGATGGATTAACTGCGGAACAACGCTTCTTTATGAGCTGGGCAACGGTTTGGCGCACAAAGCAAAGAGAGGAGTACTTAAGAAATCAAATCAAAACGGACCCGCATTCACCAGGAAGATATAGAGCGACTGAGCCTCTTAAAAATGTGGATGCATTTTATGAAGCCTTCGACATAAAAGAAGGCGATGCAATGTATGTAGCACCTGAAAATCGCGTACGTATTTGGTAATAATTAAAATGTAAACAAAAAAAGGCTTCCCTTAGACGGAAGCCTTTTTTTGTTTAGAGCAATCGCTGTTTAAATTGATACCCTAAGACCTTTTCTAAATTCTCTGAGTTCACTTCTTTAAAGATTTCACCATCCCCAGGATCTGCGAATGAAGGAGGATCTAATTCAAGTTCAAGTGCTTTTTTGGTATAATAGATTTTCTTTTTTGGATGCTCTGGGGTTACGGCATTAAACAGATGACCAAAGGCGTCTTGTTTTATAATTTCTGAAAGAATCCCAATACAGTCTTCTCTATGGATTAAATTAATTGGTGCGTCACCATCTAGAAGGTTCTCTCGTCCAGCAAGGTAACGAACGGGTTGTCTGCTGCCTCCAAAAAGACCACCAAAACGTACTATACTTGTTTGTATCTTTTCTGAAGAAAAAAATAATTTCTCAACTTCCAATAATTGTTGTCCTGCTTGTCCAGCCGGATTCGGAAGTGTTTTCTCGTTCACTTGACCTTGTTTGTCATCATAAACGGAGGTGCTACTTACCAGAATCATTTTTTTTACCGAAGCCTTCTCTATTTCAGTTAAGAAATATGTCATTTTTAGCAAATAATTGGCACCGGTATTTCGCCTCAATCCAGGTGGAATCATAATGACTAAACAGTCGATTTCAGAAAGAAAGGCAGAAACGGAACCAGAAACACCTGTTTCCGAAATCTCCACATGATATGCATTGAAACCACTCTTTTGTAAGACCGTGGCCTTCTCCAAACTCGTTACAGATCCTTTTACGTGATATCCTAAAGCTTGAAGCCAAATGGCAAAGGGTTTTCCCAGCCAACCTAGACCTGCAATAGCAATATTTTTACTCATTTAGCAGTGGTTTTTGGATGATTGAGTCTTGTACTTTTCTTTGCATACTATTAATATCGATAGTTTTCTTTACGGCAATTGCGTCTGTCACAACAAAAGGTTTAGGCATCATATCTTTTGGTCGCTTGTTGATGGTGAACTCAGAATTCTCTAGCAAATCGAAAGAATATTCGATAGCAGAAAACGATACTGGAGTATCTTTTTCTACGGCAAATGAAACCTCCAAGGCTTCATTGTTGGATAAATTATACTGCAATAACTCATCGCTCATTCTTCTGCCATTTGCCAACCCACTGTTAATTGGGACACTTTTACCATTGTAACTTAACGCATGGAAAACAATGTTTTTATCTGCATATAGGTCGATCTGATTTACGTTTCGTTTCGGAAGGATTGTAAACTTTACATTCCTGAAACCATTTACAATTGTATCCTCACTAAGCGTGGTTTCGAAAGATTTAATCTCTTTTAAAGGTGCTTCTGAAGCAAAAGTGTATCCACCGCTGTATTTGCTTCTAGGAGCGATTGCGATGGATTCTGAAGGTTTCTCGGGGGTTTCTCCCAGATATCCTTTTGTCCAAGAATCTAAAATGTTATCGTAGGTCATCCAATATGATTTTTGTGTGTCGTAGTCTTGATAATAGATTAGGCTATTGGGTTTTTGTCTAGTTTCTGAAAAATCACTTTTAAAATGGGCGCTTATTAGAAAAACAATGGCAAATAGAAAACATAAGAATGAAAGAGTTTTTTTGTTTTTATAATGTCCAAAAACTGGTAAGAGAAGTCCGAAAAGTAGCACCGTAAATACACAGCCTATTACTACCATCCCAGAACCTAGTGCAACCGGAAAAAACTGAATTAACGGTGCGAGGATAAATATTGCCGGTGCCGAAATTAATGCCATCAATAGTAGGTTTGGTTTTTCTTGTCGAATAAGGATCCACAGGGCGAGCAAACTAAAAAACATGGGAATAATGAAAAATCCAGCTCCTTTTAGGTATACATAAACAACTATATTTATAATCATCCAAACAATAATTGGAGCAATAAATACACTTGCCACTTTTTCCTTCTCTGTAAATTTTCTGTAAGCCCAAAAGAGTATTGCTAATGAAAGAAGCACAAAAAATGCGATATAGCTATGCCCACTATACTTAAACCCATGTTGTACTTCTTCGTATTGAGGATATATTTTTAAAAGCAATTGCCAGCCATAGAATCCAATTAATCCAGAAATAAGAAGTGATAAAAGAAGAGGAACAAATCCTTTTCCAACTCCTCGTAAATCGATTTTTTTGCTTTTAATTCCGAAGAAAACAAGAGTGAGTAAAAGAAGAGTTGCTATAAGAATCATTGGTAGAATCCAAGAAAACGGATAGCTTATCATTTTTACCAGTGGCATATTAACGTATACCTGATCTTCAGTAGCTTTTAAGCTGGAGAGATCGGTGTCCGCAAAATAGTTCAAAAGAGGAAGCAAATAACTTCCTTGGTGTTGCAGGGTTTCTATATCCAGGTTTTCTACCGTGTCGTTCGCGGTGTGATAATCAAAATGATCATCGATAAAGGCAAAGAAAAAACTATCGATATCTCCATCAACCCTAAAAACAGTAGAGTCTGTAAAATTAGGTAGAATTTTATATACACTGTACATCAATGAAGAAGCTACAGGATATTTAGGGTTTGCATCAATAAAAGCTTCAACTAATTTGGCATTACCAGTATTAGACTCTAGTATCATTACACTTGGACCACCACTCCCTCTTGCTTCGAAATTCATTACGAAACCTACATCTTTTGCCCAAGGATGCTCATTGACGAAAAGACTGGCGCCACCAAGACTGATTTCTTCACAATCACTAAATAGAACGATGATATCATTCTTTGGCGTTTTACCCGCTGCTAAATATGCCCTTAGACTTTCCAAAATGGTTACAACACCACTACCTGCGTCGCTCGCACCAAAGGAAGGAACCAATGCGCTATCATAATGAGAAAGTAGTAACAACGCTTTTCCTTTGCCAGACCCTTTAAGACGACCGATTATATTTTTGGGTTTGTTTAATTTTTTTTCTTCGAGATTCAAGGCAAAACCCTCTTGAGTCTCGGTCTCCAATCCCAATTTTTTCAGTTCATTTTCCAGAAATATGCCCACCTTTTTATGTTCATCCGAGCCATAATAATGCGGTGCTTTACTTATTTCCTTTAGTGGAACGAGCGCTCGACCTGTTGAGAATTCGGTTTCTGAAATGGAAGCTGAAGTTCCCTTTTGTGGCATCAGACTATAGAAACTATAGTAAACCAGTCCTAAAACAAGCAGAAGGGAAAAGAAGGGGAAAGATCGTTTCATGAGGAAGATTTTTGTTTTTTAAAAGTACAATATTTTGTTAAATCTAACCCGTTACAGAGTTTATTGAAAGGAATGTGTTTTAAAACTGACTATCTTAGAGAAATAAAAACCTAACAATATGGGAATTAAGAGTTTTATGGGCCGAAGAGCCAAACCTACAAAAGGCAGTTCTGAGAATATCACCGTATCAGACTATATGAGTAAGAACCTCACTACTTTCAGGGCGGATCAATCTGTGTTAGAAGTAATGACAATACTTATTAAGAATAAGATTTCTGGGGCCCCGGTTGTAAATGATAAATATGAACTGGTAGGGATTATTTCTGAAGGAGATTGTATAAAACAAATTAGCGAAAGCCGTTATTACAATCAACCCATGGAGGATGTGAAAGTTGAACAGCATATGGCAAAAAATGTAGAAACTATTGATGGTAACATGAACGTCTTCGATGCGGCCAATAAATTTTTACAGTCCAAACACCGCCGTTTTCCAATTGTGGAGAATGGAAAATTGGTGGGGCAAATAAGCCAGAAAGATGTTTTGAAAGCGGCACTAGCGTTAAAAGGACAAACTTGGAAGTGATGGACTTACCTTAGCTTATCTCTTTTTTTACCAGCAAATAATAGTCCTTATCTAAAGGCAAATAACCTTGGTCATACAAATAAAAATATACTGAACCTGTTTTGGTGGTATAAATACTTGTAAAATATTCGAAGCTAAATCCCAAGCGGAGCAATTTCTCCTTTGTCGTTTTAGTCTTGTCCCTGGTATTGAGGGCTTCCAAAATACGATAGTTCTTTCGAAGACGATTGTTGATATTTCGCACTAAATTTTTGTTGTCTTTGTTAAGGGTATTATTGTGCGCATTACGACAAGCATCACTGCAGAATTTTTTATCCGCACGACCAACTATTTTATCACCACATTCTGGACAGGTTTTTTCCATGACCTAAAATTAATCAATTACCGTTTCAATTTCTTCCTTTTTATTTTTTATCTGAAATCGATAAATCGCTTCAAATTTTAAGAAGACACCTCCACTTAGAGTAGGATTCAATTGTGTTCGATCATCCCCAAAACTCAAAGCTGAAATACCTAGATTAATGTTATCTGCATTAGTATAAACTTCATTTTTACTGGTGGCGTACCCCACTTTAGCTCTTAGTAAAACACTTTTCTGAAGTACTCCAAACTGTGTATAAGCTGAAAATTCAAGAGAGCTTTGATCGACATATAAGTTGGGTTGATTTTTCTTGCGAAGATTGTAGCTGCGACCTATTCCATAGTAATCAATTCCTAAAGTTGTAAATCCCGCATCATAATTAATGTCTGCAGCAATTGGCAAGGAGATATCCATTTCAAACTTTTTGTTAGGACTGAGGTAATACCAGCCCAAAATAGGTGTTGTAAAAAAGCCAAAGGCTTCAGTTGTGGCGTAAATTCCAAATCGATAGGTGAGGTTTTCCTTCTTTTTTAATTTTAAGAGACCAAAACCTCCAATAAAAAAGTCGTCGCCAGAAAGATTCTGATAGTTAGATGCAATTTTAGGTAAAAGGACCAAGGAGCTACTCCATTTATCATTGTAGGTGGTTACAAATCCAACTTTAAGGAGTGTGCTATAGAGGTTCGTATTATCCGCTTCAGGAAAAAGTTGGAGGGTATTTTGATTAAAGCTAACGCCAGTGATGAATGCGTTTTTATCATTCAGGACAATTGGAAAGGTAATGTCTATTTCTGAAAAATGAATTCGAGTACTACTATTGGTGCCTTCAAAATCGTTGTTGAATGTCTGCCCGTAGCCAATTTTCACCAGATCTACATAATCTTGGGCATTTCCGAAGCAAGGAAATAGGAATAAAAGTAGGATTAGTTTTTTCAAATTCGCTGTTATTGAAATTTCATAAAGATATGAAATTTCAATAACAGGCACTAAAGAATAATGGGGCATTAGTTAAAAAGAACTCACAAAGTGGCTAGCTCGAGGTTTTCGATAAAATGTCGTTTTTAACCCTTTTAGAGATCTAAAAATAGCCTATATTCGCCAAAAATTTAAAACAATGAATATTTCTAAAATCTTATTAGTCTTTGTATTGGCGCTTTCAATAGTGAGTTGTAAGAAAGAAGACGATGGTGTAATTCCATTCGTATTTAATCAAACAAATCTTGAAGGAACGTATGAATTAAACTATTATAAATCTACAGAGACTGAAACTATCCAATTTAATGGAGCTGAAATAGTGTCTGTTACAACAACAACAGGAGATACTTTTGGAATCAACGTTACTTTTCTAGAAAACCGAACCTATATTACTGACGGGGCTTACAGAGAGGTGTTTACCACGGTTGTTGGAGGACAAACTACAATGGAAGGGTCAGACATTATTGTTGAGGATAATATAACAAGATCGTATAGTGTTTCTTCCGGAACCTCGCGTTTGACTTTGGACGGAGACATTTATGAGGTACCTTCTTTTAGCGAAACTGGAATGACAATTACGTTTGAGAATACTGAAACAGATTCTAACGGTGATACCACGGTTTTCAATGAGGAGTTTAGATTTACTAAGATCTAAATTACCATAACATACTTTTAAAGACCCATTCGCTAAAACGGATGGGTTTTTTTATTTCCAAATATCAGATATTATCAAATCATAAGGAGTAATAAGCAATAGGTATTTTATTCAAAAAATACGTAAATTCGCAACCTTATTAAATTACAATTCAAATGAACACAAAATTTAAGGAATACAAGGGCTTAGACCTTCCTAAACTGGCTGAAGACATACTCGATTTTTGGAAAGAAGAAACCATTTTCGAAAAGAGTATTTCTATTCGCGAGGGAAGTACTCCATTTGTGTTTTTTGAAGGACCTCCATCGGCAAATGGGTTGCCAGGAATTCATCATGTGATGGCGCGTGCTATTAAGGATATTTTTTGTCGCTATAAAACTCAAAAGGGTTTTAAAGTTGATAGAAAAGCGGGTTGGGATACACACGGGTTGCCAATAGAACTAGGTGTTGAAAAAGAGCTGGGAATCACAAAAGAAGATATTGGGAAGAAAATATCGGTTGAAGACTATAATGCTGCCTGTAGAAAAGCAGTTATGCGCTATACGGATGTTTGGAATCAAGTGACCGAAGGTTTTGGTTATTGGGTAGATATGGAAAATCCATATGTTACCTACAAGGCCAAGTATATGGAAACCGTTTGGTGGATATTAAAGCAGATCTACGACAAGGATCTGTTATATAAAGGCTACACCATTCAGCCCTATTCACCAAAAGCAGGAACTGGATTGAGTTCTCATGAATTGAATCAACCTGGCACCTATCAAGATGTTACAGATACTACTGTAGTCGCACAATTTAAAGCAATAAAAGATACGTTGCCCCAATTCCTTCAGGATTTTGGAGACGTTCACTTTTTGGCTTGGACAACAACGCCGTGGACCTTGCCTAGTAATACGGCTTTAACTGTTGGATCTAAGATTGATTATGTTCTTGTTAAATCGTTTAACCAATATACTTTTGAATCTGTACATGTGGTTCTTGCCAAGAATTTGGTTGGAAAACAGTTTTCAGGGAAGTTTGTCGAAGCTGAAAATGAGGACGAGTTAAATATATATTCCGAAGGGGATAAGAAGATTCCTTTCTTTATTATGAAGGAATTTAAAGGTTCCGATTTAGTTGGAATACGTTATGAACAATTGTTAAATTACGCTTTACCTAACGATAATCCAGAGAATGCATTTCGTATAATCTCAGGAGATTTTGTGACCACCGAAGATGGTACTGGAATTGTGCATACTGCGCCTACTTTTGGGGCCGATGATGCCTTGGTCGCAAAACAAGCCACCCCCGAAGTGCCACCTTTGTTGATAAAAGATGAGAATGATACCTTAGTTCCGTTGGTAGATTTACAAGGGAGGTTCCGCCCAGAGATGGGAGAGTTTGCTGGGAAATATGTGAAGAATGAATATTATAACGACGGCGAAGCGCCAGAGAAATCTGTAGATGTTGAGTTGGCTATTAAATTGAAGATAGAAAATAAAGCCTTTAAGGTTGAAAAGTATGTTCACAGTTATCCGAATTGTTGGCGTACAGATAAACCAATTTTATATTATCCATTAGATTCTTGGTTTGTTAAAGTTACCGAATTTAGAGATCGTATGTTCGAACTAAACCAGACTATAAATTGGAAACCCAAAGCAACGGGAGAAGGTCGATTTGGAAACTGGTTGGCCAATGCCAATGATTGGAATTTATCTCGTTCTCGTTATTGGGGAATTCCTCTGCCTCTTTGGCGAACGGAAGATGGAACAGAAGAAAAAATCATAGGTTCTATTGAAGAACTTAAAAATGAAATGGCGAAATCCGTTACGGCGGGATTAATGTCCAACGACATCTTTGATGGTTTTGTTGTTGGAGATTTTTCAGAAGAGAACTATGAGCAAGTAGATCTTCATAAAAATATTGTTGATGGAATTGTTTTGGTTTCTGAAAGAGGAAAACCAATGAAGCGAGAAGCCGATCTAATTGATGTTTGGTTCGACAGTGGAAGCGTTCCTTATGCGCAATGGCACTATCCATTCGAAAATAAAGAGAAAGTAGAAAAAACATGGCGAAAAGCCGATTTTATTGCTGAAGGTGTAGATCAAACAAGAGGATGGTTCTACACAATGCACGCCATAGCAACTATGATTTTTGATGATGTTGCGTATAAAAATGTTGTGTCGAACGGACTTGTCTTAGACAAAAATGGACAGAAGATGTCCAAACGATTGGGTAATGCGGCGGATCCGTTTGAGATTTTGAAGAAATACGGTCCGGATGCAACACGCTGGTATATGATAAGCAATGCCAATCCATGGGACAACTTGAAGTTTGATATCGACGGAATTGGAGAAGTACGTAACAAATTCTTCGGAACCCTTTACAATACCTATAGTTTCTTTAGTTTATACGCCAATTTGGATAATTTCGATTATTCTGAAGCGAGTATTCCATTGGAAAAAAGACCAGAGATTGATCGTTGGATACTTTCAGAATTGCATACACTTATTGCTCGAGTAGACGAAGCCTTTGACCAGTATGAACCTACGAGAGCAGCTAGAGCTATTTCGGAATTCGTTCAGGAAAATTTAAGTAACTGGTTCGTACGACTAAGTAGAAGACGCTATTGGAAAGGAAGTTATGGCGAGGATAAGATTTCGGCATATCAAACTTTGTATACCTGTTTGGTTACAGTTGCGAAGCTTGGTGCGCCAATTGCGCCGTTCTTTATGGATCGATTGTACAGAGATTTAACCTGTGGAACCTCAAAAAGGGAAAAAGAATCTGTACATTTAAGTAACTTTCCTTCGTCTGATGCGTCTTACATAAACAGTGCTTTGGAACGTAAAATGCAAAAGGCACAAACAATATCTTCTTTGGTATTATCGTTACGACAAAGAGAGAAAATTAAAGTGCGTCAACCGCTTCAAAAAATAATGATTCCTGTGCTTGATGATACCACTAGAGATGAGATCGCTGCAGTTTCGGATTTGATAAAATCTGAAGTAAATGTAAAAGAAATTGAACTTATTGACGAAGGTTCTGGGATATTAGTTAAACAAATAAAGCCTAACTTTAAAAAATTAGGCCCTCGTTTTGGCACTGAGATGAAAGCTGTGGCGCAGGCTGTTAATAGTTTTGAACAAGAAGAGATCTCATTGTTAGAAAAAGAAGGAGAGATTAGTATTTGGGTTAACAAAAAAAATATTACATTGACCCTCGATGATGTCGAAATTAGCTCTCAAGATATTGAAGGTTGGTTAGTAGCGAACAGCAATGGAATAACAGTTGCGCTAGATGTTACTATTAGTCAAGATTTAAAAAATGAGGGGATTGCTAGAGAACTCGTAAATCGAATTCAAAACCTACGAAAAGACTCTGGTTTTGAGGTTACAGACAGAGTGGAAGTTAGTATTCAAAAAAATGAGGCGTTAACAGAAGCTGTGGAACAAAATAGAGAGTATATAAAACAAGAAACCTTAACAGAGGTGTTGCAATTTGAAGAACAGTTGGCAAATGGTATAGAAATTGCATTTGACGACATCACAACCAAGTTAAGTATTAAAAAACATTAAAGAATATGTCCCAGGAAATAAAAAATAGATATAGTGATTCGGAGTTAGAATCCTTTAGAGAACTTATTCAGGAGAAAATTTCAAAGGCGAAAGAGCAGTTGGAATTAATAGAAAGTGCTTATAGAAATGATAGTAATAATGGCACCGATGATACCTCACCCACTTTTAAAGCTTTCGATGAAGGGAGTGAGGTGATGAGTAAGGAGACTTCTTCTCAATTGGCCATTCGCCAAGAAAAATTTATTAGGGATCTTAAAAATGCTTTGATTCGAATTGAGAATAAGACGTATGGAATATGTCGTGTTACTGGCAAGTTGATTAATCCAGAGCGTTTAAAATTAGTGCCTCATGCAACATTAAGTATTGAAGCAAAAAATATGCAATAATGATATAATAAATACCCCTTCTTGAAAAAGAGGGGTGTTTTATAACTCGCCCTTTCGAAACGTTGGGGTTTTTTTATGCTGAAAAGATTTTGTTTTATACCATTTCTAATGGTTACCTTTAATAGCTCTGCCCAAAAGATACTGGAAAAGACTTTGGATGTTTGGGAATTAAAAAGATTGGTAATTGATGCCGATGCTGTTTATAGTCTTTCCATTGTTTCGGAAAAAACATCTGTGATTTCCATAGTCACTAAAGTTGTTGGAGAGACCTATGAAAATGTTCTTGTTACAACTTCCGAAGCGAATAAAACCCTTACCATTGGGACTTCATACTCGCCTTATTTTAAGGCTGATGATGATAAACTAGCTGTCCATAAGGTATTGTCCATAGAAATGCATCTTGTTGTTCCTGAATTTTTAAATGTCTCTATTGATTCAAAAATAGGTTCTGTTAAGGCCGAGGGTATTTATAGTAGGCTACGGATTGCCCTTGATATGGGGAGTTGTAAGCTTATTAATTTTACAGGAAACGCGTCCCTGCAAACTAAACGTGGTGATATCGACGTTCATACTATTGGCAGTATAGCTGGAAAAGGAATTTCGAAAAACGGAAAAGTAAGAAATAGGCTTCCCTTGGAGGGAAAACATTGGGTATTTGCAGAAAGCAAGGATGGCGATATTGGCTTATTTCAAACCAAATAATATTCCTATTTTTGCAGCACTCTTTTGGGGTTATCGTCGAGCTCATTTTTTACCTAAGAGCTTTCTAAAACACGTAAGAATTAATGTCGTTAAAAAAATCAATTGTTATTATCTTTTTAGTCTTATTGGTTGATCAGATTTCCAAGATATATGTAAAGACTCATTTCTCCTTAGGAGATGGTGTTAAGGTATTTGAGTGGTTCCAGATTTTATTTGTTGAGAACGAAGGAATGGCTTGGGGGGCAAGAATTCCGGGAGAATATGGAAAATTGTTCTTAACAATTTTTAGACTTATTGCCATTGTTGGTATTGGCTACTGGCTATGGGATTCGGTTCGCAAGAATATGTCACGTGTATTAATCGTCTCTATAGCCTTGATTTTTGCAGGAGCGTTTGGAAATATCATTGATTCGGTAATCTACGGGCTTATATTTAACGATAGTCACCATCAGGTTGCGACTATGTTTCCTACGGAAGGAGGGTACGGTACCATATTTCACGGAAAGGTAGTGGATATGCTTTATTTCCCTCTGTGGAAGGGTTATTTACCAGAGTGGTTGCCTTTTTGGGGCGGTAAGTTCTTTACGTTTTTTGACCCTGTATTTAATATAGCAGACATGTCGATTAGTACTGGAGTTGGTTTGCTAATGGCTTTCAATAAAAAAGCATTTCCTAAAAAGCCGAAGGAATTATAGATTAGGCGCTTTTCTTGTTGAATATTGCTTCGAATTCTTCCAGGTCAATTGGCTTAATTAAGTAATCTGTAACCAAGGAAAAGGACTTTGCCTTTTCTATTTCGTAGGGATCGATAGAGGAACTAACAATATATAAGGTAGTTTGCATACCCTTTGGTGGATTTACTTTCGTGAACTGTTTAAGAAAATCCCAACCGTCCATTACTGGCATATTGAGATCAAGCAAAATGATTTCTGAGAATGCATCTTTGCTTACGTTTTCTATAATCGCTGTAAAGTAATCTAGAGCTTCTTTCCCGTTATTAAATACCAACAGGTGTTCAGACAACTTTCTAATATCAACTATCTTTTTGATCAAATTGATATAAACTTCATCATCATCGATGATACAGGCCAGTTTAACTGGGGGGTCAAATCCATGTGGGTTATAAATTAAAATTTAATTTTAATAACGGTTCCTTTATCCACCGTGCTTTCTATGCTAATTGTTCCTTGTAAGGTCTCGACTTGGTTTTTTGTCATAAACAATCCAATGCCAACGGCATCTTTATTTAGATGAAATGTTTGATACATATTGAATACTTTGTCACCATATTTTTCTAAGTCGACTCCTCTTCCATTGTCCTTTACCATTAAACAGTTTTTATTATCTTCTCTAAAGGTAAAAATATCAACAATAGGAGTTCTATCTGGATGTCTATATTTTATTGAATTTGTAAGAAGATTAAGACGAATACTCTCTATATATATGCAGGAATGTATGTAATACTTAGCACTTCTGAAAAATCTGAATAAACTTCTGTCTCTGTGTCTAAAATTAGACGATTGATTGAGTTTTTTACATTTTGCAATACATCCTCAAAAACAACATCTCACTTTTCTTGGTGTGCTTTTGATTGTACCGACACAATTTCATTTAAATGTGAAATCGTGTCATTCAAACTTGCAGAAATATCAACAAGACTACCTTTCAATTCCTTTTCTTCCGATTCAGAATGGATGGAATTTAAAAGTTGAATAGTTAACTTCAGATTACTAGAATGTGATCTCAAATTATGTGAAACTATATGGGCAAAATTAAAGAGTCTCGAATTTTGAGAGGCAATAACTTTTAAAGATCTCTCAAGGCTCAATTCCTTTAATTTTTCAACGTCAATATCTTGAAAAACTACATGAAGCCCTATTACAGTTTCGTTTTCATCATATAAGGGTTTTCCAAATGCTTTCGCCCAGAATTCTTTCTTGTCATATGTAAGCATTTTAATGGTTGTATTAAAAGGTACACCCAATACTACAGGCAAAGAATATTTCTTGGGCTCTTTCCTTTTCATCATCGGCATAAAACTCAATAGAAGTTCCGACTTAAGCACTTAGCTATTAATGTTTTTTATTAAACAAGGTTCTGCCTTAATCATTCTGATCATTGAGTTTTCAAAGATTCCTTCTTTCATAAAACTGCGATTGAACCTGTAACAATATTCATTC